>WNFR01002458.1_pt1 | contig 29267 bp, 20 predicted proteins | sample 5400221 | NCBI WGS metagenome assembly WNFR01 (sample SAMN13153357, study PRJNA577476) | soil metagenome | isolation source: 40 cm soil under Madrone tree | place: USA:California | collected 2016-06-14
AGGATGAACCATCAAGACTTCATTCTGGTCGCGCGTGACCTTCTCGATGCGTTCACCAGTCGCCATGTCGAATGGCTGCGCGCCGGTCTTGGTTTCATACTCGGCAATCAATTTGTTCACTTCTTCCATGTCGGCGGTTGCCGGATCGTATTCGAGAAGTGTTGTATCGCCGTGAGATGAAAATTTCAGAATTTTGGCTTTCATGTTCGGTCTCCTGCGGGACGTCCAATGTGGTCTTCTGTGGAACAGCTGTCAGCGGGGTTTGGGTCCCTGTATGTCATATCGCACCGTTTCCGGGAGTTGTCAAGATGGCATTCCGCGGTGAAATGAGGATCGCGTCGTTCCATGACCTTTTCCTGCGTGTTCATTGACCACGCTCCGAGCGTCCGTGTCCTCGCGGAGTCCGACGAATTTCGAGTATCTCAGATGATTAGTTTCGGATTTTGCAACACTGTGTGACCACGTCGCCCCAGCCCGCAATCGGTGGCGGCGATTCGCCGGATAGCTGTCTTACTTCTTCGCCTGCGCTCGAAACTTTGTCCATCGCGCTTTTGTTGCCTTTGAAATCTTCGCCCTGGCTGCCGCAGACAATCGCGCTTCTTTCTGCATCACTTCCCGGACCGGCGAATCTCCGAGCGCCTATGCTACGGCTCGAACACCGCTCAATTGCTGATGCAACTTACTTAAACTCTTTTTCGAGCTTTCGTTCTTCACGGTTGTTTCGGCTAATAGGTCCATGATTCCTCCGTCCACCCGCAATTTATGCCAGGAGGTGACGTGCCAGACCAGATCTCCGGTGTGCGTATCTATCAGGCACTGGCCTACTTCACTGAGGGACGATTCAAAAAAACTATTTTAGGAAAACCTCGCCAGGCAGAGTGGAAATGAGAATCAGAAGAAAGACAAGGAGGATTACCCCAAACAGAAGCTTTGCATGGCTACGCTGAAAGTTCGCTCGTCCCGATACCAGAGACTTGTTACTCATCGCGACAATTCCGTGCACGCCAATCAGAACTGCTACAAAGACAAGCTTAATATGCAGCCAGCGAGCATGGAGATAGTAAGCTCGGTTTGTGGCCACCAGAATAATCCCGGCGAGCAACGTTAGGAAGGCACCCGGATCGGCCAAACCCCGCAAGCAAATTCTTCCCATCCGTGCCAAAGAACGTCGGACTTCCGGCGAGGCCTCCTGGGAGTGCTGAACCAAGACAGCCGTTGTCATAAGTAAACCGGCCATCCACAACACGAGACCGAAGACGTGTCCCACAAGTGTCCATGCGACCATACGGGGATTCCTCGCAGCCAAATCTACCATTGCTGTACTGATCGGCAAGACTCAAATGACGACTAAATCCAGGTTCATTGAGTTCCCACCCGATACCGTCGTAACCGCGCCAGATGACGGCGAAATCCCGCTAAAACGGATCACACGGCTCCGCATTACGCCGGCCTAAACAAAGCGACGGTTCTTGATGGCCCGGTCAAACTGGATCCGTACCTCTTCGCGCCAGACGTGAAAGTCCAGGATATCGATTCGGCTATTCTGGCTAACTTCATGCGGCCGATTTCCGCCTCTTGCACTCTTTCCGTCCTTCCTCCAACTGCTGCTGAAACCTATTATGGGCGAGCTTGCGCGCTTCTTTTCCGCACTTGATCAACTCCAACCGCGTGACATTGCGATTGTTGAATCGCATCTGATAGCCTCGACTCGTGAAACCGAAAGCCGATCGCGAACCTACATTGTTCGAGATGGACAAAGTGGGCGACGTTGCCGAGTTGACGACCGATCGGAACGTGCAGCGGGAATACTCGGAAGCGAATTTGTACCTGGGCACATCGTCATTCACCGCCGCTGGATGGGCGGGCTCGTTCTACCCGAAAGGCATGCAGCCGCGCGGATATCTTTCGCACTACGCGAAAACATTCCGTACGGTAGAGATTGATAGCACGTTCTATGCAACGCCGTCTGAAGCGACGGTATTGAACTGGTATGAAAGAACTCCTGCCGATTTTGTGTTTGCCGTGAAGGTGCCGCAGGTCATCACGCACGAAAAGGTTCTGCAAGACTGCGACAAGGAGTTTGAGGAGTTCAAATCGCGGATGGAATTGTTGGGCCAGAAGTTAGGGCCGATTCTTTTTCAGTTTCCATATTTCAGCGGGAAACACTTCAGGAATGTGAATGAGTTTGTGCGACGTTTGGAATTGTTTCTAAAGAAGACGCAAGACATCGGTTGGAACTCTGCGATCGAAATTCGGAACGAGAAGCTGCTCGACGGCACACTGACCGAGATGCTCAGAGAACATAATGTGGCTCTGGCTCTGACGGACACGAGCTTCCTGCCGCGACCCTGGGAAATGACGGCAAAGCGCGACCTGGTCACAGCGGATTTCGTCTACGTTCGTTGGCTCGGCAATCGCAAGGATATCGAGAAGCAGACGACGACATGGGATAAGACCGTTGTCGACCGGACGGAACATTTGGCGAACTGGGCACAGCTGTTCCGGCAATTCTTGAAGCGCGATCTGAAGGTCTACGCGTACGCGAACAATCATTACGCGGGGAATGGACCGAATACCGTCAAGCTGTTTTGGGATATGTGGAATAGGTGATCCTATTCGAGATGTCTCCTCGCTTCGCTCGGAATGACAGCGTGGCCGCCCTGCCGCGAGGAATCTCGCTTCGATTGCTACGTCGGGGCGCGGCTTACATCGAAGAGAGATTCCTTCCGACAAGGTCGCAACCTTCGGCCGCTTCGCACCCCGCTGAGGAGCGGAGCAGGCGGAATCACGGCCTTGTGTGCGTCGTGCCCGTATGGGAACAAAGATGAGGCTTTCGCTTACCATCGCGGTAGAATCTGTCATGACTTCCACTTAAAGCGAAAGCATCCAATGAAGCGAAGCATCGAACTACTGGAGCAACGAATATGACGCGCGTAAACCTTGAGGCCCAACCCGTTTCGTTTATATTGGCGAGCGCATCCCCGTCCACATCGCGGGTCGCGCGGAGGCCGGTACCCGGGCCTTGGACAAAACTTTTGCTGAAATCGATCATGGCCACGGCTTTTTTCGTCGGCAGCGCGGTGTGCGTCCAGGCGCAGAATTCGCAGCAAAGCGGCGCTGACGAATCCTGGACGACGACGAAGGATACCGCTCCGCAGTATGCCAATCCTTCGCGGACCACGGAAAGCCACACCAAGTCGGGCAATCGGACGGTTGATAAGCAGAGGATGGAATTCCTCGGGCCCAATGGCGGATACCAGCCTGCGGCGGAGACCGAGACGGAAACGGTCCAGGTAGATGCGACGACCACGCGGACCGTGGTGCGCACCTATCAGTTTGATGGAAACGGGCAAAGAACGCTGGCGCGTGTTTCGGAGCAGGAATCCCGCAACACAGCGGGCGGCGGCGTTCGCACCGAGAACAAGATCTCGGCTTCGGACGTGAACGGCAATTTTCAGGTCATACGCCGGGAAGTCGCGGACACGAAAACCGTAAGCCCGGGCGTCGAAGAAACGAAAAGCACTGTCTATCAGCGCAACAGCTATGGCGGATTCAGTCAGGCGGAACAGACGCAGGAAGTGAAGACGCACGCCGCCGACGATAGCGTCGCTGTGAAGAAGACAACGCTCATGCCGGACGGCAATGGCAGCTGGAAGGTAAGCGACGTCACCGAAAAGACCATCAAGTCTGACGGCAAGGACCGCACTACCGAAGAGCGCGTTTCCCGCCCTGATTTAGACGGCAGGCTTGAGGAACGTTCACGCTCTGTTGTGAAAGAAGGCGAAACCGCCACGGGAGAAAAAACGAGCACCGTCGAAAGCTATTCAGTATTCTCTCGCGGATACAGCGACAGCAGCATGCATTTGAACCAGCGGGTCACAAGCATCCAGAAGAAAGGCTCGAATGGCGAAACAACCGAGCAGCAGATTGAGGAACCCAGCAGTGGCAATCCCAGCGACGGCGCGAAAGTGAGCGGAAGAGCAAAGTACGTCGTCAAGTACGCCGCCCCTGGTACGCAGCAGGCAACACAAGAAACAAGGACTTTCGAAACCCGCGACGCGAACGGTAATTTCCACGTGCTCTCTAGCGAGACCGAAAAATCGACTCAGCCTGCTGCACAAGCTCCGGCCAAGCAGAAGTCCGACGCCGCTGCCGATAAACCCCAGGAAAAACCGCCTGTTAAACCCTAATCATTTAATTCCTTTGCGTTGAGAATTTGCCTCAGTCGCGATTGGGGCGTTTGAAAATTACGCAATAGTCGGAACCGGACCAATCGTTGATGGTTTTTTCGACTTGCAGGCCTGCGGTGGTTAGCTCTCCGACCATTACTTTTTGTGGGATTCCGTGGCCACCGCGATTCTTCGGGACTCCTTCCACCGGCGAGTAATTGGGGTTGGGCGGGAAATCGATGATTGCGAGATAAGCGCCCGGCTTTAGGGAGCGCACTAAATTTTTGTCGAACTCCTGCGGCTGCGTAATGTGGTGATACACGTGGCGAAGGAAAATGGTGTCGCAACAATTCGATGGAAGATTGGTGTCATCCGCGGTTCCCTCCACTACGATGACGTTTTGCAGCTTGCGTTTTGTGGCCTCGGCTTTGAGAGTCTTCAATTTGTCGGGGTCAATTTCGGTGGCATACACTCGGCCCGTCGGGCCGACCTTTTCTGCGGCCGCGAAGCTGTAGGATCCGTCACCTGCGCCGATGTCGGCGACAACGGTTCCGGGCTTCCAATGGGTCAACTGCGCCAGGCGAGTGATCTCTTTTTGTTCGTCGCTGTTTGTTACTAGAGCTGCGCCTCCTAATGACCAGAACAGAATGGCTACGACGGTTGCGATCGTGCAGCGAAATGTTTTGCGATTCATGGTTGTCCTTCCGTGCCCCAGGAGGTTAGACGCGCGCAAATTTGAAGCGCTTAGAAAATATCTGTTTCTTGCCGGATATCAGATTAAAGAGAGGTTAAAGAGATTTGGGTGTTGAGGGCCCTACTGTTGGTTCTCCGTCGTTTCCCATTTGATCCATTTGAGGTCGAGCACAAAAATTGCGTAGAAGACCGGGACCAAGAGCAAGGTGATGAAGGTGGCGACGGCGAGTCCGCCGATCTGGGCATAGCAAAGAGGTTTCCAGAGCGGGCCGCCTTCGAGTGCGAGAGGAAACAAGGCCAGAATCGTCGCGCCCACGGTGATCATCACGGGGCGAATGCGCGCGATCCCGGCATCCGGGAGAGCACGCTCCAGCGGTTCCCCTTTTTCGTGCATCTCCTCGATGAAATCGAACAGTACGATCACATGGCTGACAATGACGCCGATCAAACTGGCTACACCCAGAAAAGCCATGAAGCCAAATGGTGTGTGCATGAGCGCCAACGCAATCAACGCACCGATGATGCCGTAGGGAGCGGCAGCAAAAACCAGCAGCGGTTTGACGGCGTTATTAAACTGGATGAGAAGCGCGAGGTAAATGCCGATCAGCGAAATCATGAGTACGACAGCCAGATTGAGGAAGCCGTCGACTTGTTTCGCCTGTTCACCGCCGATTTCGAGTTGATATCCCGGAGGCAGGCTCTTCTTCAGACTGTCCAATTTCGACAGCGCCGGTCCGAGGGTCTCGGATGCGAGCACGCCGGGAGAGGGAAAGCACAGCACCGTGATGGTGCGGAAATGTTCGCGACGCCGAATCCTTCCGGTCTCGAGGATATTTCGTACCGTGGCCACGGAAAGCAGCGGAACCCTGGTGTTCTGCTGCGAAGAGTAGACGTAGAGGTTCTCAATTTGCCCAAGCTGCGCCCGCTCCGATCCACGAAGACGCGCCACGATCGGAATGCTCTTATTACCCTCCTTCAGCAAACCGACGGATGCGCCGCTGATCGCCGCGGCAGTGGAGTTCGCGACGTCGGCGTTGGTTATGCCGACGACATTCGCGCGGTCGGGATCGATCTGAATCTTCACCTGGGGACTGTCGGGGGACCAGTCATCTCGCATCACCGCGATGCCTGGAGACTGCTGTAGAACATTGATCGCTTGTGCCGCAATTCCGCGTAGCGTCTGGATGTCCGCTGCTTCATCCTTAACGTCCGTATCGGCCTGACCGGAGATCAGGATCTCTACCGGAGTCTCGACAGGATTCGTTTGCAGTTGCCGGACGGTGATCCATGCGCCGGGTACGTTCCGGCTAAGCGCGGACTGTAACGGACCGATGATCTTCGGCGTGAGCTCTTTATCGCTGACCTGAACGATGACCTGGGCGTAGTTGGTTTGTGGCGCTTCTGGAGAAATCGAGAACCAGAAGCGCGGCCCGCCTCCTCCGATGAAGCTGGTAATGGATGTCAGGTCATGCTCTTTTTTGTTTTCATGCGAATGTGCTTCCATGTCCGATAAAACCTGCCGGACGACCGTTTCGGCTTTCTCCGCAGCGTCGTTGGTCGCGGTCAGCGGTACATCGTTCGGCAGCCAGACGTCGAGATAGAACCAGTATTGGACATCTTCAGGAAAGAACTGCTGCTTGAGACGCGAAGCAAAAAGGCCGCCACCTACTAAAAAGACGAGTGAACCGAGCAGGACGATCCAGCGGTGCACGATCGCCCGCCCAACCAGCCTGTTGTAAAAGCCATAGAAGCCCCGTTGGCGCTTCTCTTCGATGGTGAGTTCTTTTTCTTTAGGAGGTCTCTGGATGTAATAGCCCAGGAACGGAATGAACGTCATGGAGACAACCAGCGCACACAGAAGCGACGCAGTCATCACCATCGGCAGGCTTTTGAGGAACTGACCGGTATTGCCTGTCAGCATCAAGAACGGAAGATAGGCAATGACGTTGGTGATGGTGGCAAAGAAAATGGCGGTCGCCAGTTTCGTTGGACCGAGCCACGCCGCAACCTTGCGCGGAAGACCATCTGCCAGACCTCGCTTGATCCCGTCGCCAGAGACTACCGGCACATCGACCAAAAGCCCTAACGCGATAATGAGCGTTGCCACGGAAACCTGTTGGAGATCAATCCCCAGCATGTAAACGACACCGAAGGTCATGGCCAGGGTGATCGGTATCGCCAACGCCATGATGAGCGCGAGTCTCCACTCCCAGAAGCCAATAAGCGAAACGATCACGACAAGGATGATCGCTTCGTACAGCGCGCGCAGAAAAAGGTGGATGTTTTCCTTTACCTGCAGCGGTTGGTCGGAGGTATGGACAGTGATGAGATCCGCAGGGAGGATACGATGCAGCTGCGCCAGTTTCGTGTCCACGGACTCGCCGAATTTGGCGATCTGCTTTTGATCGCGCATATAGATGGCGATGGTAACGGCTCGACTGCGACGCCACTGTCCATCCGCGTCCCGCCAAGTGTAGTAGTTCAGGTAATTCGCGGGGCTCTGATATCCGCGGCTTATATCAACGAGGTCGCGCAGGTAAACGGGAGCGCCAACCGCCGTTGTCGTTACAACGCTGTCGCCGATTGCCTTGGGGTTTTCGAATTGCCCGGAAGGAGTCAGCGTGATCTCGCGTTGCCCCGTTTCGAACACCCCGCCCGGCGCGATGATATTGTGAGCTTGAATCAGCTTGTCGAGGTCCGCAGGCTGCAGGCCGTAGGCGGCGAGCCGATCCTGGGAGAATTCCAGATAAATCGTCTGTTGCTGCACGCCGCTACGTTCTACCTTTGAAGTCTCTGGAGCGCCTTGCACGGTTCTGGCGATGAGATCAGAGAAGTCATCAAGCTCTGCGTAGCTATATTTGTCGCCCGCAACCTCTGACAATTTTTCGCGCGTCTCAGTCGGATCGCGCAGAATGACCGGGTTCCAGGCATCCGGATGCAGCTCTGATCGCTGTATCTGGTTCGTGAAAAATTGCAGGATAAACGCCTGGATCGCAGCATCGTCTTGGGTGCTGGTACCGTCAAAACCAATGAACCCGGTTCCCTGAATCTGCGTGCTGTGGCGCAAAACGCCGGCCTGGGTCGCCTGTCTTTCAAATAGCGCTGCTGCGCTCGCGATGGCTCTTGGCGAAATTGATTCTGGAAAGGGATAGATGATGCTGACTGATTTTTCCGGCGGTACGGTTTTTTTGTTCGCACGAGCCGAGCGCACCGCTGCCTGAATGGATTGCGAGCGCAGATCGATCTCTACCGAGTCGGCCTTCGGACTTGCAACGGTCAGCATCAGTGCCGCTGTATCGCCGAAGTCGCTCTGGAATGTAATAGGCCCGGCGCCTAGCGGCAGTTGGCCACTCAGTGCGTTGAGCTTCAGATTGATATCGCTGAATTGACGCTTAAGGTCATCCACATCGTCGATGAGCTGTATGTAAACGTAAGAGTAGCCAGGAAGGGAAATGGATCTGATGCCGTAGTCTGCGGGTGTTCCTGCATGGATCGTCTTGTTTTGCGCGACGGTATCTTCAATCGGCCGCGTAACCAGTTGTTCGACCTGTTGAGACGTTGCGCCCGGCCATGAACAACTGGCGACGGCAACTCTGACCGGGATGTCCGGGTCTTTGCGCTGCGGCATGGAGTGATAACCGAACCAGCCCCAAATCAGAACGCCGGCCAGCAGCACCCAGGAAACCTGTGGGTGTTCCACGAAGAATCTCGGAACGTTCCTCGATTGCTCGATTCTTTCCTGATCGCTCTTATGTGCCATGGTCTCGCGGTCCGCCTACGGAATCACTGAAAGAGAATCGCCGTCCTTCAAGAGCTGCGCCCCAATCGCGGCGACCTTTTCTCCGGCGTGGACTCCCGTCACGGAAACTGAACTGCCATGAGTCGCGCCAACTGTGACCTTGCGGACGTGTGCTTTCCATTGGCCGGACTGCTGGTCGGCAACCACGACGGCGAATTGTCCCGATTCACCCGGATAAGGAACGAGGGCGCTCAATGGAACCGAAGGTTGCGACGTCTCGCGTTTTCCGCCAAGTGCCACAGACGCAATCATTCCCGGCCTCAGTTTGTTCTGGCGGTTCGACAGCGTGACTTCGATCGTGAACACGCGGCTCCGCGCGTCAGCGCTGGGAGAAATGCTGGTCACGCGTCCGGAATATTGGGCAGCGTCATTCTGAAGCTGCAGCGTCAGCGCCTGGCCCAGGTGAACAAGAGTGAGGGCATCTTCCGGCACACCGAACGTGGCCTTTACCGCACTGGTATCGGCAATGGTAAAAGCCGCGGAAGATGCCGATGCCAGCGTCCCGATGTCAATATTCCTGGCGAGGATGAATCCGGAGAGAGGCGCCTCTAACTGCGAATCACTTAACGTCAGCTGCGCCTGGCGCTGCGCGGCTTTGGATTGGTTCACCGTAGCGAGAGTCGAATCAAAGCGCGCTTGTGCTTGGTCGTAGTCCGGCTTGGTCACACTCTGCGTGGCGTACAGAGCTTTGGCCCGGTTGAAGTCCTGTTCAGCCTGCGTATGTTGTGCGACCGCGGCGTCCACCTGCGCTCCAGATTCGTCCGCCTGATTCTTCAAATCCTGACGCCGTATCTGGGCCAGTACAGTTCCTTTTGTGACGTAATCCCCGACGCCGACATTGCGAGTGCGGCCATCGGCTGACTTCACTTGCTTTACTTCGGTAATGTAGCCGGTGGTCCGAAAGGCGACGTCGACCTGCGAATACGGAACGAGAGAGGCGGAATATCGCAAACCTTCGCTCGATTGGTAGAGAGTTACGTCGGCCAAACGCACAGCGATCGGCGCCTTCGCAGGCAAAGCGGGTTCGTTGTGGCAACCGACAACCATGGTCGTCGCCAGGAGAGCAATCGTTGCACCTGCTGTCGCTGCAGGGCGCGATCGCACCGGCGCGTTGGCTGGCATTAATTCGAATCGAATCAAGGCTCTACTCCTCACCCAATGTTTTTTCAAAGTCAGCTCGCGCCGCCCAGAACCCAAGCCAAGCTTGCCGGTATTGATCCTCCGCACTTGCGAACGACGCCTGCTGCTGCAACAGGTCGCTCAGCAGAATCGCTTGTTGCGAGTAGGCTTCAGTTTGGTTGCGAAGTCTTTCCTGTTCCGCGTCCCGGCCGGCCTCTGCCACTGCAAGCTGTGCTCTGGCTTCGCGTAGCTTGCGGAACTGCGAGTCCACATCCAGAAGAACCTGGTCCCGCGCATCCTCTTCGCTCAGAACCGCCTGACGTTCCGCGATGGTTTTCTGTTCGATATTGTGGCGCTTCTGGCCCCAGTCCCAGGGCTGCCAGGTAAGGAGAACTCCGATGCCACCGATGTTTTGCGGGAGAAAGTTGACGCCCGCCGGAGTCAGATAGTTGGCCTGGATGGAAACGTCGGGCAAATAGCGTGTTTTCTCAATGAAGATCTCTGCCCAGGAGACGGTTCAAGGCTTCCTTGCGGTCAGAGAGTGTATCCTCGACCACCAGCAGCTGATACTTGGCTTTTGCCTCCTCAGCCTTGATGCGCAGGCTATCCGCTTTGAGCGTTGCTTTTTCCTGCAGACGCCTTTCGGTCAGATGGCCGAGTTCCTCAAGCGACTGGATGGTGGCGCGCTGCGATTCGGCCTGGCTCTGAGATTGGAGCAAAGAATAATAAGCGCGACGAATGTCTCCGACCAACTGCTGGTCCCGCTCCGCGTAGGTCTGGCGGCTCAGATCTTCGTTCAATCGTTGCTCAGCGACGCCCAGGCGAATTCTGGGAATTTGAGTAAGCGGTTGCGTGAGCGTAATCGACGCTACCGCGACGGGACGAGCGGGGGTGTGCAAGTCGACGTTGCCGCTCGGAATCGGGCCGGTCGAAGGAAATGTGCCCAACTGACCGGCTTTGATCGTGAAATCGAGAGGCGTCAAAAGTTCTGTAGCCAGCAAATACGTGTCAAAACGGGGAAACAACGATGTCCTAACTTCGGCCGAGGCTTCCCGCTGCTTGTCGATTTCGAACTTGGCCCGCTTGTTTTCACGATTGTTGGCTCGCGCCAATTCGATCGCTTGATCCAAGGTGAGTACGTTCTCGGTTCGCTCTTGCCCTGGCGCCGCCAACGCAAACGTCAATGAAGTGATGGCCGCGAAAAGACAATTGCGCATCGAGTTCTTTCCGATCATGGGTCCTTTCCCTCAGGTACGATGATGCCTTACGAGGTCGCACAAATACTAGACGATATGGCATAAATAATCTATTTCGTCTATAAAGTCCAAACGGAGTTTAACGTTGTAAGGGCTTCTGACGGCCCGGATGCCACTTGGATGAATCTCATGGCATGATTGATGTGTGAAAGTTGCTGGAAGGAAAAAATCCGAAGACACCAAAGAGAAGATTCTCCGGGCGGCGATACAAAGATTTAGCAAGTTCGGGTACCGTCGAACCTCGATCAACGATGTCGCGGAAGAAGCTGGAGTAGCCCGCGCCACGGTCTACCTGTATTGGAAGAGGAAGCAGGACCTGTTTGTTGTTGGCCTGGAGCGATTTAACTTGCACTCTTGGAGTCTTGCTGAAATCACCGCTGCCAAGAAAGGATCCGCCGCGGAACGAATTATCGCAACGCTCATGGCGCAGTACGGCACTACCTCCGACATCGTCCACGGCACTGCGAGTGGCCATGAACTTTTTCAAGCAAATCTCCAGCTCGGCCGCGCCGTGGTCGAGGAATGTCTGCGTCATGGCGAGAAACTTCTGACTCGCCTCCTGGAACAGGGTGTTCGAAACGGCGAATTCAAAATGCAGCGATCCTCAGCCCGCGCCACAGAAATAGCTCGCATCATCGTCAGCGTTGCGCAGAACTCGTTGCTTGATCGGCGTCATACCCCCCTCTCGTACCGGAAAAAGTTGCGCAAAACTGTGAAGTTCATTCTGGATTTAATTTCGAAATGATCCCTTCATCCTGATGTTCCTTTCTCCGTTAAGTCCCTTCGCGAATGGTCAGTGGGCTGCTCAGTGCAAAACGCGCAATCTGGTTCTTTCGCATGAAAACGACTCCGGCGTTGTTCTGCGCATAGACGATAAATTCCTCAAGAACCTTGGTGCGTGACGGCCGCCCCGCGATGCGATCTTGGGCACTCGACATCATGCGACGACGCTTTGATGACTCGGCGTTCAGCATGTCAGACTCTGCCCTTAGATCGCCGGCTTTCTCAGCTCGAATGGGCTTTCTTCGTCATTCCCGCTTAGATCGTTGATTGACACCTCGCGCAGTCTGCGATCTTTGCGAGCATCATAAGGGCTTCGTTGATGGCAATCCGCGTCAACCAGGTCGAGAAAGAAGATGGCGCAAACGTGATCTCAGTAGATCTGGCAGAAAATCCGGCGTATCCGTGTTGCAGCTTTCGCGGGAGCATCGTAGCGCTTGACGAGAAGAGCGGAGCGATCCTTTGGAAGACTTTCGACATGCCTGACAATGGCGGACAAACCGGCGGCTACAGCGGCGGGGCAGTTTGGCAGCCGCCCGTGATCGACGCAAAGCGCGGTATGCTCTTCATCGGTACTGGAAACAACTACAGCGCGCCTGCGGATGTGGAAGCTTGCCAGAACGCAACTCCAACAGCGAACTGCGCCGCAGCTGACGATTTCTTCGACACCGCGCTTGCATTGGATCTAAAGACGGGACGGATCAAGTGGTCGAAGAGACTGCAAGGTCTCGATACCTGGACAGTAGCGTGTCTTACACCGATGGGACCAAAGGCGAATTGTCCTGTACCCAGCAGCCCGGACTTCGATCTCGGCGGGGCGGGACCGAATCTGGTGGGCAATATTGTCGGTTTTGGGCAGAAGAGCGGCATCTACTGGGCACTCAATCCCGATAACGGCGACATTATTTGGTGCACACCGGTCGGGGCCGGCGGTTCACTCGGAGGTATCGAGTGGGGCACTGCGACGGATGGTCAGCGCATTTACGTCGCTATCGCGGATAACCACCACCTGCCGTACACCTTGATTTCGGGGCAGCAGATTACGTGGGGATCGTGGAGCGCTCTGGATGTTGCGACCGGAAAGATCCTTTGGCAGATTGCAGATCCAGCCGTCGGCACAATCGATACGGGCTCGGTGAGCGTTGCAAACGGCGTCATGTATGTAGGCTCGTATTCTGGGCAGATGTATGCGCTGGACGCGAAAAACGGACAGATTCTTTGGAACTTCGCGAGCGGAGGCTCAGTAATCGATGGCCCATCGATCGTGGACGGCACGCTCTACTGGGGATCGGGCTACCGAAATATTCCACCTGGAATCGGAAACAACAAAGTGTATGCGTTTGCTCTGACGATGGCCGGCGAGAAGGATAGCGGCAAGCAATCCAACAGCGACCATGGCGGGAATCATGCGGGGGATCACGGCGGGCAAAAGTGAACGGTTAACCGTAACAGGGCCCCCCCCCCTGTTTTTTGTAAGTGTGGCAAACAGTCAACTTAAAACCTATTGTTTTCATGCAGTTCTGTGAGTGTGGCAGGGAAAGAACTTACGGGGCGATTGTTCGGAAGTGTAGCGGTTAAAGGACTTAAGAAATTTTGCCGGTGGAACAGGGAAACTTAAGTTTGCGGAGAAGCGGTTGATATTTCAAAGCGCGGCGTAGCCAGTCTGGACTGACTCGTAAAACGAAATATAACGTTGGCACAGATTGCCAGAAATATCCAGAAGAATTAGTTAACGAAATAGTACGATTCGAACGGTAGCGCTAGCATCGCCCGCTGCGCAGGAAGAGGACTTAAGAAGCGCTCCCACAAGTGCAGACGCGAGCACTAAGAGGCCTTAGGCTTTGCGCAACTCGCGGCGCAGCGGCTGCCTCAGGACTTCTTGGGTTCTCTCCTGGCGCGGGCTTCTTCGTGTTGCTGGTTGACCTCGTCACGTAAGTTTCGCGCGGCCTGCACCGCTGCCCTAATCTCACTCTGATCGGGGGGCCTTTGACTTACCATTTGGCCAAGCAGCACGGCTGCGCCAAGAAAAATCAGGTCATCTTGCTCCATGTTTCTGTACTCCTTGCATGCCTTGAAAAAGGTTGTGACGCTGCGCCTCTCAGGTCGAACGCCGATCAATAAATTTGGTAAATAGCAGAACTGGAGGGCGCGCGCAGCGGCCTTGGGCTACGTAGGGATAGTGACGGAAAAGCGGCCCTGAAGCAACGGGTTGCAGTCTCCCTGTTCTTCCCGGCGTTCTGTTGGGCTCGGTGGGAAAAACGCGATTCGATCACCGTGATGGTTGATCTTTGTTTCAGGTCGGACAATGCAGAACACGGGGCGCGCACAACTGCTGTTATTGCACCGTGCCTGAGTCCGTACTCTTCAAAAGTACGCCAGCGTACAGTACTTTCCGACTGCGAATTGCATTTGCAAGCGATTATTATTGGGCACTTCGAGGTTTAGCATGGCCGACGTATATCGAATGACGATCCATGGCTCTGAGTTCATCATCAACCACAACGCTGGTGGAACAGTCGGCGTGTACAAGACAGAAACGGAAGCGCGACAGGAAATGGCAGACTGCCAGCGGGATGATTTGATGTTCAAGACAGCCAGAGGCTTGGTGGAAAAAGCTGTCAGCGCATTGATGCGAACGCACCACATTGACCGGGAAGCGGCGCACGGCTGGATTAGAGAAGCAGCGGGTTAATTCATTTTCGTGAACGGCCCACCACGGCGGCCATGTTGGGCTCGCGCGGGTGCCGTGGTTGCCAGTGTCGTCGTTGCACTCTAAGCATGCTCGCGATTCATACTTGCTGCAAGGTTCGAATGGCACAATCCCTTGAAGACGTTATCCTCTCGGTCTGGCGTCAGGCAATGATGGAGGGCGCAAGCTCCGTCGAGATCGAAGGTCATCCTTATCCTATAAAGAGCACGCAGCGGCGGACCTTGAAACAAGTCGATTTTCGTTTCGAAGGAAAAAGTCTGCGAGGGTTGGAGCAGAATCCGGATACGAAATCACGCTGGGCCGCGATGGCCAGGGCAGGGAAGAAGGTCATGCAATTTTTGGAAGATGGGCGGTATGTAGCGGTGGTTTCTGATGGCAAGGTGCGTCTATATCAGAGGTAGTGTGACAAGGTTGTGCCATACGCCTTGACTCCGCCCACGCTTTGCCATGTTTTTTCCGTTTTCAGGCTAGGTCTGAATCGACTTAACTAGCCAGGCCGCCCTCGCTGGATCATCGTTGAAAGGGAGAGCTTTCGCCGATGGGAAAAATCTCGACGTAATCGAGGGCGGCGTGATCGCCGCGATCTGGAATGCCTTCGATACGAATTTCGTCTTGTGGGGCGAGCGATACTGCGAAGGCTCGGTGGCGAGTGGAAGTATCGCCGCCGATTTTGGTTGAGGGTAAATGGTCGTTGGCTGTCCATTCATCTACCAATTTGTCGCCCGATTCATTGTGGATGTACAAACGGAATTTTGCTTCGCCTGGGTTGAGGTCGAAATACTGCGTGTCTATTTCGTAGCGGCCGGCGGCTAAGTTGGGTGTGAATGTGCCGGTGCAGGGCTGCGATGAGCTGCACTCGATGGCTTTGCCTGCGGAGGCGTTTTCCCAGGGAATGACGTCTACCGGAGTGTAGCCGGTCAACCGCATGTCTTCTGCTTCGAAGCGGCCTGGGTGATGGCCGACTCTCCCTTGGACGTCGGGGATTCCGGAAGTTCGCAAAAACCAATTGCAAATTGCGTCGCGCCAGACGACGGCGTGGCCGGCTTGGTATTCGAGACGCGCGAGCACGGCCGCGTAACGTTGGTCATCAATGCGGCTGCGCAACGTTTGCCATTGGCGAACATAGTCAGCGGCGGCTTGCGCACCTTCGTAATGGGAATCGTAAATGTGCTGGATAACAGTTTTTCCGGAGTGCAGAACGTAGGTGTAAAACACGTGATGGAAAAAGAGAAGCAGCTCGTCGGGAGTTGTGGCGAGGGATTCGTACTTCTGCGCGGCTTGCGGCCAGTACTGCCCGACAAAGCTGGTGCCGGAAGCGACAGTGCGATCCATGCCGATGCCGTTGTGGTCGGCACGGTGCCATTGTCCCCAGCCATTTTCTTCGGATGATTCGATTCCCGGGCCGTAATGGCTGCCGAGAATGTCAGTGAAGGCTTGCGCGCCAAGCGGTCCGGTGTAGCTTTCGTATGTGTGCCAGGAAGTAAGCAGCAGCGACGAGATGATTTGAACTGCTTGTGGATCGCTGCCGAAGGTGAGAGCTGCCCACTCGTTGGCAATGCTGCGGGCGCTGAGATTTGGATTCCACGCTAATCGCGCAAAGCCGTAAAGATTGGCCATCGCGAGCGGATGGGCGAGCCAGTTGGCGTCGAGTCCTACGTTGGCGACGCCGACGAAGCCGCCGGTGGTTCGATGAAACGTTATGCCTGCGACCGCGTCCATGACCGGTGAACGTTGGTCGTTCGCGTGCAAATCGAAATCCAGAACTTCTTTCCACAGGGGAATCAAAAAGCACACGTGGCGCTGCTGCCCGGTGTATTCCTGCGTGATTTGCAGCTCGATGGCCTGGTTGCTGTGCTTGAGTCCGCCGAAGAGAGGGGAGACGGGTTCACGGGCCTGGAAATCGATTGGGCCGTGCTTGATTTGGATGATGACGTTGTTTTCGAATTTCCCGTCGAGCGGATGGAAATAGTCGTAGGCAGCTTTGGCGCGGTCGTTTTTTTGGTCGCGCCAGTCGAGATGATGGTTGTAGACGAAAGCACGATAAAAGACTACGCCACCGTGCGATTGGAGCGGGCGCGCTAGAACGTTCGCGGCATCGGCTTGGGTGCGGCCGTAGAAGGAAGGGCCGAGGCGGTCTTCGGAATCGGCTTTGATGACAAAGCCGCCGAAATCGGGAATGGCGGCGTAAATCTGATCGACTCTGTTGCGCCACCATTCGGCGACATGCGGGTCGGCGGGATCGAAGGTGTCGAGGCCGCCGACGGTCTTAGGGCTGGAGAGATCGACGGAAATGGAAAGCTGAACTCCCCAGGGACGAAAAATTTGTGCGACACGAGCGAGTTGAGGGAGGAAATCTTCGCGAAGGAGGCGCGGATCGGCGTTGACGTTGTTGATGGCGCAGCCGTTGATGCCAACCGAAGCCAGGAGGCGGGCATAGTCGGCGGCGCGTGCAAGATCTGCGCGGACGGCACCGTTTTCGAAGAAGATGGAGCGGCCAGCGTAGCCGCGTTCGATGCTGCCGTCGAGGTTGTCCCATTGATCGATCCAGCGGACGCGAGCGTAGGGTTGCTGGAGTTCGTTGAGGTCGAGGATGGATTGATATTGGGCGATTTTATTTAGGAGGAAAAACACACCGTAGAGAACGCCGCGACCGTTTTGTGCGGTGATGACGAGATGGCGAACGCCATGAACGCGAATGTTGCTGACCCAGAAAGCGTCTTCACGCAGATCGGCGGGTGGATGAAGACCGGGGATTAATTTTTGTACGGCGGTGAGCGTGCCTAGAACAATTGCGGCGTCTGGCGGGAGATTTGGCTCGATGCGCAGGGATTTTGTGAGCATGCCGCTAATGCCACGGAGCAATTCTTCTTGTGCGGAATGCAGGAGTGCTGTGTCTTCGACTACGACTACTGACGCGGGAAAATTCTGGTAGGTGCGCGACGCATTTGCACCAAGACGCGCGTAGCGGAGCCAGGCTTCCGCTCCTGATTCTGCTCGCAGCGTCGGCGTTAGCAACAGCGTGATTGAAACGGCGGTGGAATAGAGTGTCAGTGCGAGGCGATTCATGGCTCAGGCAGATTGTTGCAGCGCTCTTCAGCGCGTGCCGGTGAGAATGTCGATGGTTAGCTGGTCGAGGCGTTCGTAGGGGAGGCGCTTTTTCATGATGCCGTCCTTGTCAAAATTATGGGCGAGGAGTGCTTCTGCCGCGACGTGCGAATAGCGCGCAGTGTGCGGCAGACCGGGATACGCTGCGGAAATCTCTCGAAGGATGGCTTGGACTTCTGGATCGGCGTTCCAGCGAATGGCTTTTTCTTTGAGGATCAGATAGGTGCGCATGCAACCGCGCGCGAAATCTTTTACGCCTTGGTAGTCCTCGGTTCGGTAGGCGTGCGCGTCAAAGTGACGTGGGCCCTGGTAGCCGACATCTTCGAGAAATTTCACCAGCCAGAACGCCGACTTCAGGTTGCAGGAACCGAAGCGAAGATCCTGGTCGAATCGTCCCGGCGCTTGATCGTTTAAGTCGATGTGGAAAAGCTTGCCGGCTTCCCAGGCTTGCGCTACGCCATGCATGAAATTCAATCCAGCCATTTGTTCGTGAGCGACTTCGGGATTGACTCCCACCATTTCGGGATGATCGAGCCTGGGAATGAAGCCGAGATAATGTCCGGTGGTGGCCATGTAAATATCGGCGCGGGGTTCGTTGGGTTTGGCTTCGAGTGCGAACTGGAAACCGTATTTGCGGTCAATGCTGTATTCGCATAGAAAATTGACGGCTTCGCGGAGGTGTTTTACGGCTTCGTCCGCGCGACGGCAGGCATCGGTTTCCACTCCTTCACGGCCGCCCCACAGGACGAAAATTTTTGCACCGAGCTCGGCGCCGAGGTCCATGGCGCGCATGGTTTTTTGCAAAGCGTAAGTACGGACTTCGGGATCATTCGACGTGAACGCGCCGTCGCGGAAAACCGGATGGAAGAAAAGGGAAACCGTGGCCATGGGTACGACCAGGCCGGCTTGTTTGCAGGCTTGCTTGAAGTCGCGAACGATTGCATCGCGCTCGTCCGGTGTGGCGTCGATGGGGACGAGGTCGTTGTCGTGGAGATTCACTCCCCAGGCGCCTACTTCCGACAACATGTGGACAATTTCGACGGGAGAAATCGGCGGGCGGACGAAGTCGCCAAAAGGATCGCGGCCGCGGTTGCCTACAGTCCAAAGTCCGAAGGTGAACTTGTGGCTTGGTTGCGGCTGAAAGGGCTGAGGGTTCACGGTTTCTCCATGGTGCTGGCGCCAACAAGAATTAACGCACACGAAAGGAGGCGCAAAAATTAAAAAATGCTATAAAGCGCTTGTCGGTAACGTTAACGGCCGTGTATAGTACCACGCGCTCGCGCGTTTGCAAGCGGGGTGATACGCCTGGGAGGCTGCCGATTGAGATATTTCACGCGATTTTATGTCCCGTTTGTAGCTGGATGGTATGTGACGGCAGCGATTTGCAGTTGTGCCTGCGTGGTTGCGGTTGCGCAGGATGTTCCCGCTTATCGCGATGCAAAGCTTCCAGTCGAAGAGCGCGTTGGGGATTTAATTGGGCGCATGACGTTGGAAGAAAAAGTTGCGCAGATGGAAGGGACTTGGCAGAACCGAGGAAATCTAAAGGACGCTAGTCAGCTTTTCGTGGACGAAAAAGGTGTGTTTCTTCCGGAGCGAGCGGGAGGGGTGCTGAAAAACGGGCTAGGGCAAATGTCGCGGCCGAGCGAACAACACGGCCCGCGAGCGATGGCGGAATTCACGAACACAATACAAAAGTGGATGAAGGAAAACACGCGGCTGGGAGTTCCGATTCTTTTTCACGAAGAGTGCTTGCACGGTCACGCCGCGCTGGGAGGCACGTCGTTTCCGCAGGCGATCGCTCTGGCATCTACGTGGGATGAGGCGCTTGTGCAGGACATTTTTAGCAGCGTCGCAGCGGAAGTTCGGGCACGGGGCGCGCAACAGTGTCTGGCGCCGGTGCTGGACCTGGCGCGCGATCCGCGTTGGGGCCGAACCGAAGAGACGTACGGGGAAGATCCCTACCTCGTTTCGCATATCGGATTGGCGGCGATCCATGGTTCTCAGGGAAAAGGCCCGAACATTGATAAGGCACACGTCATGGCGACTGCCAAACATTTTGCCGTGCACGGGCAGCCCGAAGGTGGAACCAATGTTGGACCGGGGAATTATTCCGAGCGCGTGATTCGGGAATATTTCCTGAAGCCCTTCGAAGCGGCGGTTAAGGAAGGCCACGTTCAGAACGTGATGGCTTCCTATAATGAGATTGATGGGATTCCCTCGCACAGCAATAAACATCTGCTGGATGAAATCCTTCGTCAGGAATGGGGATTCGATGGGCTGCTGGTGTCAGACTATTTTGGAATTACGGAGCTGCGCACGATACATCACATCGTCGATTCGAATGAAGCCGCCGCGAAGCTTGCCTTGGAGTCGGGCGTTGATATCGAGCTGCCGTTTGCGGACGCCTACGGAAGTGTGGTCGAGCAAGTGAAGCAAGGGAAAGTTTCAGAAGACAGCGTGAATCGCGCAGCGGCGCGCGTGCTGCGAACGAAATTCATTACGGGGCTCTTTGACGATCCATATGTCGATCCCGACTATGCGGAAAAGATCACCAATTCACCCGAACACCAGGAACTTGCTTTGAAAGCGGCGCACGAAGCCATCATTTTATTGAAGAATCAAGAAAACCTGCTGCCGTTGGACAAATCCAAATACAAGCATGTCGCCGTGATCGGTCCAGATGCTGCCGAAGTTCATCTCGGCGGTTACAGCAACAAGCCGGGTCGTGGGGTGAGCATACTCGACGGGATCAAACAGAAGCTGGGATCGGGCTCGCAGGTACTTTATTCCGAGGGTTGCAAGATTACCGAGACTCTGCCGGATTGGGATGCGGACAAAGTGGTGTTGGGCGACGCCACGCTGAATGCAAAACGTATCGCGGATGCGGTGAAAGTCGCGCGCAAGGCGGACGTGGTGATTCTGGTACTCGGCGAAAACGAGCAAACGTCTCGCGAGGCTTGGGCGAAAACGCATTTGGGGGATCGCGACAGCTTGGACTTGTTGGGAGATCAGGATAAGCTGGCGAAGGAAATTCTTGCGACGGGGAAGCCTACGGTTGTTTTTCTTTTGCATGGGCGGCCAAACTCGATCAATTTTATTGCGGAGCATGTGTCCGCGATTCTTGATGGCTGGTACCTGGGTCAGGAAGGCGGAACAGCGGCCGCCGACGTGCTGTTCGGCGATTACAACCCGGGAGGCAAACTTCCCATCAGCGTGCCGCGTTCGGTGGGTCAACTGCCGGACTACTATTATCAGAAACCGTCGGCCAAGCGCGGGTATCTTGGCAGCACTACGGAGCCGCTGTTTCCCTTTGGCTGGGGGCTGAGCTATACGACGTTTAAGTACTCGAACCTTCGCGTCGCTCCGGATACCATCGGCTCCGAAGGACAAACAAATGTCAGCGTGGACGTTAGGAATACTGGCGCGGTTCGTGGCGATGAGGTTGCGCAGCTTTACATCCACGAGAAAGTCAGCTTAGTGACCAGGCCGGTGAAGGAGCTACGGGGATTCCACCGAGTGTCGCTTAATCCTGGCGAAACAAAGACGGTTGAATTCACGCTCGGTCCCAAGGAACTCGCTTACCTGAACCGGGAAATGCAACGCGTGGTGCAAGCCGGAACTTTTGAAATAATGGCTGGAGGAAACTCGGTCGAACTGATCAGCGCCAGCCTGAGCGTCGTGAATCGCTAGGAATAACACACATGAGTCTAGTGCGGCTTGTCTGCAGTGCTGCCCGAATTTTGCGTAGGTGATACTTCACTGCCTCCTTCTTGCACGGTGACGATGCGGTCCAGGCCATCGCGATTGAGCGTGGCCACATCAAGCATTTGTTTACGGCCGCTGGGCCAGTCAATTTCGATCGAATCGATTTTTCTTGCTGAGCCTAGACCAAAGTGGGGGCGTACATCGGAGCTTGATAAGTAGCTGCCGCCGCTGATGACATCCATTCTCTGGCGAACTCCGCCTGCCGTTAAGAAAACTTTTGCTCCGATCGCGTCTTTTGGACTTTTCGGACCACCGATCAGCTTGAGCGTCAGCCAGTGATTGTTATTGTGAGCGACATTGCGTAGAAGCGCCGGTTTGGAATCGAGATTGTTCAGGACGACATCAATGTGGCCATCATTAAAAAGATCGGCGAAGGCCGCGCCGCGCGCTGCGATCACATCCGCCAGACCGCTGCCAGTGGCGGGCGGTACTTCCTGGAATTTCGAACCGTCCAGATTGCGAAACAGTTGAGGCCGCTCCGCCCAAGTTGTGCCCCAGTCCTGCAAATCCACTTGGGGGTAGACGTGGCCGTTGGCAATGAACAAATCAAGCAGCCCATCATTATCGAAATCGATGAAAGCAGTTCCCCACGACAGAAAAGGAATCGTGGGCGTAGCTAATCCCGCGCGGAAGGTGACATCGGTAAAACTTCCGCCGCCGTCATTGCGATAAAGAGTTTTGTAGTCGTCTGAAAACGTCGTGGTGAAGAGATCAACTCTTCCGTCGCGGTTGTAGTCTCCGACGGCGATGCCCATGGATGCCTGTTCCCGGCCATCCTCACTTAAAGCAAACCCTGATGCGTAGCTGATGTCTTCAAACGTGCCATCGTGGCGATTGCGATAGAGATAGTTCGGGACGGAATCATTGGCCACCGCCAAGTCCAGCCAGCCGTCATCGTCAATGTCCACAAAAACTGCGCCGAGACCATAGTAGCCGCTCGAATCAGAGACACCGGCTTTGACACTGACATCCGTAAATGTGCCGTCGCCGTTGTTGTGAAACAAATGATCGGGTTCTCCGGGAAGCCCTCTCGGCCCGCACATCACCGCAATACCGCGGAACTGGCAGAAATTTGGGGGAATTGCGCCCGTGCCGGCAATGGGCGGATGGTCCAGATCAAACTCTACGTAGCCTGGAACGAACAAGTCCAAAAGTCCGTCGTGATCGTAGTCTCCCCAAGTCGGTGATGTGGACCATCCACCGAGCGCGACTCCGGCCTTTTCGGCGACGTCAGTAAAAGTGCCATCGTGATTATTGTGGTAGAGGCGATTTTTGCCGTAGTTTGCGACGTAGATGTCAGGCCAGCCGTCATTGTCATAGTCGGCGATGGCCACGCCGAATCCCCAGCGCTCGTTCGCCACGCCAGCCTTTTCGGTGACATCGGTAAAAGTTCCATCGTGATTATTGTGCAGCAGCATCGCGCGAGGCGGCGCTTCTTGACCTCTCATTGCGGCGAAGGTCGATCCGTTTAGTAAATAAATGTCCAACCAACCATCGTTATCGTAGTCGAGAACCGCGACGCCCGAGCCCATGGTCTCGAGGATGGTTTCTTTTTGTGAAGTTCCCGCGCGATGGCGAAATTTGTCGAGGCCCGCTTGTTTTGTGATGTCAGAGAAAACGATTGGTGCGTCGTCCACGAATCCGCCAGCGGTGATTGGCCTGGACTTGGAATCCTTCACAGCTGCGTGCGCCGCGCCGGTGGCAACTCCCGACGCTGGAACTTGTTTCTTGTCCTGATTCGCGGGTTGTTGGCCGTAGGCCCGAATGGCGCAGCACGCAATGTAGAGCCACAGACAGAAGTGCCGCCGGAGCAAATGCTTTTTCTTCATCGCGCGATGGCAACTCTCCTTAGGATTGCACTAAGATACACAGGCCGATGCCACATCAGCTACAGCAATTGAGGGTGGTGAGCGCTAACAGTTCCTTGTCAACGGCGCATGTCCCATTAGTTTGACTCAAGGCGGGAGTTTCGAGTGGCTAAGGAGCGACGCGGTATTCACCTGATTGCAGAACTGGCCAACGTTTCCATCGGAACGGTGGATCGCGCGTTGCACGGCCGCGCCGGAATCAACGATTCCACCCGTCAGCGCATTCTGCAAATCGCGCGTCAGGTTGGCTACGCGCCCAATCTCGCAGCCCGCGCGTTGTCGGCCGCCAAAGCCGACACAAAAATCGGCGTATGCGTACCGAGAGAAATTCATTTTTTCTACGATCAACTGTGGAGCGGAATTCTGGAAGAGGCCCGGCAGGTGGCCCATCTCGGAATCCAATTTGTAAATCGGCCAGTGGAAGTGCTTGGAGAAGGCGACACCGACGCATTCAAGAAGCTTGTCGCAGGCGGCGTACAGGGAATTATCTTGACGGCCGGAAATCCGAAAGCACTGCAACCGCTCATCGACGACGCCGAGGACAAGGGAATTCCGGTAGTTTGCGTTTCGACGGATGCGCCGGAAAGCCGAAGGTCGTGCGTGGTTTGCGTCGAGCCGCACACCAATGGATGCCTGGCCGGCGAATTAATGGGGAAATTGGTCTTGCCGGGATCCAAGGTGGCGATTGTCGCGGGCATGTTGCGAGCTGAAGATCACCGCAAAAAAGCCGATGGCTTTATGGAAGCGTTTCCGCGTTACTGCGCGGGTGGCCGCATTATCAAAATCATCGAAGGCCATGAAGACGAAGAGGAAACTTTTCAGAAGACGTCCGACTTACTCCGCAGAGTGCCTGACGTTGCGGGAATCTACGTCAATACCGTGAACTGTCTTCCCGTTTGCCGGGCGCTTGGCGCCACTGGACTGGCCGGCAAGGTAAAACTAATCGCCACCGATCTCTTCGCCGAAATGTCCCCGTATCTTCAGCAGGGAACGATCACCGCTTCTATCTACCAGCAGCCTCATCGGCAGGGGCAGGTAGCGGTCCGAATGATGGTGGAGCACCTCACGAACAAGGTGAAGTTCCCGCCGAAGGTGCATTTCAGCCCGGGAGTGGTCATGGCTTCCAATCTGCACCTTTTCCGGGAGATGCGATTGGCCGAAACCAAACTGGAATTGCCTTCCAAAGATGGCCGTGGCACGGGATTATCGATATTCTAGGCCCGTTCCGAAGGCCTAAAAACACATAAGTACAAAAAATATGCTTGACAAGGATTCGTTTAGGTAATACAACCCCAAGTAACCGTTAACGTTAACGGTCTTGGGGTGGGTGGACGTAGACTTCCTAAATTAGTCAACAAGGGGGTGTGTGTATGTGGGTTGAGTCTTCAGGGACGCTTCGCAACTGTATCGCTACAGTTAAAAAATACAATCTTCATTACTTATTGCTTTTCTGTTTTCTCGTATTTGGGCTACCCTCCGTTGCATTTGGGCAAAGCGGTACCATCGTCGGAACAGTTACAGATCCTTCCGGCGCAGCAATGCCCAATGTCAACATCACGATCACGAACATCGAAACAAGTTGGACCCGCACAGTTCCAACCAACGACTCAGGTGGGTACGTCCTGCCGGATGTTAAAATCGGTCATTACAACCTCAAGGCGGAAGCGTCCGGATTCAAGGTGGCTGAGCAGAAAGATGTCGTGCTGACGGTAGGCGATCGCTTGCGCTTGGATTTTGCCATGAAGGTCGGTACCTCAACGGAAACAATCACCGTCGAAGCGAACAGCATCGCGGTGCAGTCGGATTCGGGAGAACTCAGCAACCTGATTACGGACCAGCAAGTCTCGCAGATTGCGGTGAACGGCCGAAGTATCTATCAGCTTGCGCAGTTGACGCCGGGAGCGTCGAGCCAAATCAATGGCTTCGTGAACACGCCTGTCGGCGGAGACTCGAACGTTGAGTTCAACGGCATGCGTCAAAACCACAATATTTATTTGCTGGATGGTGGTGAAGATGATGACCGAGGCGGCGCGGGCGGTATGAGCATTGCGCCGTCCACGGACGCCATCGCGGAATTTCGCGCGTTGACCTCGAATTACAGCGCGGATTACGGGCTTTCTTCGGCAGCGACGATGACCATGGTTCTGAAGTCTGGAACAAGCACGCTGCATGCGTCGGCGTGGGAGTTCAATCGGAATGACGCGTTCGATGCGCGCGGATTCTTCAATCCTACGCACAATTCAGATGGCACAGGAAACAAAGTGGCTAAGCTGCGCCTTAACGTGTTTGGCTTCAACGTGGGCGGCCCGGTTACATTCGGCAAGCTTTATAATCCAGACAAAAAGAAGACGTTTTTCTTCTATAACATGGAGTGGCGCAGGCTGATCCAGGGGAACATCACCAATGGTCAGACAGTGCCCGATCCAGCCACGTACGGCGGTGCTTTCTCTCCGTCCCTAGCGGCTACTTCCCTGCATACCCCATGCACAAACCAAGTCTCCCCCGCAACAGCGGCGCAATATACCGCTCTTGGACAGACTTTAAGCACACCTGACGCCGCCTCCGGAGCGTGCGACTTGAAGAACGGTCACGCCGCGGTATTGGTTCCGTTCACAAACAACACCATCCCCGCTGGGCTGTTGGATCCTAACGCTCAGGCGCTGCTGAACGCGGGCATTTTCCCGGCACCTACATCGGGGAACACGTTCAACGCTCCAAGTAGCACCCCCACAAACTTGAAGGAAGAAGTGGTCCGCATCGATCACAATTTCACCAGCAAATTCTCAGTGTTCGGCCACTTTATCGCAGAACAGGTCTCGCAAGGATACTCGATCAGCCAGTGGAGTGGCGCCAACGTTCCCACCGTCGGAGACACGTTTGGCAATCCGTCTTACAGTGCGGTCGTTCATACCGCGTACACCATCAGTCCGACGTTGGTGAACGAAGTGGCCTTCAACTATAACGGCAATCGCATCAATATCATCCCGTTCGCCGGTGCGGGCTTGTCCAGCTTGGCCCTTCCTAGCGGCTATAATTCTACCAATTCGAGACTGTTCAGTGGACCGAACAACCTGAACCGCATCCCAAACATCGACCTGACCGGGTCGACCGGCACGCATTTTGAAATTTCCAGTTGGCCGTGGGTCAATAAAGCTGACGATTATCAAATTCGTGACGACCTATCGTGGACCAAGGGTTCTCACCAGTTAAAGTTCGGCGGAAGCTGGGCTTTGTACAAGAAAGTACAGGATCTCTTTGGTCAGACACAGGGTGGTTTCACCTTTGACGGTACGTTTACCGGTAATGATTTCGCTGACTACCTTCTCGGCGACGCTAAGCAATACCAGGAACTTGCAGTCCAGGATCATGGCCTGTGGAACAACGTATCGTGGGCAGCTTATGTACAGGACAACTGGCGCGTGAATCATAGACTTACGCTAAATCTTGGGTTGCGTTGGGATGGCGTGCCACACACCTATGAAGCCAACAACCGGATGGGGAACTTCTACCCGTCTCTTTACAACCCTGCGGATGCCGCGCTCCTTAACCCTGATGGCACCATCAACCCAGCCAGTCCCGGACTCGGTACCAGTCCAAACCCGATTCTCGCGGGCGTTCCGCTGTACCTGAACGGTATTGGCAGACCCGGCCAGAATGGCGTACCGAAGGGACTCGTGGACAATCACTGGGCGAATTTCGGTCCTCGCATCGGCTTCGCTTACGACCTTACCGGCTCAGCCAAGACCGTTGTTCGCGGCGGATTTGGCATCATGTACGAACGGATTCAGGGCAACGACATGTACGATGCCGGCCCGAACATTCCTTTTAGCTTGCAGGTTAGTACTCCAGGGCCAGTCGAAATGGACAATCCCAGACTCACCCTGGCCACCGGAACGGCTGGTGTTCTGCCAATCAACCCGGCCAGCATCACCGGGTTGAACAAGAGTGCGTACAAACAGCCGGCCAGCTATCAGTGGAGCCTTGGCGTACAGCGTTCGCTCAGTTCCAAAACCGTCCTGTCCTTGACGTACGTGGGCAATACCAACCGCTTCCAGAGCGACCGCACGGAATACAACCTGCCCGATCAGGCGGCTCTGATTCCCATTATCAACGGCGTTGGCGGAGCGAACTACAACACTGCGCCGGGCTTGCCTTTTCCCGGATTCCACTCCGTCCGTCTTTCAACCAATGAAGCCAATTCCCATTACCACGGGTTGCAACTTGACGTCACTTCGCAGGTCGGCCACGACCTGTTCTTGCGCGCCTTTTATACGTACTCGAAGGCAATTGACCCGGGCAACGGCAGCACTGCCGGCAGCAGCGGCGGAACCGGCGGCCAAGATTTGCAAAACGTTTCGAACCCCTACCTGGGCTGGAGGTATGATGTCGGTCCGAGCGGCTTTGATCGTACCCATATCGCCGTCGTGAACTTCATCTATGACATCCCGGTGTTCCGCCACAGCTCGAGCCGCTTGGTCAAGTCCACCATCGGCGGCTGGGAGGTTTCGGGCATCTTGACCTTCGAATCCGGCCTGCCGCTCAACATCGGCATCAGCGGAGGCCAGGGTAGCAACGGGTTGCCCAACGCAACCAACCGTCCGGATCTTGTCGGCAAGATCTCGTATCCCCAAACCGTGCTAGCCGGACAGCAAAAGATTCAGTACATCGATCTTTCAAGCTTTGCGCTGCCGACAGTCGGTGCCTTCGGCGACCTTGGTCACAACGCAGCGCGTGCTCCGGGCCGCGACAACTGGAACTTGTCGCTCTTCAAGAGCTTCGTATTCAAGGAGGAGCGCGGAAGCCGCCTGGAGCTACGCTTGGAAACGTTCAACGTCTGGAACCATACCCAGTTCAACCAAGTCAGCACAAACTTCGGTGCCAGCAATTTCGGCCAATTCACCTCAGCCTTTGATCCGAGAGTTCTTCAGCTCGGAATAAAGTTGTACTTCTAGACCCCTCTGGAGGTACGCAGTAGGCCCCGCTCGCATACACCCCTGCGAGCGGGGTTTTTTCTTGTTGGGAGCACTGGTGTGCGGGACGGATATTCTTGGATGGTTTGCCATGGGTGAGATAGTCTTGGCCTAGACACATGAACTCCTTGTTCCAACGCCGTAAAGCTCGTTCGCTCGTTTCGCGAGGACGTTCAGATTTTTGTGGAGCAGACACAGTCGCGTCCTTTCTGAGAATTGCGGTCGTGCTGGTGTTCTCAGCTTACGCGTTTGCGCAGACTCCGGGCCCGTCCGAGGCGCAAGCGCTGGAGCGCAAAGGAAAGCTGGCCGAAGCGGCGACGGTCTGGCGCAACGTTGCGCAACGCGACCCGCGAAACGCCGCAGCCTGGGCCAGCTTGGGCCTGGTGCTGTCGAGATTGCAGCAATACCCGGAAGCGGAGGTCGCGTACAGAAAAGCGATCGCGCTGGACCCGAAACTGCCCGCGGTGCAACTGAACCTGGGACTGGCAGAATTCAAGCAAGGGAAATTGCAGGCGGCCATCGAGCCGCTTCGCGCGGCGTTGGCCGCCGACCCGCAGAATATGCAAGCGTGCACACTGTTGGGTCTGAGTTATTACGGAGTTGGCCGGTTTAAGGAAGCGAACGAACAGCTTGCCGCGGCTGTAAAGTCCGACCCCGGTAACGCGGAACTCCACGGCGTACTTGCGCAGAGCTGCCTTTCCGCGAAGAATTACTCTTGTGCGCTCGATGAGTTCACATGGATTTCGCGGCAGCATGCTGATTCGGCTGCTGCTCACATGCTCACCGGCGAGGCGCTCGACGGCTTGGGCAGGACTCCCGAGGCTATAACTGAATTTGAGATTGCTGCCAAAGCGGATCCTCACGCGCCCAACGTTCAGTTCGGACTGGGCTATCTTTACTGGAAAATGCGGCAGTACGACGAAGCGGCCCGCGCGTTCGAAGCGGAGCTAGTCGGCGATCCGGCGAATTCTCAAGCATTAGCATATTTCGGCGATGTCGAGATGAAGAGGAACGAGCCGGAAAAGGCGCTCAG
>WNFR01000994.1_pt1 | contig 29266 bp, 25 predicted proteins | sample 5400221 | NCBI WGS metagenome assembly WNFR01 (sample SAMN13153357, study PRJNA577476) | soil metagenome | isolation source: 40 cm soil under Madrone tree | place: USA:California | collected 2016-06-14
CGTCGGACGCCGGAGGCAAGCTCACGTTCTACGGACGCGATCCGATTCTCCCAAGCCCGATCCGCTTCGGGACGCTGGCCGCAGTCGGTCTGGCCGCACGGAGCGTTGCGCTAGCTGCACTTTGGAGACAGACCACGGGCGAAGGACAAGATATTTCAGTGGATGTGCGCAAGGCACTGCGGCGTTTCGCCGGATTCTTTGAGGGCAAATGGGAAACCATTAATGGCCGGCCGCCCTCCCCAGGTGGCTATGCGGTTAGCCCATTCCTAAAGATGGGGGATGCGTTTTTTCGCGAGACACGCGATGGCCGGTACGTGCTGGCGCTGGACATTTATCCTCAACTCCTCGTGCGCACCCTCGATTTTCTCGGCTGCAGCCCGAGCACCGAATCCATTAACAACGCCATACGCAAATGGAACGCTCTGGAATTAGAAGAGGCTGCTGCGGCCGAAGGTCTGGTTCTGGCGATGGTGCGGACGAATGAGGAATTTCGTCGCGAACCCCAATACACCGACGTCCTCTCAAAAATGCCGCTGATCACAGTGGAGAAGATTGGCGAGAGCGACCCGGTTCCGCTCAAGGCGAGCGATAATCTTCCTCTCGCGGGTGTCCGCGCATTGGGAATGGGTCACGTGATCGCTGGAGCCGCGATGGGCAGAGACATGGCCCTTTACGGCGCAGACGTGTTGAACATCTGGAGACCGCGCGATTCGGAAATCGAAGCGTTCGCGTGGGATGTCCAGGTGGGCATGCGCTCAACGATCCTCGATGATGCGAAGGAAGATCGCGCTCAGTTCGATCGGCTGCTGAAGGATGCTGATGTATTTTTTGCTAATAAACGTCCCGGATTCCTGAAAAAGCACGGCCTCGATGCCGAATCGCTTTGCGCGCAGAAGCCCGGATTGATTCATGCGATCGTCGCCATGCACGGTGAGACGGGACCGTGGGCGAATCGACCCGGTTTCGATGAGATTGGCGCGGCAGTGTCCGGCCTTTTCACGATCGAAGGTTCTCCCAGTCAGCCGAAACAGCCGCCAATTGTGCCTATTGCCGACAACGTCGTTGGCTGGTTAGGCACAACTGGAATTCTTGCTGCGCTACGGCGGCGAGCAATCGAAGGCGGCAGCTATCGTGTCACGGTTTCGTTGACGCGGACCGTGTTGTGGCTGCTCTCATTGGGCATTTTCGATAAGGCCTACGCCAAAGCGACCGCCGGTTCGACCGAGGAGCACACGTACAGCACTCCCGATCTGTTCACCGCGGAAACACCGCTTGGAACTTATCAGGGAATGACCGATCAAATCGTATTGTCCCGCACACCGGGAGCCTATCGCACGGTCCTGGTCCCGCGTGGATCAAGCAAACCCGAATGGCTGGGAAAATGATCGCACCTATACATAATATGCTCGCACTAATTAATCCCGCAGCTCTTCCCGCGCTTCGAATCGCCGCGACATTTTTCTTCCTCCTTTATTTGGCGGGGGGTTTCTACATCTTTCGCAATCGTCACCGATTCTTTGACCGCGACCCGAACGTGGAAAACGATATTCCGGCCGTTCGCAAAGTAAGAATCGAAGTCGTCGCGATCCCGTGGCTCGCTCTGACCACGCTTATCCTGATTTTGCTGATCAGTTTCTGGCTCGCCTAAAACGGCGCGTTTGAGTCAAATTTCCAACCGCACTGATGAGGCCGCGTAAGACCATCGTCGTCGCATTATCGATCTTCGCTTTGAGCGCTTGCGCTCATCTCGCGACAGTGAAAACCACGGAATCGCGCCTGCCCATGATCGCCGCAAGCGAAGACGAACTTACACTGGCAAAACAACACCTGATCGCCGCGGAACGGGCGCAACCGTTAGTCGCGTTAGGCAACGATCTCTTTGCCGCGAAGATTTCGCTGAATGTCTTGGAGGAACAGCCTAACAATTCAGCGGCGCAAAGCTTTTACAATTTCTCGGTCGCACGCGCAGTCGAGAACGTTACGCGCGCGAAGATTCAACCGTGGCAGCACAAGATCGAAGTCGCTGGCGCCGGCAGCCAGTACACGCTCAGCACGCCCAAGCCGATTGATCCCGACCATGATCCGAGCCGATACGATCTGTTTCCGATCGACAGTTTGAAGATCGGCGGAACATTCTTCAAAACGCGCTCAGCCGTAAGCGGAATCGGTGCGCCATTGGTTGCGGTCGGTCGCTCAGAGAATCCGGAGTTTCGCCAAGAGTACAAACTTAGTCGCATCTACGCTCCGGCCACAGCGGTCATCCAGTTTTCAGGTCGGAACGCGGACCTAAAGTTTGTCGATCCATTTCAGGCGGAAAAGATCGCGCTGAACAAGCGGACGTTTCCCTTAGCTGTCGATTTTGGCGCGCCAATCGCAATGTTGATTGCGCGCGAGCGACCGGAACGGCTTGGATTCTCGCGGTTGATAAATCCGCAAAAGTACGCGGACACGGCGAGGCTGACGCAGTTGCAACCGTATGACGCGAAGCGGACGCCGGTGATTTTTGTTCACGGTCTGCAGGAAACTCCGGTGAGTTGGACATTAATGATTGATTCATTGCGCAACGACGCGTGGATCAGGGAGCATTATCAATTCTGGGTTTACAGCTATCCGAGCGGTTATCCGTATCCGTACTCGGCCGCGCTCTTCCGCCAAGATCTCGATGGAATCGACCACGCGTTCCCAAACCACAAACGCGTCGTGCTCATCGGCCACAGCATGGGCGGAATGATTTGCCGACTGATGATTACCGATTCAGGCGACAAAATCTGGCGCGATTTCTTCGCCACGCCGCCCGCAAAAACTCCGCTGACGCCGGACGCTCGCAAGCTTGCCGAGGAGTCGCTGATCTTTAATCATCGGAGGGACGTCGAGCGAGTCATTTTCATTTCAACACCGCATCGCGGCAGCAAGTTGGCGTCGGGCGGGATCGGCCGGATCGGCGCTGCGCTTGTGAGAACTCCGCGATTGTTCACATCGGCCTACGCGACGAGCAAATCGCTCCTTGTTGCTGATCCGGGGGCGCGAACGCTCAAGCGCATGCCGAACAGCGTTGACACGCTCCAGCCTAACGACCGATTTGTGCAAGCGGTCGACAAGCTACCGATTACGCCCGGAATTCCGTATCATTCGCTCATGGGAGATCGCGGCCGCGGAGACACACCAAACAGCTCGGACGGCATCGTTCCGTATTGGAGCTCGCATCTCGAAGGCGCGAAGTCGGAGTTGATTGTCGACTCAGGGCACAACGCGCAATCGAATCCGGAAGCGATTCGCGAAGTTGAACGGATCCTCAAAGTGAACCTGGCCCGCTCCGATGACTAAGAGATTCTATTTTTCATTAGTCAGTCTCGTAGCGTTATTGATTTTGCACGCGCGCGGTGCGGAGATGCCGGCGGTGATTGATAGGCCCGGGGCGGAAGACGGACCAACTCAAGTCTCTATCGGAATCTGGATCGTGGACATCGCGAGCATCGACAGCGCCCAGCAAAATTTCACGGCCGAAGCCGCAATCGTGTTGCGCTGGAAAGATCCGCGGCTGGTCCACGCAGGCAGCGGCATTGTTCGCTATCCGCTCGAGCAGGTTTGGCATCCGCGGATGGTTATTGTGAACGAAACAAGTTCCGTCACTCGCAAATTCCCGGACATGGTTGAAGTGGAATCCAACGGCACGGTCAACTATCGGCAGCGTTACGCCGGAGCGTTCACACAACCATTGCGGTTGAGATCGTTTCCGTTCGATCGGCAAACATTTCACCTTCAGCTCGTGGCGGTCCGCTATCGGACTAACGAAGTAACGTTCGTTCCGGATCAAGATTGGATAGATAACGGGCTCAAACGCGCGGGTGGAATCGCGCCGTCGATCACTCTGCCCGACTGGACAATTGAAAGGTGGGAGACCAAGCCCCAGACGTACGCGCTGTCGCCGGGCTTCGAATACTCGGGCTATGCCTTTGAGTTCACCGCCTCCCGTAATGTCGAGCATTACCTCCTGAAAGTAATTCTTCCCCTGGTTCTGATCGTGATGATGTCGTGGTCGGTCTTCTGGACCGAGCCGACGAACTCAAACACGCAATTCAGCGTGGCCGTGACTTCGATGCTGACGCTGATCGCCTATCGCTATGCGGTGGACAGTCAGCTGCCACGCTTGCCTTACATGACACGGCTCGATGTTTTCTTCCTTGTCAGCACACTGCTCGTTTTCTTTTCGCTGATCGAAGTTTTGGTCACGACAATCTTCGATAACAATCGGCAGACGGCGCGAGCGAAGAGACTTGATCGCTACTGCCGGGTTATTTTTCCCGCAGTTTTTCTTTTAGCTTCGATACTGATCTTCATGCCCGGGCGCACTTCATAAGCGATCCGCCGGAGCAGCGTTTGCAATCGCCAATCCAAAATCTAAAATCCAAAATGGTATCGCCAGGGTGGCGAAATTGGCAGACGCGCCAGACTTAGGATCTGGTGGAGCAATCCTTAGGGGTTCGAGTCCCCTCCCTGGCACTCCGAGCCGGACTGCTCGTTGTCGATCTTCTATTGCGGTTGCGGAACGATCCGGATGTACGGCTTCGGCTCTTTCCAACCCTGCGGGTAACGCTTTTTCGCTTCTTCGTTTGAAACCGAACCGGCAATGATCACGTCCTGGCCAGGTTTCCAATTGACCGGCGTTGCGACCTGATGTTTCGCCGTCAATTGAAGCGAATCGATGACGCGCAGGACTTCATCGAAGTTGCGACCGGTCGTCATCGGATAAACGAGAATCAGTTTAATTTTCTTGTCAGGGCCAACAACGTAAACATTTCGCACGGTCGCGTTGTCGGCGGGCGTGCGTTTCTTCGCGTCGCCCGAAACATCGGCCGGCAGCATGTCGTAAAGTTTTGCAACTTTGAAATCGGCATCGCCAATGATCGGATAATTCGGCGCGTGCCCTTGCGTTTCCTCGATGTCTTTCGCCCAACCTCTGTGATCGCCGGTCGAATCGACCGACAATCCGATGATCTTCACGTTTCGCTTATCAAAGTCGGGCTTGATCTTCGCCATGTAACCGAGCTCGGTCGTGCAAACCGGAGTGAAATCTTTTGGATGCGAAAACAGAACTGCCCACGAATTGCCGATCCAATCATGAAATTTGATCCGACCTTCGCTTGTTTCTGCTTCAAAATCAGGTGCGGTTTCGCCGATTTTCATTTGGCCTCCTCTGGTTGGTTCGAACGAAATTGTCCACTCAAGAGGCGGCAAAGTCACGACCGAAGTCGCCATTGCTGCCACCGTTCACGGCCGGCAAAGATCGACAACGAGTCGGTGACCGGCTCGGTTGCTTCCAGTTCGAAATGATCGCTGAAGATTTTGTTGGCCGCTCCTTCGGTTAACGGGAAAGGCGGCGGATCGGATTCTTCGCCGTAAAAGAAAAATCCTGCGACCATTCCACGCGGGCGAAGCAGTTGCGCAGCGCGAGCAGAATAATTTTTCCAAAGCGACGGGGGAAGGGAGCACAGAAATGTTCGTTCGTAGATCAGGTCGAAAGGCGCGGATTTGAACTGGTGAACAAAAAAGTCGCCGAAAACGATGTGATCGGTCAAACCAGGCACCGCTTTCTTTACTGCATCGACCGCAATCGAAGAAAAATCGATCGCGGTGACTTGATGACCGGCTCGATGAAGAGTCTGAATAGTTCGGTAATCCTGTCCGCAACCGGGAATCAAAACGTTGCGTCCCGGCTCCAGCGATCGAACAAAACTTTGCAAACGTGTGGGAACGTAATCGAGCTGCCAGGGAGTTCTGCCGCTCGAATAACGTTGCGACCAGAAATCCGGTTGCGCGCTGTTTGGCTCGTTCTGGTTAATGTTGTCAGGATAAACATTTCGCATTCAATTGGCCAATCGCCGTGCCGCCGATTGTTGGGCGCAGGGCGATAGTCTAGAGGAGGGGAACGAATGAAGCTCGAGGGAAAATTTCAATGCTGGCAGGTTTGCGTATTAGTTTGTTGCGTTGTCGGGGCAAGTAAACTAGCCGCCCAGCAAGTGCAGGGATTGGACGCAATCCGTGTCGCCTCCGGCTTAAGCTCACCACTCTTCGTCACCACGCCGCCCGGCGATTTCAATCGCCTGTTCATCGTTCAGCAGGGCGGACAGATCCGCATTTTGAATTTGAACACCGGAGTGTTGAATGCAACGCCGTTCGTGACCGCTGCAAATCTTCAGAGTGGCGGCGAACAAGGTTTGCTCGGACTCGCATTCGATCCCGATTACGCGACGAACGGAAAGTTTTACGTGAAGTGCACCGCGCCAGGCGGCGCGTTCGGTGCCGGCATTAGTCAGATTCGTCAGTACCAAGTCTCGTCGAACCCGGACATCGCCGACACCACGCCAGCCAACATTAAAACGATGCTGACATATGATCAGCCCCAAACAAATCACAACGGTGGATGGATTGGATTCAGTCCGCGCGCGGGCGACGATCACAATCTTTACATCGCTACCGGCGATGGCGGCGGCGGCAACGACCAAGGCACCGGCCACATTGAGCCGGGCGGAAATGCGCAGAACCTCACCACGTTGCTCGGCAAGATGTTGCGTATCCATGTCGATCCAGCGACTGGGACGTACACCATTCCGGGCAACAATCCCTACGCTAGTCCAAGTCCCTCGCCTTCGCCGACGCCGAGACCAGAAATCTGGTTGCGCGGTTTGCGCAATCCGTTCCGCGATAGTTTCGATCGCGCGACCGGCCGAATGCTCATCGGAGATGTGGGACAGGACACGCGCGAAGAGATAGACGTGCAACAACCGACCAATCCCGGTGGCGGCGAGGATTACGGATGGCGCGACCGCGAAGGATTCATTCAAAATCCGGCTTACCCGACGCCGGCGCCAACCGCAACGCCTAATCCGCCGTGGGTCGATCCAATTTTCGATTATCCCCATACGACAGGGCGGACCGTGATTGGCGGTTACGTTTATCGCGGCGCGCAATTTCCGCAGCTGCAAAGCGTTTACGTTTTCGGTGATTATCTGGGGCCGAGCGGAGGATCCGCGAGAGTTTTTACACTCAACTACAACGGAACTGCGGCTTCGAATTTCCAAGACATCACGACGCCGCAGCTCTTCCCAATTCCAACAACCAGCGGCAGCGTATCGCTCGTGAATCTTTCGTCGCTGGGCGAAGACGCTGCCGGTGAGCTTTACATGACCGACATCGGCAACGGCAACGTTTACAAAATCTCACCGATGCTCGTCGCCGCGAGTTCCAGAAAAGTCCACGGCTCTACGGTATACGATGTCGATCTTCCGTTAACCGGAACGCCTGGGATCGAATGCCGTAGCGGCGGAACCGGCGGCAATTACACCGTCGTGTTCAAGTTCGCGGTGGCATTGTCGACTGTTGGGAATGCTAACATTGCGGCCGGAACGGCAACGATCAGCAGCCGCGCGATGAACGGCAGCAACTCACGCGAATACCTCGTCAACCTCAGCGGCGTTACGAACGCGCAATCGGTCACGGTTTCATTGACGAATGTGACCGATGTCGCCGGCAACATCAGCAGCTCTGTTTCGGCGACAATGGGGGTACTTGTCGGCGACACGAACAACGACAAGTTCTGTGATGCGGTCGACGTGAGTCAGGTCAAATCGCAGTCGGGCAACCCGGTATCGAATTCAAATTTTCGTGAAGACGTGAACGTCGATAATTTCATCGACGCTGTAGACGTCGCGCTGGTCAAGAGCAATTCGGGAACTGCGCTGCCGGCGGGCTCATCGGCTCCTCTCAGTCGTCGAAAGCAAGGCCCGCCGAAAAGATCAGCCGCGCCCTAACCGTAGCGCCGCGAAAAGTTGCTCAAATAACCTGCCACTTCGTCTTGCCGGTCCGCCGGTCCTTCTCCCACAGGCGAAGGCCGCCAAGAAAGGCATTTTCATTTTTGCCGCGCCCAATTCCTGTCGGGAGCCGCTTGAAGCGGTGAACGTTGCCGCCGCCGAGAACGACGTAATCGGCGATGAACGATTTCTTCAATTGCTGCACCGCAAACATCACTTCGCGTTTCCATGTTTTTAGCCCGAGGCGTTTGATTCCCGGGATGCCGAGGAACTTTTCAATGATTTCACGATCGCGATAGGGAAGATCGCCGAGCTCGAGAGGAAACAATAAGTTTTCGAGAAGCAACGCCGACCCGAGTCCGGTTCCGAGGCCAAGAAATAACATGCGCCGACCGCGGTAACTCCCGAGCGCCTGCATGGCTGCGTCATTGATGACTTTGACCGGTTTGCCCAACGATTTTCGAAAATCGAAATCGACCCAACCCTTTCCCAAATGTTTCGGATTACGGCTGATTTTTCCATTACGAATCGGCGCGGGAAAGCCGATCGAGACGTTGTCGAACTTCCAATCGCGCGTCTGCTGTTTCAGCCGCTTAACAAAATCCTTCGGCTTCATCCGCGAACCGGAGTCGAACATCCGATGCTGGCGCCGCTGCATCATGAGCTTCACGTGCGTGCCGCCGATATCGATGACCAGAGTCTTCTTCATTCGACTCCGAACGCGCGCTCTCGAATCCGGCTACTCGCCGAGGCCGATCGCGTGACCGATTTTTTGGAAGATGCCTTTGTTCTCCTGCCCGCCCGACGCGCTCGGCGACCAGCATTCCACAATTTCCAGCGCCAGAAATCGGAACAGCGCCACACTCGCGAATTTCAGATCCAGTCGCAGATTCTTTGCGATCTGCTGGACGGAACGCGCGCCGTTAAATTGCGAGGCGAACTGCGCCTCGGCCACCGTCAGTCGGAGATTTTGGATGCGCTCAAAACCGTCGCGTGTGTAAGCCGGAATCGAAGTGGGCTCGTAATAGGCGCGGTTACCCAGCTGCGGGAATTGGACGAACCGGAGAGTTGCGAGCGCCCATTGATCGACATCGGAGTCGCCGGAAAGCGCACTCGCGAATTCCGGCGGCCCTCCTTGTTGAAAGGAAAATCGAACGCCGGGCGCGCTCCAAAGTTGAGCGAACAATTTCTGCCCGTGATGCTGAACGAGTTGCGTCGCCGGCTCGTGGAGGATCAGGTTTTCGTGCATCAACGTGATGAACAACGGAGCTCCGGTCTCCTGTTGTTGCGCTTTCGCGGCCGCAATCCGGTCCGCGTCCACATTGCTTAAAGTCACGGGCGCTTCCGGGCAGTAGAGCTCCGGGTCACGCGACGTCGCAAAAAGGACCTGGCCGTTTTGAACCAGAAGTTCGACCGGCGATTGGTCCCAAAAAAAGCGCGCCGTTCCGGTCAGCTTTTGCGTCGCGATAATTTGCAGCGCGCGGTTCAGCGAAAAGAACCGTGTGTCGCCGCAAAAAAGTATTCCGTCGGTAACCGATTCATCCGGAGTAAAGGACTGCTCGGCCACGGGCTCGAATGTCGCAGAGGCGGCAGGTTGCGGCGGCGCCGGAGTCCACCACGGTGTCTCAGTTGGTTCCGTACTCTCGGGACCAACTTCGCTGACTTCGCGGTAAGCAGGTTGTTGTTCGAACGGCAAATCCGCTTCCACCGATCCTGTCGGCTCCGGCGGCGCCGGTTGCGGGTCGGTAGGTTGGGACTCGTCCGGTTTTCGAGGCATATGGCTTTCGACAGTTTTGATAAGCAAATCCGATGTGAAGGGTTTATTCAAGAACCCAATCACATTTTGGTTTTGGCCCTGCGCCGCTTGCAACTCAGCGCCGTATCCAGACATGTATACCACCGGAATCGCGGCCGTCCCCGGATTTTCCAATAATCGGCGGCAGACTTCGTCGCCCTTCATGTCCGGGAGAATGAAATCGAGCAGGAGCAAATCCGGTAAAACAGTTTGCGTCTCGCGGACCGCTTCCTCGCCCGTTGAAGCCGATGTCACATCGTAGCCGGCGTCGAGCAAAACATCCTTCACGAAACTGAGCAGCATCAGGCTGTCATCGACCACGAGCAATTTTTGCGCGCTCGCGCTTTTTCGCTCGGCTGACGCAGCTGCGCCCTCATCAGCCTGTCGCACCGCTTCCATGAGTAAGTGTTGCCAGTCCATCTCGATGGTGCGCGGACTCAGCGCGTCCCCGCTTACTTCCGAAACCGTGCCACCCTTCCAGCGCACGATCTCGTTGAATGCGGCCAGCCCCTGCCGGCCGGGCGCGGTCGCGTGCCGTACCTGGCCATTCTCGAAAAATACGCGCGCTTTTTCTCCGATCGGCCCGGTGAATTCAACCACCGAAGTCGCGCCACTCATGCACTTCAGTTGAATGATGTCCGTGAATTGAAGATCGCGTAGTGTGCCTTCGAATTTCTCGCTCGCAGCAGTCCTCGGTTGCAGGAGTCTTTCCGCAAGATCGACAAAATCCCATTGCGCCAGCGGTTTCTCGAGAAAATGGATTGCCCCCAAACCGGACACGCGCTCGCGGTGCTCTGGCAAATGCGCTCCGGTGAGGACGATCGCGCGCGCATTCGGGTGACTGGTGCGCAAGTCGTAAAGAAAATCCTGCCCGAGATCTCCGGCCGCATCCATATCAAGGACGAACAACTGCGGGTTTACGCCCACGACCACATGCTGTGCTTCCTCAAGACTGCTCGTCATTTCAACGAGCGCATCCGGAGCTGCTTCCTTCAATGCGTCAGTAACCGCCGAGGCCAGTTGCTCGTCCGGTTCCAAGACCAGGATCCGAGCAGTCTGTTTTGACCTTTTTTGTTTCATTCGAACTTCCAGAACCGCAGGTGAGCAATTTTCCTACCGCTCTCGGTAGCAATGCCCGCTTCTGGACAAATGACAACGGCTTTTTAGTCCAACGTGCGAGCCAATCTGGCCCCTTAACAGATCGTCGCCGTCCTGCGACTTATGCGCTGAATCGTTTCGCGAGCTCCTTTCGACTGGTTTTTCCGCGCTCATTTGTCGGAATTTTATTAACGACGAAAATCCGTTTTGGAACCTGCCACGAACTCAACTCGCGCCGGCAAAAGTCCAGCAGCTCGGTCTCTGTCACATGCGCGTCTCCGACCACGCACGCGGTGACTTCCTCATTGCGAAGCGCTCCGGCAGCTGCCGGACGACCAAAAGCGATCGCCTGACGAACACCGGCAAAACGCAGCAGCGTCGCTTCGATTTCTGCCGGACTGACTTTCTTTCCCGCGACATTGATCACGTCCGAAACGCGGCCGACGATTTTGAAACCGTCGCCTTCGCGCGCGAGCAAATCGTCCGGAACAAAAATTCCGTCGCCAAGTTTCTCTTCGTCGGCTTCCGGAAAATATCCGTCACCTGTCGCCGCGCTTCGAACGCGCACCTGACTCGACTCTGCGCTTGGATCGATGAATTCAAGATAGACATCGTTCATCGGCGCGCCGACGAAACCTTCGATCTCGAGCTTCGCTTCGCGATCGTAACAAATCCCGCCGCACTCGGACGCGCCGTAAAAGGAATGGATCGACAATCCAAATCGCTCCCGAAACTTTTTCGCGACCGTGAGCGGCAATGGCGCGCCGGCCGAAATGCAAAGCCGCAGCTTCGAAAGCGTTGGAACGTTCTTCATTTCGCAAAACGCTTGGTAGAAAACCGGCGTTCCGGGAAAGACGGTCGCGCTTGTTCGCGCGAGATCGTTGAGAACGGCGCGCGGTGTTCGATCACGACTCAAAACCATCGGCACACCGCGCGCGATCAGCGGGGTGAGCAGATTGCTGAATCCATAAGAGTGCGAAATCGGAATCACGCCAAAATTAAGATCGACGTCGGAAATTCCCATCGTCTCGCAGATTTGATCGCAATCGGCCAGGAGCTGTTCGCTGCGAAAGCGAATCATGCGGGGCTCGGATGTTGTGCCCGAGGTTAATTTGAAAAGCACTGGCGGTTTATCACCCCAATCGGCGGTTGCGCTCTTGGCTGAAACCGATACCGCAGCTTTGATCTGCTGGGGACTGACAGATTCGTCAATCGGCAGGGCAACGTGCTGTGCCCGCAGACAGGCCAGAAACAAGGATGGCCAATCCATGTGATTTCCAGCTTGGATTGCGCTCACGGTGTAACGCGGCTTGTTGGCCGAAAATTTCTCGTGAGCTGTCGCGTGTTTCTCAATTTGCCGAAATGTCCGGACGAGCTCGCCACGCGTGTCGAAAATTGCAGGCGAATCGCCTTTTTGGGCGAGCGTTTCGGCCCATCGTTCGAGCAAAGCGTCCTTCGGTTTCATCCCTTGCGTATTCTGCGTCCGCGGTTAGATTCGGCGCTCATTTTCCGACATGAAAGCAGGCATTCATCCAGAATACCATGAGACCGACATGGTTTGCGCGTGCGGCGCGGTGTATCACACCCGCTCCACCCGGCGCGACATCCGAATCGGCATCTGCGCGGCCTGCCACCCATTTTTCACCGGCGAGCAGAAGTTTGTCGATACAGCCGGTCGCGTCGAAAAATTCGCCAAGCGCTACGGCAGCACGAAGGCCGCGCGCACGAGCAAAAAAGGTTAGCTGACCAGCGCGTTCGCCGTCCCGGCGAACGATTTCCGTCCCGAACGCGTTCGGGATTTTGCCCATGGACTTTGAACCTCTCATCCAACGTAAGCGCGAGCGCTTCACCGAACTCGAGCGCGAAATCGCCGATCCGAAGCTGTTCGATAATCGCAAGCGCGCGCAGGAGATCATGCGCGAGCACGCGAGCACGAAAGATTTGCTCGCGAAATGGGACGAGCTGGAAGGTGCGCGCAAACAGCTCGATGACAATCGCGAACTGGCCAGCTCGCGTGATGTCGAGATTGCTGCCATGGCCGACGACGAAATTCCCGATCTGGAAAAACGCGTCGCCGAACTCGAGCGCGAGTTGCAGATCGGTCTCTTGCCGCCGGACGAAAATGAAAACCGCGACGCAATTGTCGAGATCCGCGCGGGAACAGGTGGAAGCGAAGCCGCCATTTTCGCGGCTGATCTATATAGAATGTACCACCGCTATGCCGAATCGGCCGGGCTCAAAGCCGAAGACCTCGAATCGAGCGCCTCCGAGCTCGGCGGCCTGAAGGAAGTTATTTTTAAAGTGTCCGGCGAGTCGGTTTTTCGAAAACTGCGTTACGAAAGCGGCGTGCACCGGGTCCAACGCGTGCCGGCGACCGAAGCCCAGGGCCGCATTCACACCTCGACCGCGACGGTCGCAGTGTTGCCGGAAGCCGAAGATGTCGATGTTGAACTGAAGCCGGAGGATTTGCGGATCGAAGTTTCACGCGCGGGCGGACCCGGCGGACAAGGCGTGAACACCACCGACTCCGCCGTTCAGGTTTTGCACATTCCGACTGGAACAATCGTTCGTTGTCAGGACGGCCGAAGTCAGTTGAAGAACAAAGAGAAGGCGATGTCGATCTTGCGGGCGCGATTGCTCGAACGAAAACAGCGCGAAGAGCAGGAGAAATACAGCGCACAACGTCGCGGTCAGATCGGCACCGGTGGACGGGAGGAAAAAATTCGGACCTATAACTTCCCGCAGAACCGTCTCACCGATCACCGGATTGGGCTGACTCTATATAATTTAGATCGCGTCATTGACGGCGATCTTGACGAGATGATCAAGGCGCTTCAGGCCGCCGACGTCGCCGAGCGGTTGAACGAATCTTCGCTTAACGCATGAGCGAAGATATTTTTCTCCGCGCGGCGACCGACGAAGCAAAGCGCGGTCTGGCCGAAGGCGGCATCCCGATCGGCTCGGTCCTTGTTTGTGATGGAAAAATTATCGGACGCGGCCGGAATCAGCGCGTGCAAAAAGGCAGCGTGATTCACCATGGCGAAATGAACTGCCTCGAAAATACCGGGCGTCAAAAGGGCGACGTTTATCGTCGGTGCACCATCTACACGACGTTATCGCCCTGCCCGATGTGCGCCGGCGCGATTCTGCTCTATCGAATTCCGCGCGTCGTCGTCGGGGAAAACTTGACCTTTCAAGGCGCGGAAAGCCTTCTGCAAGCGAACGGCGTCACCGTTGATGTCCGGAACGATCGCGAATGCGTCGAGATGATGCGCGATTTCATCGCCAGGAACCCGGGTTTGTGGAACGAAGACATCGGCGTCTGATCGATGACCTTACTGGAAGTCTTGCAATCGACGACGGCTTATTTTCAAAAACGTGGGATCGAAAGCCCGCGTTTGAACGCTGAACATCTGATCGCACATGTCCTTAAGATGTCGCGGCTGGAGCTTTATCTCGAATTCGAAACCAAGTTGAATGAAACCGAGCTGGCGCAGCTGCGCGAACTGGTAAGACGCCGCGCGCAAGGCCAACCGCTCCAGCACTTGTTGGGCACGGTGGAGTTTTGCGGGCAGACGTTTACGATCGACAAACGCGCGCTCGTTCCAAGGCCGGAGACCGAGGAGCTTGTTGAATTGCTGAAGTCCAGAATCCAGAATCGAGAATCGAGTATTGTTGACGTTGGAACGGGAAGTGGAGTGATCGCCTTGAGTTTGGCCATCAAGTTTCCGAAAGCGGAGATTTTCGCGGTCGATATTTCGGAGGATGCGCTGACTCTCGCGCGCGAAAATGCAAACCGGCTCGAACTCACCGACCGAATCAAGTTTCGGAAGGGGGATCTCTTGGAAGATTTGGATGAAAGATTCGATCTGATCGTGGCGAACCTTCCATACGTTTCGATGCAAGATCGACAATCACTCGCGCGCGAAGTGCTGCATGATCCGGAGGTGGCGCTTTTTGCCGGAGAGAAAGGCGATGAAATCGTGCGGCGATTGATCGAGCAAGCGCCCACACGTCTGAATGCCGGCGGCCTGCTCGCCCTCGAAATTGGGATCAATCAGACTGAAGGTTTGAGCGACTTTCTCCGTCAAAAAAATTTCCACGACATCGAGTCGAAAAAGGATTATTCAGGTATCACTCGATTCTTGTTGGCCAGCTATGGATAAGATCCGCATACACGGTGGGCGGCCGCTGAGCGGTTCGATCAAAGTCAGCGGATCGAAGAATTCTGCTCTGCCAATCCTGGCGGCGACGCTGCTCACGAAGGAGCCATGCACGATTCGGCGCGTGCCGGATTTGAGCGACACCCAATACATGCTGCAAATTTTGGCTCACCTCGGGGCAGAAGTAGAACGCGCCAGCGGCACCGTCACCATCGCGGCGGCGAAAATAGAATCGGTGGCGCCTTATGATGTCGTTCGCAAAATGCGCGCTTCGGTCTGCGTGATCGGGCCGCTGCTTGGGCGTGCCAAAGAGGCGACGGTTTCAATGCCGGGCGGCTGCGTGATTGGCGATCGACCAATCGATTTGCACTTGAAAGGGTTCGAAGCTCTAGGCGCGGCCGTACGAGTGGAAGGCGGCAACATCAAAGTGTTCGCGCCGAAGCTCTGCGGCGCGGTGGTCAATCTGCGCGGCAAATTCGGACCGACAGTTTTGGGAACGGACAACGTGATGATGGCGGCGGTCCTGGCCGACGGAACCACTGTGATAGAAGGCGCGGCGCAGGAACCCGAAGTTGTCGATCTTGCAAATTTCCTGAACAAAATGGGCGCAAAAATCGAAGGCGCCGGCACGCGGCGCATCATCGTCGAAGGCGTGAAAGAATTGCACGGCACGGAGCACGACATCATCCCCGACCGGATCGAAGCCGGAACGTTTCTCGTTGCCGGAGCGATCGCGGGCAAAGGCGTCACAGTGAAGCGCGTGCAACCGGAACACGTTGCCGCGGTGACCACGGCACTCTCGAGTTGCGGTTTCCGAATCGAAACCAAAGCCGATACGATTTCGGTCTTTCCAAATGGCGCGGCCAAGCCCCTCGAGCTCGCTACCGAACCTTACCCGGGCTTTCCGACCGACATGCAGGCGCAAATGTGCGCGCTTCTTTCCACGACCAAAGGCATCAGCGTGATCACCGAAAATGTTTTCCCGCAACGTTACATGCACGTCGCGGAATTGAAGCGCATGGGCGCGCATGTCGATTTAGAAGGACCGACAGCTGTCATTCAAGGGGTCGATCAACTTCTCGGCGCGCCGGTGATGGCGAGCGATCTCCGAGCTTCCGCCGCGCTCGTGCTGGCGGGATTAAAAGCGGAGGGTGTCACGGACGTGAGCCGCGTTTATCACATCGACCGCGGCTACGAACATTTGGATGAAAAACTGAGCGAGCTCGGCGCGGAGATCGAGCGGGTGAAAGCGTAAATTCATGGACGAACCACAACCGCCATCGCCGTCATCAACATCGACATCATCCGAAGTGCGGACCTGGTCGGTGCTCTGTCACGCTAGCGCGCTTCTCGGATTGTTTTTCCATTTCTTCGGGCATTTGCTCGGGCCGCTCATTGTTTGGCTAATCAAACGCGACTTGTCGCCTGAGATCGATGCGAACGGCAAAGAATCCCTCAATTTCCAAATCTCGATGCTGATCTATGACGTGATCGCCGGGATCCTCTGCCTCGTTCTCATCGGAATTCCAATTCTGATCGCGCTTTGGATTATGAACACGGTTTTGGTGATCGTCGCCTCGGTCAAAACCAGCAACGGCGAATTTTACCGCTATCCGCTCACGATCCGGTTTTTGACTTAACCGCCGTCGCTTCGCGAAGCGTTTTCAAGTTCAAAAGCAGCTACGTGATCTTCGATAAATAGTAGGGCAGCATGTCTCGCCAGTAATTCCAGTCGTGGCCGCGCCATTTGCCGTCATCGAGCCAGTGCTGAATGCCTTTGGAGTTTAGAATTTCCGAAAGTCGATACGATTCGTGCCGCGTGTTGTCCCATTCACCGGTGCCGAGAATGATTCCCATGTGATTGTATTTCCACGGGTCGGTCGTGTTCGGCAGATACTCGTACGGGCTATTGAAGTAAATATTATCGTCGTGATAGCCGTTGAAAAAATCGCTGATGTCGAACGAACCGCTCAATGAAATGAAGTGACTCACCGCGTCGGGATAACGAAACGCGACATTGGCCGCGTGATAAGCGCCGAGACTCGCGCCACTCATGGCGACGCGGTGACAATGACATTCGCGCCGCGCGAGATCGAACACGTCATTCACGATGACGCGTTCGTAGGCGTTGTGCGTTTTCATCCGGTCGGCGGGATGGATCGCCTTGTTGTAAAAACTATCGAGATCAATCGCGTCCGGGCAATAGACCGTGACTTTGCCGTTGTCGACGAACGACGCGATCGAATCGACCAGACCAAAGTCTTTGTTTTGGAAATAGCGACCGAACGAAGTCGGAAACAAAATCAGTGGCAGACCGCCGCCATTTCCGAACGCGAGCATTTCGAAGTCGCGGCTCAGCCACGGAGTGTGCCATCGGATGTAACGTTCGTTCATCGGAGAAAAAGCTGCATGACAAGATCGACATCGTCAGCGATGCGTTTCGCTTTGTCATGCCAAAACAAACACTGACCGGAAACATTCGCCGCCACCGGAAATTTCCATCAAGGATTCTCGGTAACCGCCGCGACGTGTTAGTTTGGTTGCCGCGCGGTTACTCGCGCTTTTCGCGAAAGCGTCATCCGGTTTTGTATTTGCAGGACGGGCAAAACGTTTTCGATGCGGCGACCTCGTTCGCCGGAGTGGAATGGAGCGTCGACGAAACCGCGCAACGTTTGGTTCGCGAGAACGCGATCGAGCAAGTGATCATCGTCGCAATTGCCAACACCGGCGACGAACGGATTCACGAATATGCGCCGACGCCGGGTGTGATCGACGCGAGCGCGAAGCGGAAAAAGCGAAGCAAAGGTTGGGCGCGCAGGTACGGGCGCTTTTTGATCGAGGAGCTGAAGCCGTACATCGACAAACAATATCGAACGAAACCGGAAGCGGAATTTACCGGGCTTGGCGGCTCGTCACTCGGCGCGTTGCTGACGCTCGCGCTTTGCTTGTGGTTCCCAAACGTTTTCACGCGGCTGATCGCGATGTCGCCGTCGGTTTGGTGGGACGACGAAGTGATCGTGAAGATGGTGAACGGACTCGATCGCAAACTGCCGTTGAAGATTTGGCTCGATACTGGAACGCACGAACCGGGTTGGGAGAGGGCGAGAAACTTGTGTGTCGCGTTAATCGAAAAAGGATGGCAGCCGTTCGAGGATTTGCACTACCACGAAATCGAAGGCGCCGATCACAGCGAAGGCGCGTGGGCAATGCGCGTGGAGCCGGCGTTGCGATTTTTATTTCCGCCGCATCCGTAGCCGGCGCGCTACTGCAGCGCTTTCCCGTAAACCTGGAACACGCGAGTGAAGCCGCCGGCGAATTCCCGATCTTTCTGATAACTGAATTCGCGCTTGGCGGGATGCCATTCCAAATGCCGCGGCGCCTCAGGGTGGTTCGGATCGTAAACGAGATAGTGATCGCTTCCGTCCGGCGAGCGCAGCGCGGAATGTTTGTAAACGAGGACCGAGTGATTGATGTGCAGAATTGGAAAATCGGAAAGATACGCGATGAAAAATTCGCGGTTGGCGAGCGCCTGTTCGAGCAGCTCGTGCGTTTTCGCCTGATATTTTTTGTCGTGCAGATAGAACATTCGGACATTTCCCGGGCGCAGATAAACCACCCAGCCAACACCGATGTTCCCTTGCAGCAATCGCGTCTTCGCCGTGCTGAGCTCGCGTAAATTGCGATGGCCAGGAATAACGATTCGTTTCTCCGGCGGCAACGGATCATGCCAGGGCGGTTTGCGCGTGATCGCGCGAATGCGTTTGTGCAGCTCGTTGTCGTCCAGCTTGGGAGCACTTGGTTCGAAGCGCGCGAACTTGTAAAACTGCTCGACGGCGCGGGCCATCACGAAACAGCGACGAGAATAGTGGTGGCCGAACTGGTTCTTGTGCGAAACGATGCGGCCGTTCTCATACGTAAACACGGTCCAGTTGGCGAAGGAGAGCGTGTCCCGGTTGTAATTGAAACCATCCGCCGAGCCGGCTTGAACAGAAGTTGCAGCGACGAAAATCGCTGCAAGCCATCCCCAAGATCGACAATCCCCGAGCCGCATCACCAATTATCAACGCGCCGTACTCGATTTCGATTCGGCAAAATTGCCGAGGCCGCGGAATTTTTTGTAGCGCTTCTTGAGCAATTGATCGACCGGCTGCTCGAGCAACTTCGCCAGGTTTTTGCGCAGAGCGCTGCCGAGATTGAAGGCGGCCGTTTGGTAATCGCGGTGCGCGCCGCCTTCCGGCTCGTCGACGATTTCGTCGACCACGCCGAGATTTAACAGATCCTGCGCGGTCAGCTTGAGCGCTTCGGCTGCTTCGGGCGCGTGCTTTCGGTCGCGCCACAAGATCGCCGAACAGGCTTCGGGACTGATGACCGAATAGTAGGCGTTCTCCATTATCAAAACGCGATCAGCGACGCCGATGCCGAGTGCGCCGCCCGAACCGCCTTCGCCGATTACCGCCGCGATGGTCGGCACCTGCAAATGCATCATCTCGCGCAGATTGACCGCGATCGCTTCGGAGATGTGGCGTTCCTCCGATCCGACTCCGGGGAAGGCGCCCGGCGTATCGATCAACGAAATGATCGGAATGTTGAACTTCTGGGCGAGCCGCATTAGGCGCAGCGCCTTGCGATAGCCTTCGGGATGGGCGCAACCGAAGTTGCGCATCACGTTTTCTTTTGTGTTCCGGCCTTTTTGGTGGGTGATGACAACGCAGCGCGTCGAATCGAGCATCGCGAGTCCGCTCGGCATTGCTTTGTCATCGGCGAAGCGCCGGTCGCCGTGAAGTTCAGTCCAGCCGGTGAAGCAGCGCTCGAGGTAATCGAGCGCGAACGGCCGTTGCACGTGCCGCGCGATTTGGACCCGCTGCCACGCGCTCAGATTCCCGTAAACCTGGCGGCGCGTGTCGCGCAACTTCGATTCGATCGCCTTCACTTCCGAATCAAGATCGACATCGTGCTCGCGCGAATGCTCCTTTAAATCCTGAAGGCGCCGTTCCAATTCGAAGATCGGTTTTTCGAAATCGAGCGGTTGCAGTTCCATCGCGCTAGTCGGTAATGGTAACGGGCGTTTTGTTATTCACCAAACTGCTCAACTCCTCGGCATCGGCGGCGGCGATACCAATTCCCTGCGGCGGCGGCGGTTGCACGACCTGATGTGCCGAGTCCGGAACGGAATAAATCGTGTAAGTCTGCGAGGCGAGCCGGATCCAGCGCGTGCTGCCAATAAATTCTTTCGTGCCGAAGCCGACGCGTTTGCCATCTCGCCACGCCATCACTTCCGCGACTTTCGTTTGTACTTTGGACGATTTGGCCGGCACCTTTAGTTCGCGAATGTGGTACTGCTTGAAGAAGCCGCCGTGATTCAAAACGGTCAACAGGTTTTGTTTGCGCTGAACGACCATCGCGAAATCCGGATGGGAGATGAGCAAGTGCTCGCCAATGCGAAGCATGGTGCTGCTCATATTGTTCATCCGCATGATGAGCTCCGGCGTCGTTTTCATCTTACGCGCAACCTTGTTTATTACGTCGCCCGGTTTGACGACGTATTCCTCTTTTTCCGGCGATGGAGTTCGCGACAGGAAGATGCCGATGTTCACTTCGCCCAACAAATCTTTGGCCGCGTCCGCGTGGGGGCTGGTCGGGAACTTTTGGACGAACGCGGTGAGCGCGGCGCGCGCCTCCGGGATTTTTCCTTCCTGACGCAACTTGGCCGCCGCTTCGAATTCCGGCAGGGTCAGGTCGACGCGCGGTTCGGCAGTGATCTCGCCGCGCTGTTCCTTCGCAACTTGAATGTCCTCTTTGAAGACGAAGTTGTAGCCGAACCAGGCGGCGCCGCCGAAAATGATGATTGCGAGAAAAAGAACGAAAAGCCACTTCATGGTTCGGATTGAATCACGCGATCAACAATTTGGTGCGAGCACGGCCGATTTCCAGCCGGGACACGGCGAAAACTTAGGTCGCCTTTTCTTCACCGGGGAAGAAGCGGTGCCAGAGCCGGCCGATCGTGCGCTCTTCCTCGTTGCTCCACGTGTAATGACAATCCTGGCAGTAAAATTCTTTGGGAATAATTTTCAGCGCGCAAAGCAGCCCCACCAGCGCCGGAGTCAGGAACTTTCGCGTCATTTGCGGATACTCGATGTTCGAGGAGCCGCATTGCGGGCACCGAATCATCGCGGCGGAAATCTCGGGATCGCTCGCTTCCCACGCGATCATCAAACTTTGGGCGCGTTCGAAATCGGCGTCGTCCACCATCACTTTGGCGTTAGCTTGCGGACGCGACATGAACGCCATCTGCTGTAGATGCCCCTCGTTGTGAATGTCGGCGTGAACGCCGGACTCCTGAAAACGTTGTTTCAGGTGCTTGGCTTTGTCCGGCTCGTTGAAGGTCGCAATGGTCACCATAAGCGGTTTGGAATTATCGCTGCCGAATTGAGGAGACGTCAACTGTTGACGTGGAGTGACGGGTTGCGGGCGGAAACCACTGGTAGAGCATCAGGTAAACGAGCACTCCGGTGATCGAGACGTAGAGCCAGATCGGCATCGTCCACCGACCGATGCGACGATGTCGGTCCCAGCGGCGTTGAAAAACCGGGACGAGCGTCACGATTACCAACGGCAGCGTCACGAAGGCGAGCAACACGTGGGTGATCAGAAGCGGAAAATAAATCCACGCGATCAAGCCGGTGTAGCCGGATGATTTTTCGCCTTCGTGTAGGTGATAAACTACGTAGCCGATCAGAAATCCTGTCGAAGCGACGACGGCAGCGATCATGCACGGAACATGGCGCTGCCAGATATTGCGCCGGATCCAGAACCAACCCATCGAAATGAAAACGGTGCTGACGGCGTTGAGGGATGCATTGATAGCAGGCAGGTCCTTGATTGTCATAGCGAGTGGGCAGAGATAGGGAAGTATGTCGCCGGTCCTGGAGCAGCCGCAAATCGAAACGAGCGCGCAAGATCGACAACCGCGACACCCGTTGGTGCGATTGATTTTGCGATTGTCGATCCTGGTCGTGATCGCGGCGACGATCAGCGGCGGCTGGTATCTGGCGCGCAAAGGATTTCGAGGTCAGTGGCGCTCGCGTGTGGTGGAGGAATTGCATCGGCGCGGGGTCGAGGCGGCGATTGGTCATCTCACGCTCGATCCGTTTCGCGGCCTGGTTGCGCGCGACGTGCGCATCTTCAGTTACAAAAACCGCTCGGAAAAGCTCGCCTTCATCAGCGAGATCGCGCTCGATATCAATTACGCTGCGTTTTTTCATCACCAACCGTTTCTCAACGCGCTCGATATTCGCAACGCCGAAGTGTCACTGCCTTTGAAAGGGCCAGGCGGTAAAAAATTCGAACGTCCTCAACTGCAAAAGTTTCATGCGCACATTTATTTTCCGCCGGAACAAATTTACATCAGCCAGGCCGAGGGACTGTTTTGTGGCGTCCGAATCTCGGCCACCGGCCAGTTGATAAAGCGCGCGGACTATCAACCCTCGCCACCGCTCTCCGACGAGGAGCGCGAAAAACGGTGGTCGATTTTGCGCAAGCTCGTCACGGAGCTGCAAAAATTCAGTTTCCCGGCCGGCGCGCCTTCTTTACAGGTGAAATTTAGCGGCGATCTCGCGAATCTGGAAGACGCGCACGCGGAGGGCACACTCCAGGGGACTTTGCTGAAGCGCAAAGATTATGAGATGCGCGACCTGATGATCGCGGCCGACTGGAGCAATCAAATGCTCAACGTCTCGCGATGCGAGTGGAGTGATCGCTTAGGCCGTTTTGTTGCGACGGCAAACTGGAGTCGTCAGACCAACGACGCGACCTTTCAGGCGCGGAGCAGTCTCGATCTAAAAACGGTGCTGGACGCGGCCGACTTGGGCGAACTGCTCGCCGACATAAATTTCAAAACAGCGCCCATGGCGGATATTTCCGGGTCGGCCAATTTTTCCGACGCGCATCCGCAGTTGAAAGTGATTGGGCACGTCGCCGCGGACAACGTCACCTACAAGAATCTCGCGCTGTCGGATTGCCGCGCCGAATTTTCCTGGGACGGCGAGCGAACTTGGATCCGCGATATTCGTGTTCGACATCAGACGGGTGAACTTCGCGCGGAAGTCTACGAAGCGCCTAACGAGTTTCGATTAAATGCCGATGGTCCGGTCGAGCCGGGGGCGCTGCGTCCGTTCGTTTCGCCCGAGATCCAGGAGTTTCTCGGCCAATGGGAATTTACAAAGCCGCCAGTGATTCAGTTGGCGATCCGCGGAAAAGATCGACACCCGGAAAACTGGCAGGGCGATGGCAACATTCTTCTCGATCGGACCCGGTTTCGCGGCCAGTGGATGAAGAACGCGACATCGAAAATTCATTTCGGCGATGGTGCCGTGACCTACGAAAATTTTCGCGTCACTCGGGATGAGGGCGTCGCCACTGGCACGTTTGTCTACGATTTCGCAAAGCATGAAGTCCGCGTCTCAAACATCAAGGCGACGGTGAAACCAACCGAGGTTGCGTGGTGGATTGATCCCGACCTGCCAAAAACCGTCACGCCATACAAATTTCATCAACCACCGACGATCACCGCTAATGGTGTTTACCAATTTCGCGGCGGAAAAGCCACGCGGCTCGAGATCAATGTCGATGGGACCGCGGGAATGGATTACGTGTTTCTCGGCAAGACATTGCCGTTCTCCAAAATTAACGGACGCCTTCTTTTCACGAACGATCGCCTGCAGATTGTCGATCTTCGCGGAAATCTTTTCAGCGGCGGCGTGCGCGGCAGCGCCGATATTTCGCTGGCTCGCGGCGATCAACGCTATCGCGCGAAGCTCGCAGTGGACGGAATCGATTTCCCGCGACTGACCGATCTCTACTGGAATTTCAAGACCGCGCAGGGGCGGTTGAGTGGCACGTACGATTTCGCCGGCGTCGGCGACAACGCGCGATTGATGCAGGGCTCGGGCAAAATGAACGTGGCCAACGGCGACGTGTTCGCGATTCCAGTTTTCGGTCCGCTCTCCGGAATCTTGGGAACGTTACTGCCGATGAAAGCGGTGGGTTACAGCATTGCGCACGAGGCGAAGACTAGCTTCACCGCCAAGAACGGAATCCTGCACACGGACGATTTCGAAGTGGCCGGCGGATGGTTCTCCATGCTCGGCGACGGCGACATTTATTTCCTGGACGACAAACTCGATTTCGATGTTCGGATCGAGCCCAAAGGGGCCGGCGTGCTCTTAACGCCGGTCTACAAACTTTTTGAATACAAAGGCGATGGCAGCCTGAAAAATCCGAATTGGCATCCAAAGGGATTTTGAGTCACGTTGGCGGCTCGCTCGGCGCCCGCGCGCCGACCTAGATTATGAAAAAGATCGGAATCCTTTTTGGCATGGAACACAGTTTCCCGCCGGCGTTCGTCGAGCGGGTGAATCAGAAGACCGGCGGGCGCGATATCGTCGCGGAGTTCGTCAAGATCGACAAGGTGATGCAAGGCGAGCCGTGCGGTTACGATGTGGTGATCGATCGCATTTCACAAGACGTGCCATTTTATCGCGCGTGGTTAAAGAACGCGGCGCTGGCCGGCACCGCAGTCGTCAACAATCCGTTTTGGTGGAGCGCCGACGACAAGTTTTTCAACAACGCGCTCGCGACGAAAATCGGCGTGGCGGTCCCGCGCACAGTTCTGTTGCCATCGAATCAACCGCCGCCCGACACGAGCGAGAAATCATTTCGCAATCTCGGCTACCCGATGAACTGGGAGGAAATTTTCGCCTATGTCGGTTGGCCGGCGTTTTTCAAACCATTCGCGGGCGGCGGCTGGAAGAATGTTTATCGGCTGCACAATCCGGACGAATTCTACCGCGCCTACAACGACACCGGCCAGCTCGTGATGATGTTGCAGGAGGAAGTGAAGTTCGACATGTACTTTCGCTGTTACTCGATCGATCAACGCAATGTACGCATCATGCCCTATGAGCCGCGGCATCCGTATCACTTGCGTTACCAAACTGAATGGCAGGCGCCGAGTGATATTTTGGAAAAAGTGGAGGAGGGCGTGCTGCGCTTGAATCAATATCTCGGTTACGATTTGAACACGGTCGAGTTCGCGATCCGCGACGGCGTCCCGATGGCGATCGATTTTTGCAATCCGGCTCCGGATGCTGAAGCAGCTTCGGTCGGTGAGGCAAATTTCGAGTGGGTCGTTGAAGCAGTTTCCGACATGGCGATCCGCAAAGCGCGCGAACACGTGCCGGGCCGCGACAATTTAAGCTGGGGAAAATATCTCCAAGCCGCGGTGAGTAAGCGGTCGCTCACCGAGGTCGTGTAGGGTCGAGTGTTATAAGTCTCGACAGTCTCCGAAACGCTCGGTAAAACCGGGGGTCAATCAAACTCCAGGGTCCATGAATATCCGAGCGCCTTTATTTGCTCGGCGATTTGTCGAGCTAGTGCGCACGGCCGCGATTGCCGTCCAGGACCCTCTCGCACAAGGAGAGCCATTATGAAAAGACGAGCGTCGACATCGGCAGCATTCTTCAAACCCGGAATTCTCTCGGCATTTATATTTTGTTTGACCGGGATGGTGCTCGGAGTTCTCGCGTTCGTCGCGAACGCAACAACACCAGCGGTTACGATAACGGTAAACAGCCTGGTGAATGTTTCGTCGTCTGGCGACGGCTTATGCACGTTGCGCGAAGCAGTGAACAATTTTAACGCGCAAGCCGACACGACTGGAGGCGATTGCGCTTCGGGCGCGGGCGCGACGCTGATCAATTTCAGTGTGAGCGGCACGATCTCGCCGAGTCCACAGATCATCAACAATACTCCACTATTAACAATCGACGGCACCGGACAGAACGTTGTTCTTGACGGCGGTGGTGCTTCAAAACTGATGGAAGTGAGTTCCGGGGACACGGTCACGGTGCAGAATCTAACATTCCAAAATGCCGCGGGGGCGCCTGCGGGTAGCGCTATCGCAAACAGTGGCACGCTAAACGTGTTTAATTGCACGTTCACGGGCAATTCCGCGTTAGGCGGAGGCGCGATTAGCAACGTCGGAACGTTGAATGTGAGCGCCAGTTATTTCGCCAACAATAGTGCGACGAATTCCGCTCGCGGCGGCGGCGCGATCGCCAACACAACCAGCGGGATGGCAAACGTGATCAACAGCACCTTCTACAACAACAGCTCGGTCAATGTCGCCGGCGCCATCCAGAACAACACGACGATCAATATTAACAGTTGTACCTTTTCGAAGAATAGCGCGACTAACGGAGGCAGCAGCCTGTCGAATAGCGGAACGGCCAACATCGTAAACACGATTTTCGCAAACAGCACCTTGGGTGTGAATTGCGTGAACTTCACCGGCGGTATGTTGAACGCCGACGCGTCCGATTTATCGGATGACAACACCTGCGGCAATGCGACCCCGGCGACTTTAGCGCAAATCAACCTTTCTTCGGCACCGGCAAACAATGGAGGACCGACACTAACGATTGCATTGCAGCCGGGCAGCGTCGCGATCGACATGGGCAAACTGGAATTTGACCAGCGCGGCCCGAATTTTCTCCGAGTGGTGAATAATCGACAGGACATCGGCGCTTTTGAGGTTCAAGCGAGTCCGACCCCGACTCCAACGCCCACGCCAACCCCGACTCCAACGCCCACGCCAACCCCAACTCCAACACCCACGCCAACCCCAACTCCGACACCGACGCCAATTCCAAGTCCGACTCCGACGCCGACTCCGACGCCGATCTTCCACTTCAAAGCGCCGAGATCTTAGTAGGAGATCAATGGTTATTCCGCTGGCGCCATTCTCACCGGTGGCGATACTTCCATCCGTTAGTTGAACGGACTCGTTGGGCCGGTTCGAAGCGCGAATTTATGCGCGCGAGATTGGCCATCAGGCTAAGTCCTACACGTATTTTCCGGGGGAAAATTATTGACGCTTTGTTGATCAAAAGTGTTTGATAGCCGCGCGAGATGAAGTTGCCCGAATGAAGTTCCTCCTTGAGCGCGTTCGGCAAACGGGCGCGAATAGTCTGCGCGTTGGAACTCTTGTCATCTTCTTAGCTTTTACGATTTTGACCGCGCTTTTTGCGGCGCGAAATCCACTTACTCAGATTTCTGGCGCGCGTGGGACAAGTTTGAAGAAAGCCGCTGCCACAAATACGCCCGCATCCTGTACGGCGTGGAGTTGGACTCAGCTTTCACCTACAGGCACTGGGCCGGACATCAACTCTCAGCAGTTCGTTTCGGACAACAAAGGGAGTCTGATCATGTTTGGCGGTTGCGGTCCGACTGGTTGCAATGGCTCAACCAATACATTCGTCTTGCGCGATGCGTTCGGCGTTGCCGGATTAACTCAATGGATTCAACTCTCGCCGACCGGCGGGCCGCCTGCCGCGCGGCATGCACATGTCCTCGCGTATGACTCAGGTCTGAACGAACTGATCGCGTCCGGCGGTTGCGCGGGCGGGTGCACGCCGCTGGCGACGGACATGTGGAGTCTGTCGAACCCGAACGGCCTTGATCAGACCACGACGCCAGCCTGGACGAACCGAGGCACGGCTCCGAACTCTGGATTTGGCGTCGGTCAATTCGGCGCTGTCGATTCCACAAATCACGTGCTGATGATTTTCGGCGGCCAGAATGGTGGAGGATCCGCTTGCTCCACATCGGGAGCTACCGAAACGGTCAACACATCGACCTTTGCAGTCGCGACACTTTCAACTACGGGCGGCCCGCCGGGAGAAAGATATTTTCCAAAAGGCGGCTACGACCCGGCGACGAATCAAATTCTGATTTCCAACGGATCGAGCTGCTCGGACAACGATCTCTGGGGTCTAGCAAACGCGAACGGAAGCGGAGGATCGGCGACTTGGAGCGATCTTCTTGCTCAAGGAGGCGCGAATCAACCGCCGGTGGGCGCCTTTCCGGCGGTTTACAGTCCCGAACACAATACCGTTTTTCTGGTAGAACAAGCCAACACGTCGAATCCGCCAAACCTCTGGCAGCTTTCGAACGCGAACGGATTTGATTCCAACAACGTTGCCACGACTCCAGTATGGTCGAAGACGACGCCAAGCGGCGCGCCAGCAACCGGATCATTCGGCGGCATCGCCTACGATTACGGCAGCAACCGTATCGTCGTTCAGATTTTTCAAACGAGCAGCGTCGAGTATTGGATCATCAGTTGTTCGTCTTCTAGTCCTTCATGCACAACTGCGCCAAGTGGAATGGTGAGTTGGTGGCCGGGTGAAAGGAACGGCGACGATATTGTTGGTCATTATAATTTGTCTCCCTCTTCGCCTGGTTACGGAAGCGGTAAAGTAGGACAGGCTTTCAGTTTCAACGGCAGCGGTTTCGCGAGCGCCGGAGATCCCCCGGGTTTGGCTTCCATCGGCGGTCAAATTACACTCGACGGTTGGGTCAATCCCTCTGCCGGAAATGACGCCGTTTATTTTGGCAAGTCGGTAGCGTTTGGGAACGACTACTGTTTATTCCTGCTGTTTGGACAACTTGCCGGCTCAATCAAGACCGACACTGACAACGCCGGCCAACCGGGAGTTTTGGAGCGCTTTGTATATACCGGTTACGTTCCGCCTCAAAACACTTGGACTCACGTCGCGCTGACTTACGACGGGTCTTATATGACGGTTTATGCGAATGGTATCGCGCTCGCGAGCGCGCCGAAGACCGGCACGATCGCTGATTCAGGAGCTCCGTTTGGGATCGGCGGCAGGTCAGGCAACTTGCTCTTCAGCGGACTGATCGATGAAGTGGAAGTCTTCAACCGCGCGCTAAGCTCCACCGAGATCGAAAAAATTTATCTCGCCGATAGCGCCGGTAAGTGTCGATCTTGCGCCACACCGCCTTCGGCCATGGTCGCGTGGTGGCCGGCTGACGGAAACACCAAAGACATTCAGAGCGGAAACACCGGCCAGCTCAAGAACGGTGCAACCTTTGGCACCGGCGAAGTAGGCAAGGCATTCCAGTTTGATGGATCAAATGATTTTGTCCTGGTGAAGGATGATCCTAGCCTCCACTACACCGACTTCACTTACGACGCGTGGATAGCTCCGGACGCTGATAGCCCGGTAGGTGATAACTACATCATTTGCAAAGGTCAGGTTGGCTACTACGAGCCGCTAATCGCTATCTCCGGCGCCGCCGGAGCGCATTACTGGCACGTATTCGTGGATAACATAGGCCTGTACGGGCCTAATGTGACGTATGCTTTTCAACATGTCGCGGTGACACGGCAAGGCACGACGGTGAAGCTTTATGTTGACGGTGTTCTTTATGATACGCAAACGGTTAGCTCGGCAAATTCCGCCGACGGTTACGATCTGGAGTTCGGAAACATTACCGGCTACAGCATCTCCGCCTTTTTCAAAGGCCGGATTGATGAAGTG
>WNFR01001333.1_pt1 | contig 29260 bp, 28 predicted proteins | sample 5400221 | NCBI WGS metagenome assembly WNFR01 (sample SAMN13153357, study PRJNA577476) | soil metagenome | isolation source: 40 cm soil under Madrone tree | place: USA:California | collected 2016-06-14
ATCGTGGTGAACCACGTGCTCAACATGAAACGCGGGCGGGTGGAGGTGCAGCACGAGTCCATCGATTTCGCTGCCTACGGCGCGGCGCTCGACGCCACGCCAGATTTAGAGTTGGCCGATCTCAAGGCCACATCGGCGGAGACTGACTTGCTAGTGACCGAGGAGATGCTCTCCTGCACCTTGGGAATGCTTCTTTGCCTTGATCGTGAACAACGCTTGACCTTTATCCTCGGTGCGATCTTCGAGGTAAGCGACACCATTGCTGCTGAGGTGTTGGAGATCACTCCCGACAACTTTCGACAACGCCTGGCCCGTGCGCGGCGAGACTTGCGCAACTTTATGAACGACAAGTGCGGACTGGTGAACCAGGCGAACCCCTGCCGGTGTGCCAAGAAGACTCGTGGCTTCATACAGGCAGGCTACGTCGATCCCGAGAATTTGTTGTTCGTCCGCGAACGAATAGGCGAGGTGCGGGAAGCAGTACCGAAGGTGCATGGGGCCCTCAGCACCCTGGATGAAAAATGCGCGGAAATCTTCCGCGGACATCCGTTCTATAAGGCGCCAGATCTCGCGCCAATGCTGCGGCGGCTGGTCGCGAGGACACATATCACAACCTGAACGGCAACAGCCAGACCGGAAAGATCGTCGCCGCTCCTTGATCCCGGGAACGGCGCAGCGCAGCGAGACCAAGGAGGAAAAGCGTGAAAAAGATCGTCGCTATCGGCACAGGGCGTATGGGCGGGGCCTTCGCGACAGCATTCGCAAAACGAATGTCGCACGCTGTTTCAATCCGCGGGGGCTGTCACAGTCAAACGAAAAGAGGAAAGCCATGATTGACCATATTTATCTCCCCGTCTCTGACCTGAAACGGTCGAGCGAATTTTACAAGAAGGTGCTTGAGCCGCTTGGCATCGACATGCCCTACAAGCTCGATCAACCTCCCCTGCGCAGTTTCGCCATCAATAACATTCCAAGTTTCTGGCTGAAGAATGGCGAAGTCGCCAAAGACCTTTACGTCGCATTCACCGCCAAGAGCGCGGACGCTGTCAGGGCCAGCTACAAGGCGGCGATAGACACGGGAGCTACTTCAAACAAGGAACCGAGCCTTCGGCCCGAATGGCGTGCCGACTACTTCGCGGCAAACATCGGCGACCCGGACGGATACAACATCGAGATTGCCTATAAGCCTTGGCTCTACAAATAAAAGGTCTTGGAGGGAACATGACAAACAGCTATCCATTTACCGTTCTTGGCGATGAGTTCCAAGGTAAGCGTGTTCTAGTGACCGGTGGCACGAAGGGCGTAGGGGAAGCGATCGTACGCCGCTTTGCATTGAGCGGTGCCTCGGTGGCCACCACCGCGCGATCTGAGGCAGCTCACGGCAAGGATTCTGCTCTCTTTATAAAGGCGGATCTCGGAACTGCCCGTGGCGTCCAGAACGTGGTGGATTGCGTTCAGCGAGAGTGGGGTGGGCTCGACATCTTGGTGAATAATGTCGGCGGAACAGAAACAAAAGCAGGCGGATTCGAAGTGCTCTCCGACGAGGACTGGCAAAGAATACTGGAGGTCAATCTGCTCGCCGCCGTTCGCCTGGACCGCGCTTTTCTTCCGTGCATGATCGAACGTAAGTCTGGAGTCGTCATTCATATTTCTTCCGTCGCTCATCGTCTACCGTTTCCCAATTCGACTCTCGCCTACGCGGCGGCCAAGGCAGCTCTTACTACTTACAGCAAGGGGCTGGCGAAGGCCGTTGCTCCGAAGGGAGTGCGAGTAACGACGATTTCGCCCGGTTTCATCGAGACCACGGGCGCGAAGGGAATGACCGCCGACATTTCCAGGGGCAGCGGCATCAGCGAGGACGCTGCACGGCAACGGATTATGGACATGCTTGGAGGCATTCCCATCGGCCGGACAGGCCGCCCCGAGGAAGTGGCGGAGCTGGTAGCCTTTCTGTCCTCAGACCGAGGCGCGTTTATCAGCGGGGCTGATTACATTATCGACGGTGGCACGATGCCCACGACTTGATGCCCTCGTATCACGGGCGACAGAGTAGGTCCGAAGGCTTTCGGATGTTTTCTCGTAGCTGCTCGGGCCGAATCGTCGGCGACTCGGAAACTGCCCAATACCGAAGGTTGGTGCTCTTGCCGGAAATCTGTGGAGAACGCATAATTTCAATCGAACCTCATGCCGGCTAAGCCGCTTCGCCTGATTCCCGAAGTCCATCGCGCCACGCACAGGATTGGCATCTACCTGGATCGTCTCGGGATTACGCAGGGGGAAGGGCATATCCTTTCGCATCTTGCGGCTTCAGGCGACACGAGCATTGCTGAATTGCATCGCGCGCTGGCACACGGGCGGTCTACGCTCACCAGCATTCTTGACCGGCTGGCCGAGCGCCGGTACATTTCGCGCGAGTCCGATCCGAAAGACCGGCGTTCCTTTATCGTGCGTTTATCGAAGGAAGGAAAAACAGTTGCCGGAAAGGTCCACAGAGAGCTGGCACGCATAGAAGAAGGCGCCCTCAAAGGAATGACTGGGCCGCAGTATCAGTCCGTCGTCAAAGTTCTGCAGGCTTTGGAAAAAACCGCCGATCAGGCTTCGACGCCGAAACGCAAATAGATTCTACTTCTTGTCATCCGCCTTTGCTTCGGGCGCTTTTGGCTCGGAAGGCTTTGGTTCCTGCGGTTTTTCGCCCCAGATGTATTGGGCGAACCATTTTTCGTTTTCTTCCATCACGGCGCGCTGCTGTTTCGGTTTGGTGATGCCGTGGCCGAATCCCTTGTAAACCACCATCTTCACCGGAACGCCGCGGTCTTCCAGCGCCTGGCGCAATTCGAACGCGTTGGTTTGGCTTTTGCGATGTAGGTGATCGGAGAAGTCTTCTTGTAAACTTCCGCATCGTCCCAAGGCGTGGCATGCAGATATTGCCGGGTGAAGGGAGTTATGTCCGTATTGGCGTAGTAGGTCATCCAGTCGGAAATTCCCGCGCCGACAGACACGGCCTTGAAGCGGTCGCTCGACGCGGTGATAAACGCTGAAATGTACCCACCCTGGCTCCAGCCCATCGAGCCCACGCGGTCCTTGTCCACCCAGCCAGCGCGCGGAACTTTTCTCCGTAGCCCGCCGAGCCGCGGTAATTCGGCCGCAGCACCAGGGCTCCTTTGGCCACGAAGCGCTCGATCGGATAGTAGCGGTCCGGATTCACAATCGGCTGATCCACCCCGGTCGGCCCGCCATGAATTACCACCAGTAATGGATATTTTTTCATTGGATCGAAGTCCGCCGGCTTGTAAACGACCCCCTCGATGGTTGTTCCGTCCGCCGATTTCCAGGAAATGACTTCGCGGCGCGCCAGGGTAAATCCCTTGAGCTGATCACCCATGGCGGTCAACTTCTTGCCCTGCCACGAGGCGACACTGGACGAATAGATCTCGGCGTATTGATTTTCGAGCGCGGACCGGTACGCCACTTGCTTGTAATCCTGCGAAAAGGAAAAAGAAAAGGAGGCCATATGCTCAGGCGCGCTCAGTCTTTCGACGACCTTTGTCGCGGGATTCAGACGGAAAAGATGTGCGAACGTTTTCTGCTCGGCAGCGAAATAAATCCCATCCGGTCCCCAGCCAATGAGTCCCGGATCTTCATCGAAGGCTTCCGTCAGAATTTGCGGCGTGCCGCCCTCGGCAGCCACGACCGCAATCTTCTGATTCATATAGTAGTAATATTTCGCCCCGGCGGCAGTCTCGAAGGCGATTTTCTTTCCTCTTCACCGCGCCGTCGTTGGCTGTTACAAGGTACAAATCCGCTGTCTTAGAGGAAATCAGGTCGGGGTCTTTCTGCGCGCTGTAGGCGATGCGCGTCCCGTCCGGCGACCACGAAAATTCGCCCACGCTGAATTTGTCGCCATCCGTCAGACGCTTCGGTTCCGCAGCCGCAGCACCGGGGTCCGGAGTTTCCATGGTCCAAAGATGGGTCATCTGGTAATCCGCATGAACCACGGAATATTCGCCGTATTTTTCCTTACGGTCCTTGAGCGTTTTCGGATCCGGGTCGGTCATCGAAAAAGCGATGCGCTTCGAATCCGGCGCCCAATCGAAAGCGTTCACGTCGTTTTCGGTCTTGGTGAGCTGCTGAGCCTCGCCGCCGTCCGCGGAAATAACGTAGAGTTGTTTCTTGCCCTCAGGCGTGTCCTTGATTTGTCCGGGGCGGTCGGAAAGAAACGCAATCCATTTTCCATCCGAGGACCACGCCGCGTTGGTGCTCGATTTTTTTGCTGAAGTGAGGGCGTGCGATTCGCCTGTTGCGACGTCCACAATCCACAAGTTTCGGTCGAATGCGTTTTCTTCCCAATTGGCCTTCTGCACTTCATACACGACACGCCTTCCATCCGGCGAAATCCTTGGATTGAACGCGCTCTTCCATTCCAGGGACTGATCAATGGTCGGCGTCGTGGAAGCCTTTGGGGCCTTTCCTGTCTCCTGCGCCCCGGCGGCAGCCACCAGCAACCCGCACGTTGCAAACGCAACGGAAATGAAAGACACCTTGCTCATCGCTCGATACCCCCATTTATTGCTAGGACGCGAACTCAGTGTTGGCGGTTCCAGAGGATGAACCCTATGAAGAGACCAATCCCCACAACGGCAAGTCCCAGATACACATGCCATCCGTGCAGCATCGTTGCCGACACAGTCGCGCCCAAGGCGGACAGGATCAGCAAGAGGGCAGCCCTGCCCTTCGTGAGTTTCTTCTGTTCGACCACTCGCGCTTCAGTTCTCGCCTTTGCGATGCCCACTCTGCATCGCACCGGCGCTTTTTCCCGGCCTTAAGTTCTCGCCAACTCTCGGCTCAGGTACACCATCTGCCCTACATGATGATACGCATGCCCGGCACAACGCACGAAAATTTGGAAACGGTCCGCAGCTTCCGGTTCGCGATCGGCGGTGTACGGCTTCCCCCAATCGTCAGGCTTCTGTTTGCGAATCGTGGCCACTACCATCGCGACCGTTCGATCGAAGGCGCGCAGGGCCTCGTCCTTGTGCGGCGGTTGTTTCTCCGTGAATTCGCGATCGCGGTCCCGCACGTAGCCGGTATCCGCGATCCGTGCCCCGATGTAATAGCTCAAATTGCCGGTCAAATGGAGCACCAGGTGTCCAGCGCTGTTTCCATAAGGATAGGGCTTGCGCCAGAATTGCTCGTTGGACAACGGGTCCACCCATTTGTGCAAATCGGCCGCCACATACTCGTAATACGCGGCCAGGCCCGCGGCAATCGTTTCATTGACTTCTGCCATGAAAGAGGACCCCTTCGCATCCGGCCCGTTACCTAGACGAACTCCAGCGCCATCGGGTTTATTCCATAGAACGAGAGGCCGCACCAGCCATTTCCCTGGACGCCGACAATAGCCCTCCTAGTGGAAAAGTCAAGGATTCGCTTCAACGATCTGCGCTGTGCGGCGCCTCGGATATTCTTGCTAAGTCCATCCCCAAAGCGGTTCCGCAACTTCTTGGCCCGGACTGGGTTTGCAACCCGGTCAGTTGAAAATTCATCGTATTTCACACGCTATGTCCCCCACGGCACATGCTCGGAGACTCTTTCCCCTTCTCTCGCGCGATTATGTGCGGCGCAGCCGCGCTGTGCGCCGAATCACCAATGGATTGCTGATCGCCGTTCTAAGCCTTACTGCAGCCTATTTCATCACTCGTCCCACGGGCGGCACCGGTTTTCCCGCTCGAAAAGTGGCCGCGAAAGCTGAAGCCACGCCGGGCACGGCCCTGCATCCGCCGACCGATGTCCCACCGGCTGCTGCGGTTCCGTCCGCGACGGACGCAAGCGGTTACGAGCTGGAGCCCGGTCCTCACCCGGTCTCCGAGGTTGAAGACCTCGTCCTCCATGACGTGAAACGGGACAAAGACCTGCACGTGCGAATTTTCTACCCTAATGATGCGGGGAAGTTCCCGGTCATCGTCTTTTCGCATGGCGCCGGCGGCTCGCAGACTTGTTGCGATGGACTCACTCGCCACTGGGCCAGCTACGGCTATGTGACCATCCAACCTACTCATGAGGACTCCGCGGTGCAGCGCCGCAATCAGGGCGAAGAAAATATCCGCTTTATGCAGGCGGTGCGCGACGCGCTCAAAAAGCCTGCCCTTTGGGAGAGCCGGCCGCTCGATATCTCTTACGTTCTGGATGCGCTGGATTCGCTTGAGAATCGCGTGCCTGGGCTCTTAGGGAAGATTGACGAGGACCGTGTCGGCGTGGGGGGCCATTCCATGGGCTCGTACACCACGGAAGCCATCGCAGGAGCCCTCATCGATCTCCCTGGGCATCCCGGCAGGAATTTCGCCGATGCTCGTGTGAAAGCTGTTTTATGCCTTTCGCCGCAAGGACCGGGCCAATTCGGGTTGAACGATCATTCCTTCGATCGAATTTCTCTGCCGTACATGGGCATGACCGGCTCGCTCGACAGTCTCGGCCCAGTCGCGAGTCCTGCGTGGCACAAGACGCCATTCGAACGCAGCCAGCCGGGCGATAAATACCACCTATTTATTGAAGGCGCCAACCACATGTCCTTCATCACGCCGCGAACGCTCTGGCCGGGCCGTGCCGAGCAAGGCGGAAACATTTTTGATTACACGAATTCGGCTTCACTTGCTTTCTGGGATGCGTACCTGAAGGGCGACGTGCGGGCGAAGTCCTACTTGCAGTCCGATGCGCTGGAAAAATCGAGCCACGGCGCCGCAAAACTTTCCCGCCGCTGATCGTCTCTGGCAGTCAAACGATTCGTGAACCCCGTGCTTTGTGCGGCTTTGCATATTGCACGTTTCTCACCCCGGTTTTTCCACATGCGGGCCACTGTTTTCCACAGTTCTTTGGAGGGAGTCCTTTCGTACTATTGACCCTGTTACTACTGGTTTCAGACACTGAGTACAGGATGGCTCGATACTCAGCCTTTCTCGGGCGTCGCGTGGAGGTGCAATATCGCGCCGGCGATATTCTACTGCCGGCCTCGGGCACTTTCGTGGCCGATTCCGGCCGTTCCATCTTCCTTGAACAAAATTTCGAGCAGCGCGGACAGCACAAGCATTTCCGCTGGGAAATCCCTTACCAATACTTGGTGCGCATCCAAGAAAAACCCGATTCCGGCTCCTCTGCGAACGGGACTTCCATCACCGCCGCTCCCAAAGCCGCGCCCGAAGCTCCTGCGGAATCCAAAGCTGCCGACAAGGCTCTCAGCGCCGCTGCGACTGCTTCCGCCGGCGGCGCCTCGGGCATCCTCCCTCTCTCCCGTGGACCCAAAACCGCCTGATCCGTTCGAAATATTCGCTTCTCTACTTCTTGATTGGGATTCGGCTACAATCGTGTCCTCTTTTTGAGCAACTTGCAGGCGTGCATTGCGCCCGCCAATTTCAAGGAGGCCTCCTTTGGAACCTTCCGCTGGCACCAAAAAAATTGGATTAGTTGGACTCGGCTTGATGGGCCGCCCCATGGGCATGAATCTCATCAAGGCCGGGTACTCTCTCACCGTATGGAACCGCACCGGTTCGCGCGCCGATGAACTGGTGGCCGCCGGCGCGAAACTCGCAAAATCTCCGCAGGAGGTTGCCGCCGCTTCCGATTTTCTTCTTACGATGGTCAGCGATCCTCCCGCGCTGGAAGAAGTTTTATGGGGTTCGAACGGCGCGATGCAGGCGCTCAGGCGCGGCAGCACGTACATGGATTCCAGCACCATTTCGCCGGCACTCGCGCGGAAGATTGCCGCGGCGTGCGCGGAACGCGGCGTGCGCTTTCTCGACGCCCCGGTCACCGGCGGCGATTGGGGTGCCAAGAAGGGTGAGCTGCTTTTCATGATTGGCGGCGACGCAGCCGCGCTCAAGGACGCCGAGCCTATCCTGGGCGTGATGGGCAAGAAATGGTTCCACCTTGGCCCTAACGGCGCCGGTCAAACCGTCAAGCTCGCAATGAACCTGATCCTTGCGCTCCAGGTGGATGCCCTTGCGGAAGCTCTCGCACTGACCACTCGAGCCGGCATTCAGGGTGAGAAACTTGTGGAAGTCATGCAATCCAGTATGGCGCGTTCAGGCGTTCTGGACGTCAAGGCTCCTAATTTGCTGAAAGGCGAGTACATTCCAAGTTTTCCCTTGCGCCTGATGCACAAGGATCTCGGGCTTGCGCTTGACCTCGCCAATCAGCTCGGTGTCGCGCTGCCCGCTACGGCCGCCGCCCGCGAAACGTACAACTACGTTAAAGGCGCCGCCAAAGAGGACCTCGATTATTCCGCAGTGATGAAATTCTGGACGCGGTGATTCGCGCACGCCCGAGCCTCGTGCGGATCAACGTGCTGACGGTATTTTTTAGCGGTCTACTCGAAACGAAACCTCACCGTTAAACCAAGGTGTATCGCCACGGGCCGCCCATTCAGCCGGGCAGGATCATATTTCCATTGCCTAACGGCGTCCATAGCGGCTTGCCGCAGAATTGGCGGGCCGGATATAAATTTCAGATCGGTAACATTGCCGTTCGCATCGATGAGCGCGTCCAATGCGACATCCCCGCTGATACGACTCGTTCGGGCCATGGGTGGATAAACGGGAGGCACCGACTTCAGCAGACGCGCCACTTGAACCTGGCCGCCCACGGGGACTGACCCTGGACTCGGTATCGCAGGACTGTTGAGAATGTCTATAATCGGCGCCTCAAATGGAGACTGCGATTCATCGCGAACGACCGGAGCCACGGGGGATGGAAGATTTGTAGCCAAGCTATTTGTTTGAGGCCGGCTCGCTTCGGGGGCGATCAGTGTGAAGTTGTGAGGCGCCGAAGGCTTCGGCGAGGCGGCAGGCTGCTTGGGGCGGCCGGAGCCCTTTATGGAGGCAGTCGAAAAAGGCAGTGAAGACTTGTAAGCGGCTTGAGTGGGAGCATTTTTGGAGTTGTTGTTGTCAAACCATAAGAGCCACCGCCGGTTGTTCGCGTCCAACACCTCCACGAGGAACGGTCGTTGGCTGCCAGGGGCCGAGCCATCTTGGGGGCCGAAAGTTTCGTCGTCAACAGCAGTCGGACTGGGAATACGCTCGACCGCAGGAACATTGTGGGTATGCCGGGGCAGAATCACTATGATGGCGCCAATGACGACCATGGCCGCCAAGCCAACCGTTACGCCCATCCTACGCGCTCGGCTCATCAGCGGATTTGAGCTGGGGATCTCCGGAAGCTGCTTCTCTTCTTCCGCCATTGCCCCGGCGTAGTCCTCGAAAGCAGGTGCTTGCGCGATCTTCTCCGCGACTGGGAATGCTGGATATGCGAGTGGCTCGACGCTGGAGTCGGCGCCCTCCGCATCAACGTGCAACTCGTCTTCGTAGATTGTGGGCAGTGTTTCAGAAGGGGCTGATACAGACTCCAGCGGCTCTGGGAGTGAGATTGGCGCTTCCTCTTCGGTTTTGGCGTTCGCTGGGGCGGTAACCGTAAAGGACTCAAAAGAAATCCATTTGCGAATCTGTTCGCGGCTGCCTTCGGCCAGATTGACGAACTGCACGCCTGCAATCCTTTCAAAATCGCGTGTCCATCGGACGTCGCCTGCCGCCTGGAACGAATCGCTAATGATTTCCCCGCCAAACGAAGCCGGCAGTCGGCCCATGGCTTCAAATGTAAAGTCGACCCGCTCGCGGTCCAAAGGGGGCTGAGCAAATTCAAAACGCATGCCGCTTTCGCTCAAATCAACCAGCTTGCCCCAATTGTCCCGGTCGAAATACACCAGGACCACCCATTTGAGCGGCGCCCTTGAACCGGAGCGCCGTTCGCTGTTCTGGTTTTCGTGCTCATAAATTGTCGGTGAGATGGACATAACTTTGTTTCTTGCAATAGAAGTCTCAAACGTGCTTGTACGTCCCAGTGCCAGTTCCTCTTTGGGTGAACCCTCGCCCGGCATCCCGCGGTTCTCGATTCTTGCTTGAGACATCAGTAACTCGCGCGCGCCGCTTCCTGGAGTTGCTGCCACGCCCCCGGCAACCTGACTTCGGCGCGGCTGGCCTGGTCGAATAGAACGAATTCTCCAACGTTTGCCAGTCTTTGCTTCACGAATGACCGGAGCTTGTCCAGGTACGCGGGGTCTTCGTCGGGCGGCCAAGTAAAGGCTTGCGTCATTTCAATTGCCAGGCGCGCATGCTGCCTCGCCGGCAGAAAAACGGGATAGCTCAGCCGTAACGGTTCTTGCTGGCTCAGGCTGCCGCCGGACTTCAACCTACTTTGGATGACAACATCGGGGCCGGCGTTCAACCGATAGTCCGACTCCGTGTCGTTCTCCAAGTCGTAGGAAAGCGTCAATATTGAATGTGTTTTATCCAACTCCTTGAGCTGGCTTGCCACATATGTCGCCTTGATCGCTTCCTGGTTCCATGACTTGGATGACTCGCCGCGGCCTTTGAAAGCAGTCGTATCCGTCATGAAAATGATCACCAGGACAAGCCCCGCGCCCGCCAAGCTGAAGATAATAAAGAAGTTTCTTTTGGACACCGATGACCCCGCGCTGCCTTTTTAGAATCGAGACTCGCGAGAACTCCTGTCGGCTCTGCGAGCAACCTGATTCGGAAAGAATCCGTAACACTTCCAGTCCAGCGTGGCAATAAAGGGAAACCTGCAACTCGCGTGCAGGTGTTTCCCCTAGCCGTCTCGCTTGGCAAGCAGCTTGGTGCTCATCCCAAACCAGCTAGTCTGCTAAACTTGGCCTTCTGAGAGGCCGCCCATGAGCACGCCGAGTGTTTCTCCCGATCCCGCAAAGATCCAAAAGTTTCGTGAGGTTCTTCATCAGGAATGGACGGGCGACAGGACCGTCGCCGCGTGGCGGAAATGGCACGCCCGGATTGCCACATTTACCCGTGGCGCCACTGAAGCTATTGTGGAGGGTGCGCATCTTCGACCTGGGATGCGCGTTCTTGATCTCGCCAGCGGCGTTGGCGATCCTGCGCTCTCGATCGCCGAGGAAGTGGGTTCCTCCGGCCGCGTAACCGCCACCGATCTCGGACCGGGCATGATGTCGCTCGCTGAAGAGCTCGCGCGCAAAAAAGGGCTTACCAACATTGAATTCCGAGAAGCCAGCGCCGAGGCGCTTCCGTTTCCCAGTGAAACCTACGACGTTCTTACGTGCCGCTTCGGCATCATGTTTTTTCCGGACCTCCCCAAAGCGCTTCGCGAATGTCTCCGCGTGTTAAAGCCCGGCGGGCGCGCCGCGTTCGTGGCCTGGGGCAAGAAAGAGCAGCCCTTCTTCACCACCACGGCGGGAATTGTTCTGAAACACGTTCCGGTGCCTCCGCCGCCACCCGATCCCGACGGCCCGAGTCTCTTCATGTTCGGAGAGCGCGACCGGCTCCGCCGCGCACTGCAGGCCGCCAGTTTCAACAATGTTCATGAAGAAGACCGCATCATCGCCGGGCGCTGGCCGTCGTCCGTCGAAGAGTACTGGGAGCAGTTCAGCGAAGTCGCCGCGCCCTTCCGCCCGCTCATCGAGCAACTCACGCCGGAGAAAATGGCTGTGGCCAAGTCGGAAATCTTCGCCGAGCTGAAAAGATTCTGGGACGGCAAGGAATTGAACATGCCTCTCGAAATCGTCATCGGCACGGGCGCGCGCCCCTAAGCGGGACTTCTGCTTTCGTGGCGGGTGCCTTCCTCTCTATTGCGCCTTGATTGACTCGCCCGTCCGCTCATCGTAGGCTGCAACGCGGGACACTCTTCGCTCCGTGCCCGCTCTTTTATGCGCCCCTGGTACACACTCCCACGTCCATTGCTTGCAACGCTGGCCACGCTCCTCGCGGCCGCGTCGGTTCTCTACGGGGCGATCTGGATGTACGACGTGCGTCACGCGCGCCCGTCTGTCGAGCTGGGCTTCAACAAAACGGCCACTGCAGGTTCGTATGATCGGAGCACGCACTCGATTCCGGTTATCGACATCGTGAGCGGTAGCCCTGCCGAGCATGCAGGTCTCCGAGTCGGCGACCGCATTGTGGCGATCAACGGCCAGCCTCTCGTCACCTCGGCTCCATATGACGATGCGTACAGCCGCGGGCACCCTGGCGACGCCATCGACTTGACCGTTGAGCGCGCCGGAGAGACTCAGCCGCGGACCCTGCATGGTATCTTTCGCGCGTCCCGGGCTCTACCATTTCTTCCCGGGTACGAAGAGAGAGTCAGGATTTCGGCGCTCGAAATCATCGGCTCGTTTCCCGTGTTATTTCTCGTGGTTGGCTTTGTGGTTTTGTTTTTGCGGCTCGACGATGCGAATGCGTGGTTGTTGGCCCTTTTGTTCTGCAGTTTCATCGCGGCTCCGGATTTCCCGAACCCCGTGGCGGTCCATTCTGGACTGCGGGAGTTTGCTCTTGCCTATCGTTCCGTCTTCAACGGTTTGCTCTGCTCCTTCTTCTATATCTTCTTCGCGGTTTTTCCGGTGCGGTCCCCGCTGGACCGCCGCTTCCCCTGGCTGAAGTGGGTGGCTCTCGCGATAGGAATGATTCAGGCCCAGCCTTGGGAGCAGTTGCAGGGTCTAGGCCTTCCGTCAGTGGTCACCAAGCTTGTGAGAGGGCATGCCTTTCACATCTTCGCGCTGGCGTCCAGATACGGTTTTCTTGCCCTGGGTTTAATTTCGCTCGCGCAAAATTCCTTCGCTGCTTCTGTTCCCATCGAGGCCCGACGCAAGTCGCGCGTAATTTTCTGGGGCACACTGGCTGGGGTGACACCCATCGTTTTGGAGCGTGCGGCCATTGACTTCGCCGGGTTTCGGCCCTCGTTCTGGCTGGACACTACGCTCGTCCTGATCATCTTCGTTTATCCGTTGTCCTTCGCGTACGCCGTGGTGAAGCACCGCGTCCTGGAAATTCCCATACTCCTTCGCCGGAGCGCGCGCTATGTCCTGGTTCAGCGCGGTTTCATCGTCCTGCTGCTCCTGGTCGCGGCGACCGCCATCATGCTCTTCACCCACTTTTTCTCCCGGTTCGTCCGCGCGGATACCAATATCGGCATGGCTCTCAGTGCGGTCTTCGGCATTGTGCTCGTGTGGGTCTCCGCGCCTTTAGTCAAGCGGGGCACAAATCGCATCGACCGCGCCTTTTTCCGCAGCGCCTACGACGCGCGTATCATCTTGCAGGACCTCGCGGAAAAAACGCGTACTGTCACCGGCCGGTCCGAACTGGCCGCTCTTCTCGAAGACCATCTGAACAAAGCCCTGCGTCCAAAAACGTTAGCCTGCTATGTCGAAGACGGCGACTCACGGCTGGTCACGCATTCCCGCGGCGTTCCGCCGGGTTCCGAAACGCTTCCCTCCAACTTGCCTGTACTTAACCAGCTTGCCGCCCATGGAAAATCCCGGGAAGTTTCCAACCTGGGCGAGGTCTCGCCCGAAGTGCTTTCCGTCCTTGCGCCCCTCAACCCGGAATGCCTCGTCCCCATTCTGCGGCATGACAATCGCCTTTCCGGCCTGATCGTTCTCGGCCCACGGCTCTCCGAAGAACCGTATTCAAGCGAAGACAAACACTTGCTCGATTCCATCGGCAGCCAGGCGGGCATCGCGCTCGAAAATATTCATCTCGCCGAAAAAATGGCGGAGCGCATGGAGGCGGACCGCCGCGTTGCCCGCGACATGGAAATCGCCCGCGAAGTGCAGGCGCGTCTCTTTCCCCAAGCGATGCCGCCTCTGCAAACTCTCGATTATGCCGGCGCCTGCATCCAGGCGCGCGTGGTCGGCGGCGATTATTATGATTTCCTCGATCTCGGCCCCGGCCGTCTTGGCGTCGTCCTCGCGGACATTTCCGGCAAGGGCATTGCCGCCGCTTTGCTCATGGCCAATCTTCAGGCCAATCTGCGCAGCCAGTACGCCGTAGCGCTCGAAGATCCCCATCGCCTTCTTCAGTCGGTGAATCGCCTCTTTTACGAAAACACTCCCGACGATCGCTACGCCACGCTCTTCTTTGCCGACCACGATGACGCTACGCGTTGCCTGCGGTACGCCAACTGCGGGCACAATCCTCCGCTCTTGTTGCGTGCCTCTGGCGAACTGGAACGGCTTTGCGCTACTGCCACCGTGCTGGGCCTCTTCAAGGACTGGAAATGTGGGATCGAAGAAATTTCTCTCCGCCCGGGCGACACGCTCCTGGCCTACACTGACGGCGTCACCGAAGCGCCCAACTCCGCGGGAGAAGAGTTTGGCGAAGCCCGCCTCGAGGAAATTTTCCGCTCCCACCATCGCGAGGCCGTCAACGTTCTTCTCGCCCGCATCCTCGACGCCGTCCAGAAATTCAGCGGCGCCAGCCAGGCCGATGACCTTACGCTATTCATCGCCAAAGCCCGCTGACCCAGTTTTCGAGATTTCACTTCGGCAACCACTATCTGAAGTTGCACCAGCGTGTGAGCGGCGGAATTCCAGCAGCGTCGCCTCGACTCACAGTAAAATCATCTCATGAGCATCGGACTGATCGCCCAGCCTTGGTGGGTAAACCTCATCATCCTGATTCCGCCGCTTGCCGGGTTTTCCTGGCGACGCGGCGGCGTTCCCGTCACTGCGCGGCAACTGTTCTTCAGTGGCCTCTTCGCAGCGTGCTTCGGATTCCTGGAAGCCGTAGTTGTGGTCTATCTGCGCGCAGCCGTCGGCTTGCTGCCCGGATATCAGGGAACGCTCTCCGACGTTATTCGCATGTCAGGACAGTTTTATGTGCAGACCCAAGTGATCAGCCAATTTCCGAAGAGCCTTCTCACCCTCGAAGTCCTTCGCGAGGCGGCCACCATCCTAATGCTCCTGAGCGTTGCCTTACTCACATCCGCGAACTCCCGAGCCCGCGCCGCCATTTTCCTTTGGACCTTCGCCATCTGGGACATCGTCTACTACGCGTCCCTTTGGGCCACGGTGCGGTGGCCCCTTTCGCTCAAGGATCCCGATGTGCTCTTCCTCATTCCGGTGCCCTGGCTATCCCCGGTGTGGTTTCCCATCCTGGTGAGCGCTCTCGCCATGGCTGCCGTCCTCGTTTCTCGTGTCACGCCACCAAAGAGCTGATCATCAAAGAAAAGCCATGTTCCGCAAAACGCATTCCTGGGGCGCGCCGCCCTGGGCCGTTGATTTCCTTCCCGTTCCGCGAGCTCTTCCGGATCAAGTGGATTTCGCCATTGTTGGCGGCGGCTTCTCAGGGCTTACCGCCGCGGCTTGGTTGCGCCGACTAGCTCCAGCGCGGTCCGTCCTGGTGCTTGAGTCAGCCACACTCGGTGAAGGTGCGAGCGGCCGCACCGGCGGCATGGCGTTGGCGGAAACCGCGGCCGGCAAGCTCCCGGGACTCGGCGACGTGCTCGCTGGGTATAAGAAAACTCTCCGCGCTCTCCGCATAGACTCGCGGCTAACGCTTCCTGGTGTCTGGGAACTTGGCCGTTCTGCTCAAGCGAGAAATTCGCCGATCTGCTGGAGCGATTCCGGTGAGCTGAAAGTCGTCCGCCTCGTTCCTGGCGGCACGGTGGACCCGGGCAAAGTGGTCGCCGGTCTGGCGCGGGCGGCAGAAAACGCTGGCGCTCAAATCGCGGAGCACGCCGAAGTTCGCGCTCTGGACTTCTCGAATCCGCCGCGCCTGCGTGTCCGCCACAAACTCCGCGGCCGCTTCCACCACAAGGAAATTCGCGCGGAGCAAGTCTTGCTCGCCACCAATGCCTACTCGCTGGAATTGTCCGGCCTGCGCGACGCTGCTGTGCCGAAACTTACCTTTGCGCTGGCCACCGCTCCGTTGTCCGCTGCACAGCTCAAAGCCATCGGGCTCTCTTCGCGCCGCCCGTTTTACACCATCGATTTGCCCTATTTGTGGGGACGCTTGCTCGAATCGAATGGCGTCATTTTCGGCGCCGGCCTGGTCCCCGCTTACGTGGGCCCGCCTTTTCGTTTTCCTCTCGGCGGCCGCTCCACCAAAAACGCCGTGCGCAATTTGCACCGCTACGACGTTCGCAGGGGCGAAGCCGCCGAGCGTCTTCGCTGGCTGGAAAGCCGAGTTCGTGATTTGCACCCCGCACTTGCCGATGTTCGTATTACGCACCGTTGGGGTGGTCCGATTCTCTTGACGGAAAAAATGCGCCCCATCTTCCGTCGCCATCCTCGCAGCAAACACGTTCTAGTCCTCGCCGGCTACAACGGCCACGGCGTCGCCCTCTCTGTCTACCTCGGCAAATGGGCCGCCGAAGCACTCCTCAATCGCCGACCACTTCCGCCCTGGCACTGACGCGAATCACGCGTCTCTGTTTCTCGCAGCCCGAATCAGCATTCATGCCTTCTTCGCGCTGGCATACGAATCCGCGCCCATCAAATGAATCGACACGTACGGTTCGTTTCCCACCACCCAACTGTCATGGCCTGGCGCGATGTAAAACACATCCCCGGCTTTCATCTCGATCACGCGGCCGTCATCCATCGCCGCCGTGGCGCGGCCAGAGAGTACCATTCCGACGTGTTCAACCGTGCAGCTCTTGGCTCCCGTCGCGCGTCCCACGTGCTCCGACCATTTCCACCCCGGCTCATACGTCGCGCGCCCGATGGTCATTCCGCCGAGCCGCACCAGTTCGAACCTACCCTTCTCAAACGTACGAATTTCATCCGGGTGCTCAAATCGCTTCAGGATCACTTCGAGCATGGGTTTCTCCTTTCTTCGCTTCTTATTAGAAGGGAATCGGCCCGGCTTCGTGACATCCAAATTGGGAGGCCGTCTTTGTTTACAAAATCGCCGCGCTTCACGAATCGCTGCGCCGGCCCAGCGCCCATTTTCCGGGCCCGCAGTAGGCCAGCATCAGCAATCCGCCCATGATGGCCAGATTCTTGCGAAAGTGAGTCTCTTGCATTGCCGCCATCATTTCGCTTGACGCCCAATAGTTGTGGAACAGCACCGTCACCGCCGTCGTGTACCAGAACATCGCAAACGCGGCGATGCGCGTCTGGTATCCCGTCACAAGGCACGCTGAACCCGCCACTTCAATCACCATCGCCACAGCCAGCAGCACCGGAATCAACGGCAAGTGCCTTGTGTTCATGTACGCTACGTTCCCGGACCATCCAAAGATCTTGCCAATCCCGCTGGTCGCGAAAATGTAGGCCATCATCAGCCGTCCAACCAGCGGGATTACGGGGTGATCGAGAATCATCGTGTCTCCTTTTTCTCTCCAACTCGGGTCAACTATGTCGCATGGCGACATAGGCCCGCGATGGCATAGACGAACGTCACCAACGCACGTTAGCAGGGCCTTTGCGATGTGCAGCAGAGAACGCCTGGAGTGATAGAATTTCCCGCGGTTTGCCGAGGAGGAGGAGCGAGATGGGCAATAGGATACGGAGTCGCATTGTTTATTCACTGGTGGTTGCGGCATTGGTTTGCGGGACGACTGGAGCGGCGCAGCAGCAGCCAGACTTTTCCAAGGTGCAAATCAAGGTGACCAAGGTTTCCGGCAACATCTACATGCTGGAAGGCCAGGGCGGAAATATCGCTGCTTCCGTGGGCGACGACGGCATCGTCATTGTGGACGATCAATTCGCTCCCCTGGCGGACAAAATCCAGGCAGCATTGAAAGATTTAAAGATTACGGACAAGCCCGTGCGTTTCGTCATCAACACGCACTACCACGGTGACCACACCGGCGGAAACGTGCCCTTCAGCAACGCGGGCTCCATGCTCATCGCGCAGGACAATGTCCGCAAGCGGCTAGAATCCGGCGGCACGGCCGGCAATGGCGGCTCGATCAAAATGGACGTGAAGCCTGCGGAGAAAGCGGCCCTGCCAATCATCACCTTCGAGCATGACGTCACCGTTCACTTGAACGGAGAGGACATCCGCGCGCTGCATTTTCCCTCCGGCCATACGGATGGCGACTCCATCATCTTCTTTCCGAAGAACAATGTCGTGCACATGGGCGATGACTTCGTGCGCTACGGTTTCCCTTTCATTGACGTGGCCAGCGGCGGCAGCGTGCAGGGTATGATCGATGCGATGGAGAAAGCCACCGCGCAATTGCCGGCCGATGTGAAAGTTATCCCCGGCCACGGCGCGCTCTCGAATCTTGACGATGTCCGTGCGTTCACCAAGATGCTGAAGGAAACTTCAGGGGCAGTCCAGAAAGCGATCGACGGCCACAAAACACTGGACCAAATGAAGCAGGAGAAAACCCTCGCGCCGTGGGAAAAGTTTTCAGGTCAGTTCGTCAATACGGATGCTTTTGTCGAAACGCTATACAACTCGTTGACCGGCCATAAAGGCGAGTTCATGAAACACAACTAAACCCAATTGCACAGGTGATTTGAGCGAAATAGACATCCCCTCAAGCGCCAATTACTTGGTGGAGTCGAGACAAGAAAGAGCAGAAATTTTCGCGTCGGGGGTCTCGTACGCCGCGACTCCCGCCGAATCTTTCATGGAGAGCAGCACCCAGTTCTGAGGTTCGTCGGCGGTCCTTGTGAAGGTGAAGACAGCACTTTGTTGGCCGCTGGTTTTATAGCGCATGGTGCGCCTAACGACTGGATACACGTCCGTGGTCGTGTCCTCGACCGGTGTGCCGCATCGCGCGATCAAACGATCCGGGGTAACGCTATCGGTGGCTCTTGTGATGCGGTGTTCGCGTGTTTCTTTGAACCACTGCGCCGTCTTCACGATGACGAACTGTGCCAAAAGGAGACCGACAACGACGAGGACAACGCTTCCGGCCATGATCCAAGATTGCTTGATGCCTGTGAGTTTCATAGCGCCTGCCCCTCTGCGCCTGCCCACATCATCGCTCCGCTGGTCCCTTGTGGAGGAGAAATTTTGCAGGCTGCTGCGAGACGGTAACTTGGCTGTGGGAAGCGGTGGAGACAGCGAGCGATCCGTGCCGTTATGGCCGGGCGTTTGGTGAGAAGAAGCCTATCGGCAAGTCGCGCGCAGTCCGCAGACCTGCCGGAGCGTCAAGAATCACGGGAATCGAATTCACAACCACAGAGGCTGTCGCGATGTCGCCGTGTGAGCCGCCGGGAATTACCAAACTGATGTTGGGATGTCCCGTGAGCAAAATCGTATCGGCAGGATCTTTCGCGCCGACATACATTTGCAACTCGAGATAGACGAGTTCTTTGCCGTCTTTCGAGAGGCCGCGCCCAATTTGGTGCACGCCGGCCGCCTGGCCCGCTTCGACCGTCAGGTATTCGGTCTGCACGCGCTCGGTAGCAACTTTAGGCTCGATCGTTTCAATGATTTGTTCCACCGGCAAATTCAAGCTGTCCGCCACCATGGCTACCGATTCCGGCAAGCCGACGTGCTTGATGACGCCGGCTTTCACTTGCGTGCGAAATTCTTCAACTGTCATTCCCGCGCCGATTTTTTTCTGCAGCGGCAGCCGCCGCTTCGACGCGTCCACCACGCGCAGCGCCTTGGCATGTTCGATGCGTTGCGAAACGGCCGCCAGCGTGACGACCAGCTTGTCCATCACGAAGCCAGGATTCACGCCCGTGCCCACCAGCGCAACGCCCCATTCTTTTGCCGCCGTATCCAGTTTCGCGGCGAGTTCCGGATGCGTCCTAAAGGGATACGACAATTCCTCGCAAGTCGAAACGATGCACGACTCCGCCTCCAGGCACATCAGCAACTGGTCCATCACTCTCGCGAGCGACGATGACGTTGAATGGATCACCACGTCCGCGGCTTGCTCCAGCACTTCCTTTGCTTCGGCAGAAACTTTTACGCCCCACGGCGCGTCCTTCGCGGCGACGACTTCGCCCAGGTCGCGCCCGACCTTCGCCGGATCGGTATCGATAGCGCCGATAATTTCAATGGCCTGTTTTTCGCGCATCAGAAGTGCAATGGACGCGCCGATCGGGCCCACACCATATTGGATGGCGCGAATTTTCTTTTTCACATCGTTCTCCGCCGCCGGTTTTATGCGCGCACAAGGCGCATTTTGGCTTCAAAGGAAACCCCTACGATAATGGAATTCAGGCGCGCATTCAACGAAGAACCATTCCAAGCGTTCGAACGGCGCGGTTCGCACGAGTAGAACTGAAATTGTTGCTGGGGCGGGGCTTGCGCCGCATAATGGCTTGGAAAGACGCCAGCCGATTCCGGAGGGATGCAAGATGCCTGCAAAAAAACTTTCCGATCCAGAGATTACAGCACTGCTCCCCAAAGCGACAGGATGGAGCATGGTGAACGGCAAGCTGCACCGGGAGTTTGCGTGCAAGGATTTTGTCACGGCCTTTGGCAACATGACGCGCGTCGCGCTCGTGGCGGAAGCCATGAACCATCATCCGGAATGGTTCAACGTGTGGAACAAAGTAGTGATCGACCTGAATACGCACAGCGTGAAGGGCATCAGCGACTACGATTTCAAACTGGCGGAAAAAATTAACGAAATCTTCGGCGCGTGATGGCTTCCCTCTGGAAATCAATGCCCCGATAATGACCGCAGACTCCCAGCCGAAAAAGTCCGGCTGGAAATGGATTTTTCTTGCTGCTCGTTGGGCGCTGGCGTTGCTGATTCTTGGAATTCTGCCTTATCTGCTGCCGCCGGCTAGCTGTGCAGCGCATTGTCGCGCGTTCCACTCGCGAGGTTCATCGCAGTGCTGCTGATTTATCTCGTGGCTGTGACGGGTGGTGTCACCAAGTGGCATACGATGGTGAATGCTGGGGACGCACAGCTTAGCTTCGCGACGAGCCAGTGCAACACCAGCGGGCGCCGCAAGTACTGTCCACGGACATCGTTTAGGAGGGCGTAGTCATCACCGCACGTCTAGCGGGGTTTCTGCTGCGCGTACTCACAAACTCCTCCCCAGGCCTCTTAGCGTTTCCGACACTCAAAGGGAAGTCTGCTTGACACTTGTCACTACTAAGGCAGAATGAATAAACCCCTTCCTATACAGTAGTTTACCTAGAAGACTGCCTTCTCCAGTCTCGTGAGTCGGCCGGCCTGCGATGAAGTGTCGTCTCACGCGGATTGTTACCGGATTCGAATTGATCGCGTTCTTGGAGAACGCGGTCGTGTTTCTCCGCGGTCCGCCGTGGAAGCGATGGAGCGAGAATGAACGAAAAGAAACTGCACGTCTTGCTTGCAGAGGCTCACCCGGATGAGACCGCTTTCGCCCTGCGCGCTCTCTACCCGGAGGGACACGACGGTCTGGAACTGACCAACGTTTCCTCGGTCTCGACGCTTATCGCCACGCTCGAAATCGTAAAACCGGAGGTCATCTTCCTCGATCTGTCGCTCGCGCATTCCGATCCGTTGGCGGCCGTCCGCCGCGTGCACTGCTCGGCACCAGAGGTGCCCCTCATCGTGCTCGCCGACGGCAGTGATAAAAATTGCGCCGTACGAAGCCTGAGCCAAGGGGCGCTGAATTATCTCATCAAAGGATTTATCGATAGCCGGACACTCGAACTGAATCTCCTGTACCGCTCGCTGCCTGTTGCGCTGGCGGTTTTCGGCTGCGACATGCGCTTCTTGCGCGTCAACGACGAAGTCGCGAAATTCGATGGGCTTCCCGCCGTCGCACACATCGGACTTACGCTTCGCGAGGTTGCACCCGATTTCGCGAACGCAGTGGAAGGCTATTTGCGGAAGGTCTTCCAGACGGGGGAGTCCGTCTCGAACATCGAACTACAAGGCGGCACGCTTCGGAAGCCCGACGCCTTGCGGAAATGGCTGTGCAACTTCTATCCCCTGCGTGGCGAGGACGGAGCGGTATCATCGGCCACAATGATGGCCATAGACATTACCGATCGCAAGAGTGCGGGGGAAGCCTTGGACCGATCCGAAGCGCGGAACCGTGATCTGGTGGAACATTCGATCTACGGGATATCGCGCGTGGCGGCGGATGGCACCTTCCTGGACGCAAACCCAGCGTTTCTCTCCATTCTTGGCTGCACTACCACCGAGGATGTGGACGCGCTCAATCTGATGAATGATGTCTTTCGCTTCCCCGAACAGCATGCAAAGCTCATGGCTTCCTGCCGTGAACAGAGAGAGGTTCACGGTGCCGAGAGCGAATGGCGGCGGTGCGATGGAGGCCTGGTGGCAGTGCGCCTCCATGTGCGCCTTCTCTCCATCTCCGATCATGCCGGGGCCATCGAAATTATCGCCGAAGACGTGACCGATCTACGCGCGATGGAGCGCCAGTTGCGGCAGGCCCAAAAATTCGAAGCCATCGGACAGCTTGCGGGAGGCATCGCCCACGATTTCAACAATGTGGTAGGGGCGATTCTGGGTTGGGCGGAACTCGGTTTCGAGCAGAATCGCGCCAACCATCAGGTTTCCGAACGATTCTCGAGGATCCGCGAACAAGCCGAACGAGCCGCCGCGCTTACGCGCGAACTGCTGGCCTTCGCGCGGCTTCAGGTGCTGCAGCCGCAGCCCGTGGACATCAATGCCATCACCAGCGGGCTAGTCAGCTTCCTGGACAAAGTGATCGCAAGAGACATCGAGCTCAAAGTCATCACCGCTGCCGTCGATCACGTCAAAGCGGATCCGACGCAACTCGAGCAGGTGCTCATGAATCTGTGCCTGAACGCGCGGGACGCCATGCCCAGCGGAGGGCGATTACTGATCGAGACCGAGATGGTGGACCTGGACGACTCTTACTGCCGGTTTTATCCCTACGTCAAGCCTGGCCGTTATGCGGTGCTGTCGGTTTCCGACACGGGCATAGGCATGGACTCCGAAACCCGCGAGCGCATCTTCGAACCGTTCTTCACCACCAAGGAGCGTGGGAAGGGCACGGGCATGGGACTGGCCACCACTTACGGTATCGTCAAACAACATGGGGGCTTCATCCACGTTTACAGCGAACCTGGCCAGGGGAGTCTCTTTCGCGTCTATCTGCCGGCACTCGAAGGCTTCGTTGCGAATGGAGCATCAGTTAATGCACCCACTCCTTCTATTGTCGAAGTGCGCGGTTGGGAAACCATACTCATCGCCGTGGATCATGAATCCAGCCGCGAGATGGCGCGCCAGGCTCTTATGAATCTCGGTTACCGTGTTCTCTCCGCCTGTAATGGCGAGGAGGCGCTGAGACTTTGTAAGAGAGAAGTGCCCTCCCTTGCGATTCTGGACATGATTATGCCCAAACTAGGCGGCGCGGCCGTGGCGTCGAAGCTCACGACGTTGTCCAATGACCTGCCCATTCTCTTTACCAGTGGATATTCGCAGGATTCGGAAAACGTTTCGCCTGCCATGGCCGAGGCGCGCTATTTGCAAAAACCATACAGCCCCACGACACTCGGCCGCGTAGTGCTGGAAATACTAGACCAGGCGAAAAAGCGAAAGGGATCGAACTGATGCAGGTGCTCGAGACGGTATTGAGCGAAAGACGCGGCCATTCAAGAACCGGCAAAAAATGAAGAGAGTCGCATTTTTCCAATGGATCCGTTTATTTTTTTTACCGTTGACACCTGCGTTTTGCGGTGCTACAAACCGCAGAAAGACAAGCTCTTTGGTGGTGAGTCTCCTAACGAATTGCAAAAACAATCGCGAGTGAGGCCGCAGACCTGCCTGGCAGGGCAGGCTGCTGAGCCGCAAAGAGTGTTGTCATGCAACACCCCACCCACCCCGGGAGGTGAAAACGAAGCTGTTTTCACCTCCTTTTTATTTCTGGCTCCTGCCTCAGCCCTGCCGCTGTTTCAAAATGAAACGTGGACCTTTGGCGGGCCCGATCCCGGCTACCTCCCCGCTTCCACCCATTGGATTTGGAGGTCCCCTTGCGTCACGCCTGCGCTCGGTTAAGATGACGGTGTGACCCCACCGCCCCTGCTCTCCCTTTCTCATGTGACGGTGATGCGTGGTGACCGTGAGGCCCTGCGCGACATTAATCTGGAAATCGCCTGCGGGGAGCACGTCTGCATCCTGGGACCGAATGGCTGCGGCAAGTCGACATTGATCAAGACCATTACGCGGGAGTGCTATCCACTCGCGCGGGAGGGGTCCCGGATTTCCATCCTCGGGCGCGAGCGATGGGATATTTTCGAGCTGCGTACGCGGCTTGGAATCGTCTCGCCGGACCTCCTGGCGTCCTGCACCACGGATTCTACCGGTCGTGATGTGGTGCTTTCCGGTTTTTTCAGCAGCACGCGCATTTTTCCTCACCATCATCCCGATGCGCAACATCTCGCGCGGGCCGAGGAAACTTTAGAACGGCTTGGCATTGCGCATCTTGCTGGTCGCGCTGTTGCGGAGATGTCTTCCGGCGAAGCCAAGCGGACGCTGATTGCGCGAGCGCTGGTGCATCAGCCGCAGACGCTGCTTTTTGATGAGCCCAGCAACGCTCTGGATATCGGCGCACAATTCCAGCTTCGGGACACGATGTGCCAGCTTGCGCAATCCGGGATGGGAATTTTGCTTGTGACGCACCATGTATCCGAGATTATTCCGGAGATTGAGCGCGTGATTCTTTTGCGAGACGGACGCATCCTCCGCGATGGGTCGAAATCCTCCGTCCTTAACGAGGAACAGCTTTCCGATTTGTTCGGTGTTGCGACGCGACTGGGCCAAAGCGACGGCTATTTCCATCTCTATTGAACGTAAACGAGCCAGCCTTTGTAATGGGAAGCCGCTTCAGCTTGACTGTGCCAGTCCGTAAAGAACCTCGACGAACGAACGGACGGCGCCGTCCATGCCGTGGACCCTGGGACTTTTCGATTCGATGACATAGTATTCGTCGGGCGCGTGCGCGCCGCTTCCATGCCCGAGGCCAAAGGGGCCAGCCGCCATGTGCAGCGGCTCGCCGGTAAATACGTAACCGGGCCACGACCCTGCGCTGCGCGGAAGAATGACCGGATCAATCCCGCCTTTGCGATACACCTCGGTCTCAACACGAATCAGCGCCGCGTCAGCGGCCGTGCTGTTGGGATCGTAGCCGCCGGTCATGCGGACTTCGATGTCGCCGAAACCTTTTTTCGCCAGATGCGCCTTGAGCGCGGCGAGCGTATCGGCAGCGGTCATGTCCGGAACGAGGCGCAGGTCGAGCTTCGCGGCTGCTTTTCCGGGGAGAATGGTTTTTCCGCCGGGACCGGTGTAGCCGCCGACGAGGCCTTCAATGTTCACGGTGGGCCGCGACATTAGCAGCTCCAGCGCTTCGCGCCAGCTCACGTCGTGAACCCAGTGTTCCACACCCAAAAGCTTTTTCGCTTCGGTCTCGCTCAAGCGGCGCGCCGCTTCCGCGATCATTTTCCTCTCGGCTTCCGAAATCGGCCGGGCCTTGTCGGCGAAGCCCTCGATGGCGGGGTCGTTGCCGTCGGCCGAGACGAGAGTTGTAAGCGCTTCGACGAGATGCCACGCCGGGCTGTCCAGACGCGCCTTGTTGCTGGAGTGCACGTCCTTGCGCGGCCCGCGGCCCCAGCGTTCACCGCTGGAAATCAGCTCGCACTCGATGACTCCCTTCGCGCCCAGCGTCATGGTGACTTCGCCGTCGAGCCCTTGCGAGGCGCTCGGCATGAAAATTCCGAGGCAATTCTTCAGGGCCCTCATCACCTCCGGCCGGCGCACAATCTGCGGAAAGTGCGGCGAGCCGATTTCCTCTTCTCCCTCGGCAACGAATACCAAATTCACGGGCAGCTTGTTACCGGCGCCCCGAATCGCGTGTAGCGCCGCGAGAAACGATGCTTCCGGACCTTTCTGGTTTACGGCCCCGCGGCCCATGACGACTTTTCCCAGTCCGGGCTTGTCCACCAGGGCCGCCTCGAATGGCGGCGAAGACCACTCGGCGGGATCGGCCTGCTTCACGTCATACATGTAGTAAAGACCCAGCGTGCGCGGAGCGCCGGCATCCAGAGTAGCGAAGACGCCCGGCTGGCCATCCGTAGAAACTTTTGTCGCTTGCTGGAATCCCGCTTCGCGCAGCATGCGCATCATCATGTCGCAGCCCTCGTTCATGCCGCGGTTTTCGGCGGCGATGGAGGGCTGGCGGATCCAATCCTGCAGGCGCTTGACCGATTCGTCGTGGCGCTTTTCGATTTCGCCGCGAATAGCGTCGAGATCGCCGGCAGCCGTTTCGCTGCGCGCCCAGGCGGGCCATGCGACCGTCGCTGCGCTGGCTGCAGCGGTGGCGGCAGCGCCTTGAAGGAAAGTGCGCCGGTCCGAACAAGAGGAAAGAGGAGTGGTATTCGAATGGTCTTGCTCGCGCCCGTCTTCGAGACGGTCACGATTGGAGTTTGAAGGATTTGGCATGGCGACCTCCGCAAAGGATTTTCGTGCCGAGACAGAAGCTGGGGATCTTCGTCTCGTTCTCAACGCGGGAGATTATACCTTCTCCAAATTAGTCGGCAATGGCTGAAGCCGAAAACGAAACAATTGTTTCTTGACCTCCTCTGGCTTAGACTTCCGCGGGCTTCCTGCCAGGGAGGAACGAAAATGCGCGAGAAGAGACCAAAACGGCTGAACGGTACGTCGCTTTTGTTTTTGGCCGGCCTCCTTTGCTGGCCCGCGGCCGTGTCCGCTCAGTTTCATCCAAAGGACACGGATTGGCCTTCCTACGCCGCCGATCTTGCAGGGACTCGATACCGGCCGCTGGACCAAATCAACGCCGGCAACTTCAACGATCTCGAAATCGCCTGGCGCATTAAGACCGACAATTTCGGCGACCGGCCGGAGTACAAGCTCGAAGGAACGCCGCTGATGGTGAACGGCGTTTTGTACGCCACGGCGGGATCGCGGCGCGCGGTGATTGCGCTGGATCCGGCCACTGGCGAATTGCTTTGGATTCATGGCGAGCATGAAGGAAAGCGTGGTGGCGCCGCCCCCAGGCAACTCTCCGGCCGCGGACTTGCCTATTGGTCCGACGGCAAAGAAGAGCGAATTTTTTATGTGACCCCGGGCTTTCGTCTCATCTGTCTGGATGCGAAGACCGGCGTTCGAATTCCTTCCTTCGGAGATAACGGTGAAGTGGATCTGAAGCTGAACGATGACCAGGATATTTTGCCGGATTTGATTACCGGAGAAATCGGCATCCAATCCGCTCCCGTCGTGGCGAAGGACACCGTGATTATCGGCGCGGCCTTCCGCGAAGGCATGACGCCGAAGAGCATGCGCAACAACAAGGGCTACGTGCGGGGATTCGACGTGCGAACCGGCAAACGGCTCTGGATTTTCCATACCATCCCGAAGAAGGGCGAGTTTGGCTACGACACTTGGGAGAAAGGCTCGGCCGAATATACCGGCAACACCGGCGTGTGGACACAGATCACCGTCGATGAGCAGCTCGGATTGGTCTACCTTCCTGTGGAGTCGCCCACCAGCGATTTTTACGGCGGGCACCGCCCTGGAAACAATTTATTTGGCGAGAGCCTGGTGTGCGCCGATTTGAAAACCGGAGAGCGCAAGTGGCACTTCCAATTGGTGCATCATCCGCTCTGGGACATGGATATTTCTTCTGCGCCCATTCTTGCGGACATTATCGTCGACGGGAAGCCGGTCAAAGCTGTGGCTCAGCCGACGAAACAGGGCTTTCTATACGTTTTTGATCGTGTGACGGGCAAGCCCATCTGGCCGATTCCCGAGCGCCCCGTGGAAGTCGGCAACGTGCCGGGCGAGTGGTACTCGCACACGCAACCGATTCCCGCAAAACCACCTGCTTACAGCCGCAACGGCGTTTCCATCGACGACTTGATCGACTTCACGCCCGCACTTCGCGAACGCGCAAAAGAAATTGCTTCGAAGTATCATTTAGGCCCGGTCTACACACCTCCGACCGTGAGCAAATTGGAGGGCCCGTTCGGCACGCTCACGATGGGGACGGCCTCCGGCGGCACAAACTGGCCCGGCGGGTCCTACGATCCCGAAACGCACAACGTTTATGTCTATGCGTGCAACTCCTGCATCGAGCCGATCGGGCTCGTCGCCGCTCCCAAGGAAGTCTCCGACATCGCGTATATCGCGGGAACGGCCGGGAGGGAAGTGGAGATTCTCCACGGTCCCGGCGAAAACGCCGGAGCCGATTCTCCCAAGCCGCCGAAGAAACCTGCCGGCGGCGGTTTTACTCGCCTGGACGTTGATGGATTGCCGCTGATCAAGCCGCCTTATGGAACGATTACGGCCATCAATCTCGATAAAGGTGAATTTGTCTGGCAGCTCGCGCACGGCGAGACTCCAGACGTGGTGAGGAATTCCGCGATTCTCAAGGGCATGAACATTCCTCGCACAGGCCAGACAACGTACAACGTCGGGACGCTGGTCACCAAGACGCTGGTCATCGCGGGCGAAGGAAATGTCACCACAACGGCGGATCATCCGCGCGGCGCGATGCTCCGTGCCTACGACAAAATGACCGGCAAAGAAGTCGGCGCGGTGTACATGCCCGCCCCACAGACTGGATCTCCGATGACCTACATGGTGGGTGGGAAACAATATATTGTTGTAGCCGTCAGTGGCGGCCCCTACTCCGGCGAGTACATTGCTTACACATTGCCATCGGCAGGGGAATGAACGCGCGCGCGGTCACGCGCAACTCCATCCGGCGCGAAGACGATGACGACGTGAACGTAAAAACTCCAGCTGCAATCATCATTCTGGCGGTGATCGCTTCGCCGCTTTGCTTGCTTCGCGCGCAGGCGCCGGCTGCGGAGTCGCGTTCCGTGTGGGACGGCGTCTACACCGAGGAGCAAGCCAAACGGGGCGAGTCCGTTTACCGCAGGGAATGCGCGGCTTGCCACGGGGACATGCTCACCGGGGGAGAGTCCGCGCCGCCGCTGACGGGCGGCGCGTTCCTCGCAAATTGGAACGGCCTCACCATGGGTGACTTGTTCGACAGAATTCGCAAGACCATGCCGCAGAGCGCTCCGGGCCGCCTCACCCGGCAACAAGACGCCGACATTCTGGCTTTCATGCTGAGCGTCAACAAGTTTCCAGCTGGGAAAACGGAACTCTACCGGCAGTCGGAGATGCTCAAAGAGATTCGCTTCGAAGCCGCGAGGCCGGCTCCCAAGAAATAGCGATAGTCAAAGTTTGATTTCGTCCGTATCGCAAACAAGTCTTTCGAGACTGACTGCTTAGGACCACACCGCGGGGTATTTATCTCAGCTGGCTGGATTCGACCCCTTTCTTGCGAGCTTCATCCAGGAGCACATCGATTTTGGATTCGAGGTCTCTCTTCTTGTTCCGCAACGCGCGCATTTGGACCTCAATAGGTTCACTGCTGTAGTTCTTGTGGAGTTTCATGCCGCTCGCGGACGTCGATGGTTCGCCTTCACTGAAGTTCTTCAGATCCACAAGCTGTTTGTCGATGTCCGCGACCTGCCCCTGCAGCTTGTCCAACTGCTTGCGAACTGATGCGACA
>WNFR01001596.1_pt1 | contig 29252 bp, 25 predicted proteins | sample 5400221 | NCBI WGS metagenome assembly WNFR01 (sample SAMN13153357, study PRJNA577476) | soil metagenome | isolation source: 40 cm soil under Madrone tree | place: USA:California | collected 2016-06-14
CAGGCGATGAGCAGCTAAAGTGACGCCCTCCCGCCGGACTCCCAGCATGTTGGAGATGAATTCGTGGGTCATCGCAACTCATCCGATTCAGTACGGTCGTGAGTCATTAATAGCCAGCGGCAGAGCCTCTGTTCGACGGAGTGCAGACGATTACAGACAGCGGTCTGAGAAATCTGCGTGATTAGCGCCTGCGTATAGCGCAGCAATAAATGTTGGAATTCGTCACCCCGCCTGAATTCATCGAGCATTGCCTTTGCCTTCATGCGCAGGGCGCCACCGCCTCCCTGTACCATCGCACGGTTAGGCGTAGTTTCTCCGCCCATGAAAAGAGAGATGCCAACTACTCCCTCGTTACCCACCAGACCCATCTCGGCGGTCGCGCCGTCAATCGTTGTGTACAGCAGAGAGACATGAGAAGTGGTCGGGAAGTAGACATGCCTCATGTGACCGCCTGATTCGTAAACAACTTCGCCTAAGGAAAAGGTCATCGGTTCCAGGTGGGGCTGCAGCCGCGCATAGGCCTCGCTGGTCAGACCCGCTAGCAGATGGTTTCCGGTTGTCTGAGTAGATCCTGGCAACATAGTTCTTGAGTTTGCCCAGCTTTCTAAGCGAATTATACACTCCCTATGTGTGTTAGCGCACAGAATGAGTTCCCAGCCTCCGCATGCGGAGCTTGATCGGGCGTGGACCGAATCGTACAGTCCGCAGCGGAAGGCTCGCGCCCTGGAAGCGATTGCCGATAAGCCGATCAAGATCCAGGTGATGCACTTTGCGATGCGAATGTTCTTTAGCGGGATTTACTTTCCGCAGACGACAAAGCGCGCCTGGATTAAGCTCATCGTTGATAACCGCGGGTCAATCTTGAGGCTGGTGAGAGAAGCAATCGGCAAGTGGCGGGCGGGCGAAGAACGGAGTAGACAATGCCGCTCCCGCGCTTGGGAGCATTCAACGTGCGGAAGGTTCTGTCTGGGCCCGTAGTGCTGGATAATCGTTAGCGTAGTGAGCGACCTTCGCGCTACCGCTCGGCCATTATTTTTCCGCCTTTCACCGGGGCGGGTGGTTGCAGGTACTTGAGCAGCTTCCAGCCCAGTAATACGGCGGCAATCAAACCCACGATGACCCAGGCAAGATTCCCGAGTATTTCCACCAGCGCTTGCACGCGGTCACTGAAGAGTTTTCCCAGCATTACGTACAGCACCACCCAAAGAACTTCTCCCAGCAGGTCCCATACGAAAAATTGCGGCCAGGGATAACTGGCCATGCCGCTGGTCAGGTTCAGCCATGGCCCTAACGGAGTGATCAGCCAGCGCGTCAGAAATATTCCGGCTGCGCCCCATCGTTTGGCGAACGCCTGAGCTTGAGCAATCTTAGCCGTGCCATTTCCTCTGCGCTGAATCCGCGCGACAACCCGATGACCGCCCCAACGGCCCAGGACGTATCCAATCTGGTCGCCTACAACTGCGCCGGCGCTGGCCACAACAATTACCTGCCAAAGCTTCATTTCTCCCAACTCTACAAAGGAGCCAGCGGCCACAAGCATCATGGAAATCGGCAGGGGAATGCCGGCGGCCGCGATCACGATTACGCCAAAGAGTACGGGCAATCCGTACTGTGAAAGGGCGCCGAGCAGTTGGTCGGTGATGTTCACGGCGACCTCCCAGGCTCAGGAGGTGCGGCAGGATGGTTGGTACGTTCGCCGGCAATGGCATTTTGCAAGACTGAGATCATTCCGTCGACCGGGCGATTTTGTTCGCGGGCAATTTGTTTCAGTGGCCGGCGGTCATGTAGTTGCGGGGGAATTCCCAAAGCCTGATAGAGAACGTGCGGCGGAACCCGATATGAGTGTGCGACGTAAGGAATACTCATCCAGGGACGAATGACTTCATCGTGATGAGCGCGCCAATACATGGCCCGTCGAACGGTGCGCACCGCAAAGAGGCCCGTCACCAGTACGACCAGCGCAAGCGCTCCCACCACAATCCATTTTTGCCGTTCGTCAGGCTTCATTTGTTTGCTCTCGGATTGAGTCTAACTCAGACGCACGTAGTTCAGGTATGCCGACCAAACGGGCGGTCGTTTACGAAGTGGTCTTAGTTTCAGTTTTTTTCGCCGCGGGCTTTGCGGGCGCGGCCCACCTGGATGAATTGACTATCGAATCACCGGCGCGGTCAGTTTCTCACGCCGTTAATTCCCGTCGGCTCTCAAAGCTGCCGCTTGACAGGAGACTAAGGCCGACCGACATACAAGATTTGTCGACCCGACAAATGCCGCATGTCGACCGAACAAGGCCACGTGTTCACCGAACAAGACCGCATGTTCACCGAACAAGACCGCATGTTCACCGAACAAGGCCATATGTCCACCGAACACGGCGGCATGTCCACCGAACACTGCGGCATGTTCACCGAACACGGCGGCATGTTCACCGAACACGCCGGCATGTCACGGCGGCATGTCCACCGAACACGGCGGCATGTTCACCGAACAAGGCCACATGTTCACCGAACAAATGCCGCGTGTCGACTGACATTTGTCATTTGCAAGACAACATTTGCCAAATGCCAGTTGGATTTGTCCGATCTTGATACGATTTGGGCGAGTTTGCCCCATTATGCCCCATATAACGCTGAAGATAGTGCCGTCAGATAAAAGCATTTGCCAGAGAAGTCCTGGCACCGCTTCGCCAGCGGTCACACCTTCAAATCGCGTGGATGTCCGTCGCGCCAGTGCAGACTATGCTCTTTCGGTTAGTGCTCTATTAGTGTGTTGCTGGCTGGATTAGCAGTTGAAGTAGAGAATTGGGTTTCCGCCATGTCTGCGCGGCAAGGTCTTGCCAATATACTTCTGGCGTATGTTTTCTGGCGCAATCTCTCCCACGAATCCAGAACGCCCTTCAGTCTTGGCGAGACGCCCTTGGTCTTTGAGTCTCTTAATCCAATAGTCGCTTGATTCCTTGTTTGCCGGAATCCATTGGCTGATTTCGTAGACCTCTTGAATCTCGCCCTTAAAAACCGCAAAGGCATAGCGAGCTTTGTCTCCGCGCTCTCCATCAACCTTCCAAAGACCGCGCGTGCAGTTGTACAAATCAGCCGGGTTGTTCTTGCAAATCGGATATTGCTCACCAATAGATATAGCGACGGCACGATCGTCAATGGTTGTTACGCTCATGAGTGACAGCCTCCATTGGCGGGACTTATATCACCGATCCGCTTTGGCCGTATAATGCCACCAACACTTTCGGCTCGCCTCAACTCTGTTTTTACCCGGCTAGGCATCGATTCAGAACATCGAACAGGCTGCACCATCTAAGCCGGGAGCGAAGTTCTCGCCCAGCGACACACTAATAGAGCACTACCCTTTTTCGTCTGGGCCTTGATCATGAGTTATAAATAGAGCGTTACCTGATGGCCAAGATCGAATCTGCAAAACTCACCGACTCGGAACGTCAAACAGCATTCTCGTCACTTCATCATCGCGATTTTCGTCTGTTGTGGATGGGCCAGATAGTTTCGGTCACCGGCTCACAAATGCAATTGGCCGCGATCAACTGGCATATCTATTTACTGACTCGTTCCCCACTGGCGTTGGGATTGGTGGGGGCCTGCCGCGCGATTCCTATTATCTTGTGTTCGCTGGTGGGTGGAGTTGTCGCCGACGTAGTTGATCGGCGCCGGCTGATGATGGCCACGCAATCGGTGATGCTGACGTGCAGTGCCGCTTTGGCGCTGGTCACCTTCCGAGGATTGCTGCATGTCTGGCCCATCTTTCTTTTAACCGCGATCGCCTCGGCAGCCTGGGCGTTCGATACGCCTGCCCGGCAGGCCCTGATGCCCACCCTGGTGCCTTTGAAAGATTTTCCGAACGCCGTCAGCTTGAGTATGCTGATGTTCCAGGTAGGATTGATCGTTGGGCCGCCGTTGGCCGGATTTGTTCTGGCGAGCCATGGACCGGCTTTCGTTTACACGATTAATGCAGCTTCTTTCGTGGCAGTAATCCTCGGTCTCGCGCTGATGCGTACCAGCGGACGACCAGAGAAGGACGAGAGTCAGCCGGCGCGCATTAGTTTTGACGCGTTGCGGGAAGGCCTGCGTTTTGTCTGGCGCACGCCGATAATTGTGCAGACAATGACGCTGGATTTTGTCGCGACGTTCTTCGCCTCCGCCAATCAGTTGCTCCCGATCTTTGCCAAGGACATCCTGAGAGTGGGAGCCCAGGGCTATGGCTTTCTGGCCGCCGCGCCGGCAGGAGGAGCAATAATCACAGGGCTGGTAATGGCGCGACTGGGCACACTGAAGAAACAGGGACTGCTGGTAATTGTCTCGATCGCTGTCTTTGGTGCGGCTACAATCGCGTTCGGTCTATCAAGAGTTTTTTGGTTCTCGTTGCTAATGCTGGCGATAACCGGATCAGCCGACACGATTAGCACAATTCTGCGCCAGACTATTCGCCAGCTGGCCACACCAAACAAGCTGCGCGGGCGCATGACTTCGATTAATATGATTTTTTTCATGGGAGGCCCGCAGTTGGGCGAAGTGGAAGCCGGCACGGTGGCGGCGTTAGTCGGCGCGCCCCTGTCAGTTGTGACCGGCGGTGCTGCGTGTTTGCTCGCGGCGGCTATCGCGCTCGGGGCAGCCAGGAAGTTGCGCGGATATGAAGTAAAGTAAGATAGACGACAGGAAGCAGGAAAGACTACAAGTAAGCTAGTGTAGTGCGTCAAACGGATCATAACCTATAACGAGCGGCCTGAGCACGTTTGACCTTTCCAAAATGTCGTTGGCCTTAGCGCGGCGCCGCAACCAGTGGTCGTCGGGAGAAAGCGCCACAGTTAACGTGACATTCGCCGTTGATCTTGGCGCCGTTCTGGGTCCGACGTCTCAATAAGGATTCGCCACTCCATGTGTCGTGAATAAGACAAGGGAAGTTCCCGCCAAATGCCAACGTCTAATATCCGTATGAGAGACGGGAGGGAAGCCTATGGCGGCGCCGTAACCAAGTGGTGATCGGTCAGAGCGCCACGGTTAAGATCAGGTTCAGTGCTGATCTTCGGCCGTGCTGCGTGATGTCTCAATAAGTCGATGAAGTATCTTGTAACGTTGGTTTTGATACTACTGCTTCCGGCGTCCGCTTCGACGTTGTCGGCACAATCAACCGCGCCGCCAACGGCGCAACCCACGAATACCGGCGTGATTAGTGGCCAGGTGACGCTCAAGGGAAAGCCGGCGCCGCAGGTCCCGATCGTGTTGTACGGTAACTCTGCTGCACCGTTACCAAATGGCGGGCTTGGAGCCAGCACTGATGCGAACGGAGTCTATCGCCTGACCGGTCTGCCGGCGGGTAGCTATTGGGTTAAGCCCATGACTCCGGCGTTTGTGGAGCTTAGCCGGAAGGTGACCATCGACGACAGAGAAACGGCTGACGGAATCGACTTTGAGTTAGTCAAAGGCAGCGTCATTACGGGTAGGATCACCGACGTTGAAGGACGTCCGCTGATCGAGGAGAGGGTATACTTGTTCGACGCTGAACCAGCGTCGAATCAGACGGCGGAAAAGATTGGCTATGTTCGGTTTCACGACGGCCAAACTGACGATCGCGGAATCTATCGGATTTTTGGCGTGGCTGCCGGCCGCTACAAAGTTGCCGTCGGCAATGATGACGGAAATCTCCGTTGGCGTTCAGTAGCGCGCAGGTATCGTCGAGTGTTTTTTTCCGGCGTCACTGATCCCGGGAGAGCGACGGTGATTGAAGTCTCCGAAGGGAGCGAAACCAGTCACGTGGACATCACTGTGGACGGTCAGATTCATACCTTTGCCGCCAGCGGTGTCGTATTGGATGAGCAGACCAATCAACCCGCGCCCAACATGCAATGCTGGATATCGTCTCAGCGAAGAGAGTTCATACCGCTGGAAGTCATTTCAAACAGTCGGGGACAATTTCAGATCGAGAATCTGACTCCGGGTGATTACCAGGTGCGCGCTGAACCTGAAGAGGGAGATGGTGTTCGCTCGAACCCCGTTTCGTTTCAGATCGCCGATCGAGATATCGACGGCCTGGTAATCAGAACCGCCAAAGGCGCCGGCATTGCCGGAGTGGTCGTGCTGGAGAACAATAAGGATCCGGTGATTATGGATAAGCTCAGGCAGCTAAGGATAGGGACTTGGACTCGTACCGGTGCGGACTCACAGCCTGTCTGGCACTCGTCGCCAATCAATCCCGATTACAGCTTCTCGATCAAAGGTCTGAATGCGGGTTCGGTGTTGCTTGACATCGACCATGCGGAAGAGGGCTTTAGTCTGGCGCGCATCGAGTATCCAAAGGCAACGCCAACGGATCGAATACCGGTCAACGCTGACCAGCAAATCACTGGAGTGCGCCTGATTGTTCGATACGGCACGGCGATCATTAATGGCACCGTGAAGATTGTCAACGGCAAGTTGCCGACAGATTGCAGGCTGTATGTAAGTGTGAGAGAAATCACCGCGCTCGTTCGGCTCTTTCCGGTGGAGGTAGACGATCGCGGCCACTTCACTGTCCGGAATTTGGCGGCCGGGACATATTTCGTGACCCCAAATCTGTGTACGCCCGGCGCAATGAATCCCGTTGGGCCGCCACAGCAGATAGTGGTAAACGATGGCGCTACCGTTAACGTGACTTTGACGGCTGACTTTGGTAAAAGGTCGGAGGCGGGTGGGCCTATCGGAAGATCATTATCAATGAGGTCCGGGCGCCTAGCATCTCCTTCAAGGTTAAGCGATGCACTGGCTGCTTTGTTCCCTTATTTGTGACGCCCTACACTAGCTTGATTTCGCGGATTCTTTCGGTTTGGATAAGAACGATCCACGAATCACTCAAAATCTCATTAGCAAAACAGGGTCGGTTCGTATGGTTTCGTGGATCGTTTTGTCTAATAACGACACCACGAGAACAACGAACCCGGTACCAAGCAACATGAATCATACTTCTTCAGATTGGACCGAAAGCGAAACGACCGCGCATCAGGACCATGTCATTGCTCACGTTTTGGGCGCCACGGTGCTGGGCTGGTTCATTGCCGGCGAAGCGGCGCACCTGCTGCTGGATATCGGTTTTCTTTGGACGATCTATCTTGACGGAGAAATGAACCTGCTGCCGCAGGGCGTGGCCATTCCAGAATTGGATGCCGGCGAACTGAGCAGTGCTGACAAGACAGAACTGGCGTTCGATGCTCAGCTTCTGTTGAGTGAAGGCCGCGAAGCCAGCGGATTGAAGCGGTTCACGGCGGCGCCGGTTGAATGTTTGACGCAGGCTGTCGACTTCTTTGCTGCAAACGCGAAACGCCGCCTCGTGATTCGCGGCGAGGTCGCCAATATCGAGATTGATACTTCTTTGGAGAGCAACGAGGTAAGCGTTCGCCCAGAAGCTCAATGATGTCTCAATGCCGCGTGCGGGCGAAATACGTGGGAAGGCGCATCCCCGTGAAGCTAACTCAGAATCCTGTTCGTTACTTCAATTGCTAATCTCGCTCAGCAACACACTACTCGCTCAACACACTAATAGAGCACTACCCAGTCCTGAGTAGTGGTGCAGTTTGCCAATTGGACCGAAACGTAGCGCAAGAGTGGCGAAAGAAGTGCGTGTTACAGAACCGAGAGCGGTAGCGACCGGATGCTAGCACTTGACTGCGGTCTAAGAGTGCAACGAATTGCGGGGTTGAATGTAGCATCCGGTCGCTACCGCTCTCGGTTCTGTAACGACTTGCTTCAAATAATGGCATCGACTAGATGAAACTGCATCAGTACCAGTCCTGAGTAGCGTCTCAATTTGGTTTCGTGTTTTGTTCCCGCTCCGATAAGAACGATCCACGAAGTCACACGAAACCGCACGAACCAAAACCTCCGCTTCGTGTATTTCGTGGATCGTTTTACCTCAAAATTCAGTTGGTGGATCGAGCAGGCCATGATAAATACCCCGCAGCTCTTCCAATGATCGAATTGTTGCGCGCATGACCTGGTCACAAGTTTACGATCCGTTGGGTAACATCGTCTTCTCCACGGCATTGGCGGCCTTGCCGGTACTCGTCCTGCTCGGAAGTCTCGGAGTCTTCCGAATCAAAGCCCACTACGCGGCCGTGCTTGGACTGGGCACCTCTCTGATAGTTGCGGTTACGGTTTTTCGCATGCCCGTCGGGATGATTCTCGCGAGCGCGGGTTATGGCGCCGCCTACGGGCTGTTTCCGATCGGCTGGATCGTCCTCAACGTAATCTTTCTTTATCAACTGACTAACGAGTGCGGACTCTTCGAGCGCCTGCGCCACAGCATTACCGGACTAACCGAGGACCGCCGCCTGCAATTGTTGCTGGTCGCGTTTAGTTTCGGAGCTTTCATTGAAGGCGCTTGCGGATTCGGCACGCCGGTCGCGGTAACCGGGGCGATTTTGATCGGGCTGGGGTTTACTCCGCTGTCGGCTTCGGGCCTCTCGTTGATTGCCAATACCGCGCCGGTGGCGTTCGGAGCATTGGGGGCACCGTTAATAGGTCTTCAGGGGGTGACCGGACTCGACCTCAAGCAGTTGAGCGCGATGGTAGGTCGCCAGCTGCCGTTCTTTTCGCTGATCGTTCCATTCTGGTTAATCTGGGCGTTCGCAGGTTTTCGCGGCATGCTGGAGATCTGGCCCGCTGTTTTGGTCGCCGGCGTGTGCTTCGCTATTCCGCAGTTCCTCGTCTCCAACTTTCATGGTCCATGGTTGGTTGACGTAGTCGCAGCGATCGTTTCCATTGCCGCGCTGGCGACGTTTCTGAAATTCTGGCAACCAAAGCGTATCTGGCGCTTTGAAGTCAGAACCGGGAGCGGCAGCGACCGGGTTGATACTCTGACAGAGACCATCTTCGAAGAATCCCGAAGAGTGTCAGAAGCCCGAGCGTCAGGGAGGGTGCTTTCGAACGACGTGCTTGTTGACGCGCGGGTTTCTGATACGGTCCGACATTCGAGATCCGAAATGTTCAAGGCCTGGCAGCCCTGGATAATTCTCAGCATTGTCGTTTTCGTTTGGGGCCTGCCACAGACAAAGGGATTTCTCGACGGGATTGCGGCGCCCAAGATCCCCGTTTACGGTCTCGATAAACTTGTTCTGCGCGTGCCGCCGGTCGTGGCCAGGCCCGCTGCCGAGAATGCAGTCTTTAACTTTAATCTCTTATCAGCTTCAGGCAGCGCCATTTTGCTGGCCTCGATCATTGCGGGCCTCGCGATGGGCTATTCAATTCGCGGACTGATCAGTGTCTATTGGAAGACGCTCAAGCTGGTGCGTCACTCACTGTTGACGATAGCAGCCATGATGGCAATTGGATTTACGACCCGTTACTCTGGAATGGATGCGACACTCGGTCTCGCTTTCGCCAGGACTGGTTGGCTCTATCCATTCTTCGGCACGATGCTGGGTTGGCTCGGCGTAGCGTTGACCGGGTCTGATACTTCTTCCAATGTTCTCTTCGGCAGTTTGCAAAAGATCACTGCCACGCAACTGGGCCTTAGTCCAATCCTGATGGGCGCGGCCAACAGTTCCGGTGGTGTAATGGGAAAGATGATTGACGCGCAATCGATCGTCGTGGCCAGTACCGCGACGCGTTGGTACGGTCACGAAGGAGATATTCTGCGTTACGTCTTCTTTCATAGTGTGGTGTTGGCGGCACTGGTAGGCGTTTTGGTTCTGCTCCAGGCCTATGTGTTTACGTGGATGGTGGTGAGATAGGCTATTGCGCAGCAATCTGAAAATGAAAATCCATGTCGCGGCCTTACCCTGGCGTCGTTGCATTCTGTTCGTCTGATACAATCTGGGACCATAATGGTGAAGACCGTTCTTTCCGCTTCCGCACTTCTTTTCCTCTTCGTCGCAACCCAGGCTGCCCCACAAACGATGCGGGTCGACTATTACCACACGGGCGATGCAAAACAGGAGTTGTTCAGCGTCGACCGAGTGGTGATTGAGCCTTTGCCCTGGCCGGGAGACCTGGGCAGATCAATCGACGACACCAATCTAGGCAAGTACTTTTTCGAAGTTCGCGACCAGAAGAGTAAACGCGTTCTTTACTCGCGTGGGTTCGCATCGATCTATGGCGAATGGCAGACGACCGACGAAGCCAGGTCGATCACGCGGACGTTTAGCGAATCGCTGCGCTTTCCCGCGCCGGACGCTCCGGTCGAAATTGTTTTGAAAAAGCGCGACGCGAAAAATGATTGGCGAGATATCTGGGCCACGGTGATTGATCCCAGGGACATGTTCATCGATCGCTCCACGCCCGCCGCACCCGCGCCTTTGATTCCGATTCGGAAAATGGGTGACCCGGCGACAAAGGTCGATTTGCTGCTACTCGGCGACGGCTACACCAAAGCCGAAGTAAAGAAGTTCGAAGCCGACGCGCGCCGGCTCACCGCAGTGCTGTTTGCGACCTCGCCTTTCAAAGAGCATGCGTCGGACTTTAATGTATGGGGACTGTGTCCGGCGGCCAATGAGTCGGGCATTTCGCGTCCCTCGACCGGCGTCTATCGTGATTCGCTCGCGACCTACGATGCGTTCGGTTCTGAGCGATATATACTTTCATTCGACAACCGCGCGCTGCGAAAAGTCGCTCAGTTTGCTCCTTACGAGTTCGTCGAGATTCTGGCCAACAACCGCACCTATGGCGGCGGTGGAATCTTCAATCTTTACAGCACGGTCGCGGTAGATAACGCTTTCGCAAATTACGTCTTTGTGCACGAGTTTGGCCATCACTTTGCCGGTCTCGCCGATGAATACTACACCTCGGCCGTTTCCTACGCTCCGGCGACCGAGCGCGTGGAGCCCTGGGAACCGAACGCGACTGCTTTATTGGATCCTGCCAAACTTAAATGGAAGGACCTCGTTGCTGCGGACACTCCAATACCCACGCCGTGGAAAAAAGACGAATTCGAAAAGTACTCGCTCGCGATTCAAAAGCGGCGCGGAGAGATTCGCAAGCAGAAACTTCCCGAGAGTGTGATGGAAGCGCTCTTCCGCGAAGAGCTGCAACATGAGCAGGCGACGTTCCGTAAAGAAAAGTATTTTGGCCGTGTCGGAGCCTTTGAGGGATCAATATACGAAGCGAAAGGCTATTACCGGCCGGAAGTCGACTGCATCATGTTTACCCGCACGAATCATTTCTGTGCGGTGTGTCGACGGGCGATTGAGCGGATTGTTGGTTTATATTCAAGCCGGAGTTGATGCGACCGTGAAGCCTGGCCGCTGAGCCTCTATGATCCGGTCAAGGTCACACCACGCCTTGGGGTCCCATCTTAGCGTCGTCGGGAAAGCCGACGGGGGACACAGGTGGCATTTTTCCGAGTCAGACGGATTCTTTGTATTCTTCCAGGTTCTGCTGAATTTTGTTCAGGAGGCGGGATTTGAGCGTGTCGAGTTTTAGTTGCTCAGGCGGAACCGGCAGCCATTTGCCCGGGATCAAAACCTGTGAATCGATGAAGGCATCGATTGCTTCCTGTAAACCGTCAATTCTGATCTTACCTTTCATGGCAACTACCTCTTCAATGATCATCGTGACCGCATCTCCGGTTATGCGGTGACGGTGATTGATGATCGCTGATCTCTCCTGAAGTGTTTTCAGCGCGATATCAAATGGTTGATCCAGCGCGGCCACCAGTTTGAGGTAACATTCCTGAAAGTTCTTAACCTGCGAAAACCCCGTAGATGTCAATTTTAGATCTCTTTGTCCCACGTACGAGGCAGCCATGGCGCGGCAGAAAATGTCATGGGGCATATAGGCGCTTTCGTCATCTACTCGGCTTATCGTTTGCGCCACGTAGTATGCCGGCAAGAGCCGAAGCAAGTTGCGGATGAGAAAAACGGGATTGTGAGTAAGTCCATCCGGCAGTTTTTCAATACCTTTGGACACTTTACGATCTTCAAAGTAGCTCAGGCTGCGGTCGAAATCCTTGATCTCTCTTTGAGCTCGCTGCATCAAGTGTTCTATCTGTTCCGGAGTAAATCCGATCCTCCAGAGCAGGCGCCGGTCTTTTTCAGTCTCGAAAGCAAGATCAAAGGCCTTCAGGCACTCGGCATTCTTGAAGGCGTCCAGGTTTTCTTTCACACCCAATTGGATGAAACCGACCGCCTGGGCAAAAACCTGAATGATCAAACGCGCCCACCGTCGCTGTTCCTGCAGCGAAGCTGAATAACGATCTACATCTTTGAAGCGGTATTTATCGTGCTTGGCGGCAAACTGCCGGATGGATCCGTAATCAAGAATAGCGCCGCTTGCCAACAGGTTGTCTCCGTCCCAGGCCAACCAATTGAAAATGTATTCCTCTTCGAGCACGGCTACCATCTTTCCGTAAGAGCGCGCCAGGTAATCGAGGGCCCTCTCGTACCGGGCGCTTCCATTATCCGGAAGCTGCCAGCACCGGTTTGCCTCTTGTCGTTCAAGGAAATAATCCAGCGACGCTTTAAGTTCAGTAAGCCGTCCTTGTTTGAGGTAGCGAAAAATGTGTGCCGGTCTAATCAAATTGGGTGCGCTTCTCACGCCAATTGCGGTTCCGTCAGGAAAGCCAATGACCGCCAGACAGCGTTCCGTGGGAATATCTTGCCGGTAGAAAATTTCTGACATCACGGCGCTCCCCAACATCTCCTCCAAATCCGCCAGGCCCGACGAATAACCATAGCTCTCATCACCCGTCTTAATAATCCCATCTCCTTTTTGCGCTCCCGGGCTCAAGTTAGTGGCGCCGGTTCCTCTGCTCGAGATGTCAAAGGTCAGCGTCTCGGTTTTCAGGTGGCCATTCCAGATGCTTCTGCCATCACCGGAAGTCCGGCCTTGTTTATTGTCGTGTTGGGTCTGCAGATAGCGCGTGGCCATAAATGGGTTGCGCCTGATGCTCTCGGGCAGGTATTTCCTGCCTTGCTTCAAATCATATTCGTTGATGATTCGCAGCGAGAAGGTTTCCAAAATGGCCTGCTCGAGTTCCTTATTAATGGTCGTTGGATGGTCTGCGGGAATCAGGCTCATCTCGCGCGCGAGCAGAAAATTAAAATAGAGGACGCGTCCCTGTGGGCGGTACCGAGCTTGATAGTCAATATAACCATCAGGACTGACGTCCCGCCAGGGATGCGTTCCATCTATCTCTTTGAACTTCTCATACATATCAGGGACTGTATAAGAGAAACAAAGCTGGTGAATTCCAGACCGAACGTTGACAGATTCAATCATTTTTTCTGTTCTCCGGTAAGACGCGGAACCCTCGCGCTCGGGCTACGTTTGATGGGGCGGCGATGGAATGTTGACCAATTTGGGAAGATTGGAAGTTATCAGGATTGTGAAGGAATCCAACCGTGAAGTAATTGCCCTGGCCATCTGCTGCTGGGCAGCCTATTCGATACTAGGGTGCGGAAGGCAAAAGCGTCAATAGAGATTTGGGGCAGCTCCAGCTTTTGCCGGGTTGCAAGCGTTCAATACGACCCATTTGCTGGTTAATTCGGGCCATCACGAATTCCGCGCCACTCCTGATCCTGTATACTTTCTGCAAAAGCAAAAGGTGCTGTCCGAATGACAAATCCCATGCCCGCCATTTTCTTCGGCCACGGCAATCCGCTGAATGCCCTGCTGCCGAATGCTTACACCGAAGGCTGGGCGGCGATCGGCAAATCTATCCCGCGACCCGAAGCCGTACTTTGCATTTCGGCGCACTGGTATCTTCCCGGCACCGCCGTGACTGCGATGCCGAGGCCGCGAACGATTCATGACTTTGGCGGCTTTCCCGGTCAACTGTACGAGGTCCAATATCCCGCGCCCGGCAGTCCGGAACTGGCACAGCGCGTCGGGGAATTGTTGGCGCCGGTTCCGGTTGAGATGGATGAAAGTTGGGGACTTGATCATGGAACGTGGTCAGTGCTGTGCCACGTCTTTCCGCGGGCGGACATTCCGGTCGTACAGCTTAGCATCGATGAAACCCAGCCGCCCGAATTCCATTATGAACTGGGAAGGCGCGTGTCGCCCTTGCGTGATGAAGGCGTGCTGATTATCGGCAGTGGCAACCTTGTTCACAATCTGCACACGTATGCCTGGGGCCGCCACGAGGTCGAGCCTTTCGACTGGGCGGTGCGATTTGAAAATCAGGCGCGAGAATTCCTGAGCGAAGGGAACGATGCGCCGCTCGTTCATTACGAGTCCCTGGGACGGGATGCGATCCTCGCCGCCCCCACGCCGGATCATTACTTACCTCTGCTCTACATAATCGCCTTGCGCAGAGAAGGTGAATCGGTCACCTTTCCGGTTGAAGGCTTTGACGGCGGATCGATCTCAATGCTAACGGTAAGACTCGGGTAAGGCGGAACACAGCAAGGGTGGGCCGTACGCGAATATGCGCAAAGCTATCGCTTATCTGATTGCCACGGCGATGACTCTCTGCTTTGTCGGAGAGATCTTACTGCTTTCGAGAATTTACTTATGCTGGCCAGCTAAAGAATTCAACAGGTCACGATTCTCAGTAAATCAGGGCTGAGCCAGGAACTCACGGATCAGGCGTTGTTCCTTTTCGTCTTTAATGCGCGTGAAGAGCCTTGTGCCGAGTCTCGTGATCGTTTCGGGTTTGTCGAACGGCATCTTGTCGTAGACCTTGCCGCCCTGAAAATGGCAGGGCTGACATCGGACCTGAAAGATGGGCCTAATCTGGGTAGTGTCTTAATTTGGATTGGGCTATCAGTTTGCTTGATTGTGGTTAGCGCAGTCCATCAGCCGACCGCCTCCGGCGGGGTTGTAACGCGCGTAATACTCGGTGACGTATTTTCTGCCATCCCGTCCTTCGTATCGGACAATGGAATAAACGTACAAGCAAACCGACCCGTTCATAATAACCGCAATATCCTCCGCAGCGAGCTTAAGCCCGTTACTGGGTACGGTGGCGATTTGTTCCGTTGATAGGAATTACGGTTCGGCTCAACAATCCGCGAATCCCAACCTCGTGGGGTTCGGGACACGGGGCGCTAAAATCATTACTTGCCGAAGCAAACTCGAAATGGCTGCGAACTGTAACGTTCGACGCTGGCATGTGCCCAAAATTGCGATACTGTATACTCAAAAACACCTCTTCCCCAGGGGTGAAATGTGGCAAGTCCGAACCCTCAATTCCGATAGATGGCCTTTCTCCAATCCTAAACGCTTCTTGAGCGACGCTTGCGCTTTGTTGAGCGGACTTGGATTGACTGATCGCGGCACTAACAGCCTTCTCATTTTGCGCCAACCGATGGTCTAGGTGTCTATGCAGACGCGATTGAAGAGGCTTTCGGAATGAACGCTGACTACGGAATGATTATTAAGAATTACGGGACGGATCAAGGCGACCATCATCAGGAACGACGATACAGCGCACCCGCGATCACGTTCTGCGAGAAGCGCGCAATCGCCGGACATCCTGACATGGATTTAGTTTGTACGTCGCATGTTGAAAGACTAAATGGAATCACTCGCCTTCATATGCGCCGCTTGACTCGCCTGACTCACGCATTCAGTAAGAAGCTTGAAAACTTCGAGGCCGCAGTTGCGTTGCACTTCGCTTATTACAATCTCGTTCGGACGCATGGTAGTTTGAAAATGACTCCGGCGATGTTCGCGGGAATCGAAAGAGACTTTTGGACAGTTGCGGACTTGGTAAAGGCGGCCTCATGAACGACATCAACGAACTAAGAGACGTGATCCGCAAGCTGCATGGCGTAGACGCCACGCACGTTGAAACCGTGCCAGTGAAAGAAACATTTCAAGGCCAGACAGTTTGGGAAGGCCATGTAGAAGTGTTTGACGTTGACCATCCTAAGACTTCCCGCATCTATGCGTGGTCGCACGATACAGACGATCCTGCGAGTCCTAGACGCCATGTGACCGTCTTACATCTACCGCCAGCGATAACGCCACTGAGAGCCGTGCAAGCGTCCATTGTTTCAGACGTGAGGGAGGCGCAAGCTAATGCCGAAAACTAGGAAACTAGGGAGACCAAAACTGCCAAAGGGCCACGCTAAAGAGTCTTACATTCCGATACGCGTCAGCCCCGAAGATCGCAAGCTATTCGAGAAGGCGGCAAAGGCAAGCGAGCATAAGACAATCTCCGGCTGGCTGCGTCATGTTGCGCGTGAGGCCGCGAGTGCGAGCAACTAACTGTTGCGCTTCGACAATGGAAGCGCGTATAACGGCAAACTCAAGAGCTGCTCGTTTTTCTGAAGGAGAACCAATGCCAAACATTAAGCTCAGGTCATACAAACGCCCTCACCCGAAAGTAAACTCGTGCTTGATATAGACCGTTCAAAAGGTAACGCGATTATCTCAGGAGACGGCGCAGGATTTGGTGACATGAATTACACCTGTGGTAAATGCGACGCCATCCTCATTGAACACGTAAATAGCACATTTGACATTAAGAAAATCGGGAATATGCAGCTACTGTGTAATCAGTGCGGTAGCTACAACCGTCCGCGACCTTGAGGAAACCGGGATTTCAAATTAAGGACACTACCCGGCAGTGTCCTGGTTTCGATTAACTGCTTGCCTTGATCAAGCGCAGTTTGTTCTGCGGTCATCGGCTTTCCTGTTAGCCCGTTGCTGAAGTGGGTTAATCAGCTCGCCTGAAGCGTTCAGGAATGTGCGTCTTTTCCTTAGGTTTTTTTGGCCTGACAAACTAAGAGTGAAGGCGAGCCGAGTTGAGGATTGAATTGTAAAGCAAAGCGGCGAGGCTGAGAACCCCGCCGCTAAACGGGCTTGGAGGTCTGGGGAGTTGCGTCACCCTTTTTAGTGCGGACTACATTTACCAGGGTTTATCAACAGGTTCCGTGTGGACCGACTTGACAGGTCCCAACCGCCGGGATCCACATACAGATAGTCTGTGAATTGTCGGAGGTGTCAGGGTCATTCGACGCGGACACTCCGGCACTAAACCCACAGAACCAAATTTGAGGATGCGGCGAACCAAAAGACGGCAGTTGACCCTGGACGCTTAGGGATAGGGTTGCTCCACATTCCAGCGTACCGGGATCGCAAGTGATGCTGTTCCCGGAGATTGTGCAGCTTCCCTGACTAGGATAAGCCGAAGTAATACTACTCAATCCGGTGCTTGCACCCATCGAAAGACTCTCAGTTGCGTCAGGCCCATCGTTGATAAACGTTACAAAGTAGTACGCGGTAGACCCACTCGATGAACCGGAGTAACTGGTAACGCGCAGGTTCGCTTGGGCCTGGGCTGAACCATGGCCTGGCGCCATGGTAATGAAGAAAAACAATCCAACGGCAATAGCTGTTATCGTTTTCATAAGTCTCCTCCTGAGTTGACGGCACTGACACTCTACAGGCTTGCCCCATCCGAAAGCAACCCTGCAGGTAGATACTTACCTCGCATAGTAAATCATGTTGCTTTAATATCGCCGATCCCAGATAGTCTGTCTGCGCGTGATCATACAGAGGGTGAGGACCGTTTTCGTGCCACAAAGACCGGGGCACGAATTTCAAATTAAGACACTATCCTAATCTGGGACTCAAAATCTGGTTTCTTTACAGCGGAGGGATTGGAGAAGGAAGCAAATTCCTGCCGGCTGGCAGTCAAACTTCCCAATTGACCACGGTTACATGCTGTCAATCCGAAGGCCAGAACCAGAGTCAGCATCAGAAAGCCTGCTCGCATATTGCCATGCTACTCCTCTGCACCGCGACTGCAAAGGTACGATCCTAAAGTTGGATCTCACTAATAGCACTAAACCCAATCTGAGAGCACGGCCTTTGTCATAAGCCTGACTAGTGATATATACGCTGGCCTGATTACGCCAAAGGTTGATCACTCGTTTGAGCCAGGTTCCGAGCACTAATATTCGCCCGGCTATCATAGTAAGCTTCAGGTTGGATAAGGAAGAGAATAGCTGTGTTTTGTCCGAACTGCGGTGCATCCGATCAACGTCCCAACGCTTACTGCAAGCGTTGTGGTGAATGGTTGGCTGACAAGAAATCCTTCAGCGGCCGTGGTCGGTCTAAGCCAGAGGAGCGAATGACTGCGATGCTCGTTTTTAATAGCTTGAGTGCGTTACTTGCTCTCTTCTCGGCTATTGCTCTTTACGCGACTTATCTGAACACTCCTGAAGCAAAATGGTCTGTCTACGTGGCCGGAGCCTGTTCCTTTGTAATTGCTATTCATCAAATGCTCAGCTTCGCCTTTGCCCTTGAGCTAAAGTTAAGGCTTAAACGCGGCCATACGAAAGATAGGCAGGCAATTGGATCGGAAACGGGTGGTCGTGTCGCGGCCTTGCGCGGTGGAGAAACGACTCAGTTCATTGACGCACAGAGTGTGACTGAGCAGACTACTGAGCTGCTGGAAGCAGTGCCGCGGGTGAAAGACGCCAACTCATAAAGAAAGTAACATCGTTGCTATCTTGAGTCAGTCATACGGTGGGCGCCTGTCGCTGGCTGCCCTTGAAACTTTCGCTGACAAAGAAGAAGTCGTTGACTTGAGGATGACATTTGTAATATTAATCGTGCACACTTCCTCGAGCCCAAAGAGTTTGGCTTCTTAGTAAAGGACAGGCAAAAGTAGGACGGAGGTCAAGCTAGTGCGACGAATCGATCTGAGAAACGTTCAGGCCGCCAACCTCCATACCATTCGCGATATTAATCGTCGGATAGTACTCAACTACGTTCGCGAAAGGGAGCCAATCTCACGGGCCACAATTGCGCGCGAGACGGCGTTGCAGCGATCTACTATTTCCGACATCGTTGACGTACTTACGGGCGAAGGCCTGGTCGAGGAGATCGGCGAAGGTAAATCAACCGGAGGTCGACGACCAACGTTGTTGCGATTGCGCACAGTTGGCGCGATTGCCATTGGGGTCAATATCACTCCTACCCGCACCACTGTTGCGAGCAGTGATCTGGCCGGGCTCGTGGTGCAACAAGAATCCTTCCAAACTGATCCCGATCCCAAACTTACTTTGGATCGGATATTAGAAGTCATTCGTAAGTTCTCAGACCGCGGTTCGATTGAAGGGATCGGTGTCAGCATTCCCGGACTGGTTACGCCAGCGACCGGTAATGTGATCTTCGTGCCGTATTTTAAGTGGCGTGACTTGCCGATCGGTGAAGAGATCGCTCGGGCCACCGGACTGCCGGTTACGATCGACAATGATGCCAATGCAGTCGCGCTTGCCGAGTTGTGGTTCGGCAGGCCCGAAGTCAGGGATGCGCGTGACTTCATCTTTGTGTTGGTCGCCGACGGAGTCGGAACCGGAATCATTTTTGACGGACAGGTTTATCGCGGCGTACGTGGAGCGGCAGGCGAATTTGGCCACATGATCGTGGGCAGTAACGCACCGGTGCTGTGCTCATGTGGAAACGACGACTGCTGGGAGGCCTTCGCTTCTGAGCGCGCGGCGACTGCGCGTTACAGCACGTTAAGCGGAGCGAGTGGCACGCCTGATTTTGAAACACTGATCAAGCGCGCACTGGCCGGAGAACAAGAAGCAAAGGCCGCTCTCACGGAAACCGCACGCTATCTTGGGATTGGTATCTCCAACCTGGTTGTAGGTTTTAGCCCGGAAGCGGTAGTAGTGGGAGGGGCAATAACCAGAGCGTGGCCGTTAATAGAAAACGCTCTCACCGAGAAAATAGAGCGCAGCGTTCGCCGCGGAGTGCCGTCGGCGCGGATCCTGCGCTCTACACTGGACGGAGACCCGACTTTATTAGGCGCCTTGAGCCTGGTGCTGGCTAGCAAATTCGCGGGGGCTGCTGCGGCCTGAGATGCAGACATGGGACGGACCGCGGATTGATCGTCCCCATCTGAGTTAGAGCGTTCAGCGTACCGTTGGCGGGCGCAGTTAATCGGGCAAAGCGACTCAGGGCTCGTCAGACTAAGGTTTCTGTTTATCCACCTGTTTCTTTATCTCCTCACTAAGTTCCACGACACTCTGAAGATCTCGGCGAGCCTTTTCCAACTGTTCAGCGTCAACCGTCCCCGGTTTTTCGATTATCGGATTTTTTACGAAGCTCTCGATCTGCCTGCAGAGCAGGAGCAGTTGATCGTTTGTCTGAATCGCTTTGAGATCAGTTAACGTCTCTTGAGTCTCGGTCGCGGATTCAGGCTTCTGTAGCTTTAAAGAAGATTGCAACCGGGCCGACCGCTTCCTAATCTCGCTGGTTGCATCGGAAATGAACCGATAACTGAGAGGGCGGTTCGTGGTAAGGGCGCGAACGATTTCGTTGTGAAGGGTTAGGATTCGCTGAAAGTCCTGACTCACCTGGTCCATCATGGCTTGAGACCGCTTGGGATCGTTGGGTGGTCCCTTGTCTGCGCCAAGATTGTTCAGTTGCATCTCGCGCCGAGTCATCTCTTGCATTTGAGCCTTCGCTGGATCGCCACCACTCTGAGCGGCGATGGGCGCAGCGAAAAAGACCACGCAGGCAATCGAAACAATGAGCATTGCCCAGGGGCGAATGTTCGCTCTGACTCTCTGCACTTCCATCGTCAGCCTCCAGATCTCCGCCTCGACCAGCCGACAGTATAAGCTTCTGCGATGTTCTTAACAATTATTAGCCACCTGCGTTCGGCCATCTGATTCGTCTCTTTTGCCCCGATTGAATCGATCGTTTGTTAGCTGGCTATCGTTCAGCGCCCAGCGGGCGAGGCTGGACGTTCTGCGGGATCGAAATTCTGTTTTTTCTTTCATCCTGGCGAAAAGAGTTGACTGCGACAGTCACTTATACTACTTAATAGCACTGGCAGACAAAAGTCATTCCTGATTCGCATGGACCAGATGACTTGAATGTTTAGAATTATGGTTGGAGCCCGGTGCGACGAATAGATCTCAAGAAAGCTAGTGCGGCACGTTCGAACACGATACGGGATATAAACCGTCAGATCGTGCTGAATTACGTGCGCGAATTGGGGCCGATCTCCCGCGCCGACATAGCGCGCGAAACAGCCTTACAACGCTCAACTATTTCGCTGATAGTCGACGAACTTCGAGTGGATGGCCTGGTAGAGGAAGTGAGCGGCGAATCAACCGGGGGCCGTCCGCCCAGTTTGCTTTCGTTGCGCGCCGCCCACGCTGTCGCCATTGGCGTGGATCTGGGAACGGTAAAGACGGTGATGGCGAGCGGTGATCTTGCCGGTAGAGTGCTGGAGCAGGAAGAGTTTCCCACCGACAGTGATATTACGCAGACCCTGAAGAATATAGTTCAATGTGCGGAAAGACTGATTGCCAAAAGCCGCGGTACGATCGAAGGAATCGGCATCAGTTTGCCCGGAGTGGTTGATCCGGAAACTGGGAATCTATTTGTGCCTCAGTTCAACTGGCGCAACGAACCCATCGCTGAAACTTTGACGAGGGCCACTTCGCTTCCCGTCAGTATTGATAATGATGCCAATGCCGCGGCTCTTGCGGAACTGTGGTTTGGTCGACCGGAAATTCGCGAAGTTCGCGATTTTATTTTGGTTTTGGTAGAAGCAGGCGTAGGCACCGGTATCGTCTTTGATGGGCAGACCTATCGTGGAGAAGGCGGAACGGCAGGTGAATTCGGTCATATGACGATTGGGAGCGGAGCACCAGTGCGGTGTGCCGTGGGCAGTCGAGAATGCTGGGAAGCATTCGCTTCCGAGCGGGCAGCGCTGGCGCGTTACCAAAGGTTGTCGCGCTCCAACGGAAGAGGCGATATCAACTTCGCAGCACTGATGGATCTCGCCTTGCGGGGTGAACGTAATGCGAGGGCTGCCCTGAAAGAGACCGCGCGTTATCTTGGGGTAGGCATTGCGAATTTGATTCAAGGCCTCGCGCCCGAAGCCGTGATAGTTGGTGGTCCAATAGTGCGCGTGTGGCCGCTGATTGTTGAGGATCTTAAAGCGTCCGTAGATTCCAGCATTTGTCGGGGGTTTCCTTCAACCCCAATCATGGATTCAACCCTGGGAACCCAACCTACATTGATGGGTGCTTTAAGTCTGGTGCTAGCCAGTAAGTTTGCTTCTGCCCCGGTAGCTTAGCCTTGAAAAAAGGCCTGGGAACTTCGTTCATCTAAACAACAAAGATCTGAATTAAGGACCTCGTCCGCCTTGTCATTCTAAAAAGTTCTTGACAACTTTTGTCATAAGGAGTAAATCCTTTTGCGCGGTAGTGCAACAAAGTCCGAAACGCAGAATTTGATAATACTTCAAAGTCCTGGGACTGTAGTAATTCTGAAAGTCCGATCTGCTTCGATACCGAACGTAAATTCCTGGAGGCTCCATATGCTGAAGAAGCTTGGCTTGCAAGTGCTGGTCGTCCTGATCGGTGCACTATTTTTTAACGCGCACGCGCAGACGACAACGGTCGGAACTATTAGCGGCACCGTTCGAGATGAAAAGGGAGCTGTGGTTCCCCGGGCCGAGGTTTCTATTCAGGGTGAGGGCACCGGAATATCACGTACCGTGAATTCCGACGACAACGGATTCTATCTGGCAAATAGCTTGCCCGTCGGGCGCTATACAGTCAGCACTGCGCCAAGCGGCTTCAAGAAGACGGTGGCGTCGGGAGTCGATCTCCATGTGTCGGAAAACAAAGTCGTCAATCTGGATTTGCAGGTGGGCCAGGTGAGCGAGACGGTTACCGTCTCGTCCGATGCCTCACCAGTCGAAACGCGCAGCGGAGAAATAAGCAGCCTTATCTCAGAGAAACAAGTAACCGAGCTGCCGCTGAACGGGCGCAACTACGCGCAACTGGCGTTGATGGTGCCGGGTGTTTCACCGGTGACCCAAGCGGGCGCGGGCGGCGCTTTCGGTACGGCCGGTACCGGGCTTGATTCACACGTTGATATGTCGGTTAACGGCAACCAGTCAAATGCGAACTTGTGGACGGTCGACGGTGTCAACAATATGGACGTAGGTTCAAACGCGACCCTGCTGATCTTTCCCTCCATTGACTCAATTCAGGAGTTCCGCGTAGAGCGTAACAGCTTCAGCGCGGAGTACGGCCAGGCGCAGGGTGCAGTAATCAACCTCATTACCAAAGGCGGCAGCAATCAGTTTCACGGCGCCGGCTTTGAGTTCTTTCGCAGCGATAAATTGAATGCTACTGATTTCTTTCTTAACAGGTCCGCTCAGCCGAAGGCTAAGTTGAAGTACAACAACTATGGTTTCAACTTCAGCGGCCCAATTAAGAAAAACAAGATTTTCTTTTTCTGGAATGAAGAATGGCGTCGCGAGCAGCGCGGGGTCGTGCTTTCATCCAAGGTTCCCACTGCTGCCGAGAGGATCGGAGATTTCAGTGGAGCACTGACGGACTCTCTGCCGCACATCCCTTATTCTTGTCACCAGGTGCCGGATCCTGCGGATGCTACTAAAACGATCACGGTCTGTGACCCGTTTCCGGGCAACAAGATTCCGGCTGCCAACCTCAGCCCGGCCGGTCTGGCAATCTTAAAGATCTTTCCGCTTCCAAATACGAGTGGTTCAACCAACTGGGTTTCGTCGTTGCTGGAGCCGATCAAGACCCGGCAGGACAGTATTCGCGGCGACATCAACATTTCGAAGAAGATGAACCTGCTGGTCAAATATACAAATGAGACCTGGACGCACGGGAGTGCGGCCGGGAACTTCTGGGGCGACTCTCCGTTCCCCACTCTGGCTTCGGATTGGGATCAGCCGAGTCACAGTTTCGCCGTTAAGCTGGCGACGACCTTGAGTTCGACTGCGGTCAACGAGTTTCAGTTCTCGCGCGCTGGAAATGACATCAAGATTACAACGAATAAGGCGGTGGCAAAATCATGAAGACCTCTTTATTTGGAAGGACGACTTTTCCAAAGTTTCCGGTTCGCACGATCTAAAATTCGGCGCTCTGGTCAGCCATAATATCAAGAATGAATTGGCCCAGGGAGCTAACGGCATTGCTCAGTATTGTGGCAACGCCACCAAAACGGGCAATGCAATCGCCGAGTTGCTGTATAAGGACTTGCCGCTGGGATGTTACTCCGAGATCGACCATGACGAGGCTTCACTGGGTCGCTGGCATGACTTTGAATTCTACGGGAACGATACCTACAAAGTGCGGCCGCGCGTTACGCTCACCTTGGGAATGCGCTGGTCCAGATACTCGCCGGCCTACTCAAACAACGATCGCATCAGTAATTACATTCCTCGATTATACGACGGAGTTCATCCGCTTAGTGGTTTGGTAAAGCCTGGTGAGGCTGGATTCGGCCGCTCACTGTGGCATCCATATAACAAAGGTTTCCAGCCACGAGTAGGTGTGGCCTGGGACGTCAAGGGCGATGGCAAGACAGCGGTGCGCGCGGGATTCGGCCGCTTCATGAGCCGTTCGAACGTCATCGAAGATGTGCTGCGTCTGGCTGGTAACCCGCCCTGGACGACGGCGGTTAGCGAAAAAAATTCCCCCATCGACCCCTGGGGCGGAGATGCCAAGCTTAGCGATGATCCGACCTTCCGCAGCTTGGATACGATTGGCCCAGCTCTCAAGAATAATGTCGCCGGCGTCGGCACCACCACAGGCTTCAACGCCGTAGACGAGAACTTCAGACCACCCGAGAGCTGGCAGTGGAACATAACAGTCTCCCGCGAAATTATTAAAAATACGGTAGCCGAGGTTTCTTACATCGGAAACCATGGCTCCCACATCTGGCGGCGCGGGGTGAATCTCAACGAGGTCCCGCCGGAGAAAAGGGCCGCTGTGGTACAGGCATTCATCAACAATACGAGTCCGACAACCGTCGCGACTAATAATCGCCTGTTTCCAAATCTTGGGGGCATTACAATGAGCGAGTCGAACGGCGAGTCGGACTACAAAGCGCTGCAGGTTTGGATCAACCGCCGCTTTACCAACCGGCTGTCCTGGCAGGTCGCCTACACCTGGTCGCACGCGACTTCAAATGTTCCGTTAACATCGTTCACCAGTGCCACTACTGATCCCTTCAACTTTAATCTGGACAAGGGCGATTCAGATCTCGACCGCAGGCATATGTTCGTTTCCAATGCGGTCTATGCGTTGCCCACTTTCAAGAAATGGGGCTCGTTGGCAAATCACCTCTTGGGAGATTGGCAACTCAATGGAATTGTTACTCTGTTGAGTGGTATACCACTAGACGTTACGACGGGCCTGAGTGGAAATTATTTTGGTCTGAATAGTAGCGCCCCGGGGGGCTTCCGCCCTGACCTGGTTCCGGGCGTGCCCATCTATCTACATGGTCCTGACAAGACGATATATCTCAATCCGGCCGCGTTTAAGGCCCCCGCTACTGGTCAGTTCGGTAACCTTCGGCGTGGATTCGTGCGGCAGCCGGGGCTCAAGAACGTTGATTTCTCGGTGGCTAAGAATTGGAAAGTGCGCGAGCGCTATGGTATTCAGTTTCGCGCAGAGATGTTCAACCTCTTCAACCATACGAATTTCAACGGATTCGATCCTGGCTTGGGCCTCGTTCCCCAGCGCGATGCCAGCGGGAAACTCAACGGAACATTTACCAAGACAAATGGAAACTTTGGCAAGTTGAATAGTGACCGGGGACCGCGCAATATCCAGTTCGGGATTAAGTTCAACTTCTGATATAGTACGGCGCGGCTGAAACAAAGACGGAGGGCTCGAAGTTTTACCTCAGCCCTCCGTCTAATTTTTTGTAAGGTTCAAAGAAGTTCCATTGAGGTACCTACCGTCGACTTTTCTTCCTCTGCTACTGCTGGTCCTTGGTTTCCAAACACCCCGGGATGCGCTGCGGCAACATTCTGAAGCAGCAGAAGCGCAACGACGCGCGGGAAATTTTGCCGCAGCAGAAAAAGAATACAAGGCTGTTCTGGCTGAAGGATACGGCAAGCTGGGAAAGGTATATGCCGCAGAAGAAAACTATCAGCAGGCCATAACAACTCTTGAATCCGCCACTCTCTACCAGCCTGATTCCCAGGAAGTCTTGATCGACCTGGCGATTGCTCGCTTCGACTCAGAGCAGTATGAAAAGGCCATCGAGCCGCTGGTCAAAGCGTTGAGTCTCAACCCGCAGAGCGCCGGCGCCCATCACATGCTGGGCAAGAGTTATTTCATGCTGGGAGACTTTCCGAAGTCTGCCGCCGAGCTGGAAACAGCTCTCAGAATCTCGCCCAGGGATTACGACATTTCTTATACCTTAGGTCTTGCTTATCTCAAGCAGCATCAAATCGCTCCCACGCAACAAATTTTTGACCGCATGATCAAGCAGCTCGGAGATCGGCCCCAGCTCCGCATTATCTTTGGGCGCGCCTATCGCGAAACCGGTTTTTTGGCCGAAGCCATAGAAGAATTCAAAAAAGCTGTTGCCCTTGACCTCCATTTCCCTCGCGCCCATTACTATCTGGGCCTCACTTATCTATTAAAGGACGGCGCCTCCAGGCTGCCTGACGCAGAACAGGAATTCAAGATTGAGCTGGCTTCAAATCCGGATGAATTCTTCGCCAACTATTACCTCGGCATTGTTTATTTGATGGATAGGAAGTGGGACCAGGCGATCACTTTTTTACAGAAGACTGTTCTCATTCAACCGAATAACCCTGATCCTTACTTTCATTTGGGTCAGGCCTACCAGGCTACCGAGAGATACGCGGAAGCTACTGAGGTACTCAGGAAATCGATCGCTCTGAGTCCTTCCTTAAGCCGCAATGATTACCAGGTGGCCACGGCACATTACCGTCTGGGACAATCTCTCTTAAAAGCCGGCCAGAACGAAGCGGCACAAAAAGAGTTACAACTTTCGTCCGAACTCAAGTCTAAATCGCTTCAACTCGACAAAGAGAGGAACGAGCTTTACCTCAACGCCGCGAATCTTCATGAGCAAAACAGCAAATTCCCTGAAATGGTCACCGAAGGTGTGATCGCGGAATCAAACTCAACTGACGCCAGGACCGCGAAGGAGTTAAAGGACGGCGAGATTTATTATTCAAGAGTTATCGCCACTGCCCACAACGAGATCGGTCTGCTGCGGGCCGGCCGCGAAGATTTCAAGCAGGCGTCCGAGCAGTTCGCTCTGGCCGCTAAATGGGACTCACAACTCGAAGGCCTCAACTTCAACTGGGGCCTCGCTGCTTTTAAGGCCGAGCTGTATAAAGAGGCAATCGACCCTTTGGAAAAGGATTTGACTGCTCATCCCGCGAATGTTCAGGCCAAGCAGTTGCTTGGTCTGAGCTACTTCATGTTGGAGAATTACGCTCGGACCTCTCAGTTGCTGTCGGAGGTAATAGTAGCCAAGCCGTCCAATGTCGGCGTCTACTACACGCTGGCACTCTCGCTGATCAAAGAGGGCCAGAAAGAAAAAGCTGAGCAGGTGATCCAGGAGATGGTCGCGATCGGAGGTAACACTCCGCAACTTCATATCCTGCTGGGCCAGGCTTATGACGAACAGGGCGAGACTGAGAAAGCGCTGGAAGAGTTGGGGTCCGCTTTAGCGCTCGATAGCAAGACCCCCATGGTCCATTATTATTCCGGCTTGATTTATGTGAAGGCCGGTAAATTCGATGAGGCCGCACATGAGTTTGAGAACGAATTGGTTTTGAATCCGGGTGATGTGCAGGCTAAATACCATCTTGGCTTTGTCCTGCTCAGTCAGCAAAAAACAGCAGCGGGCATCAAGTTAATGCGTGAAGTAATTCAACGCCAGCCCGACTTTGCGGACGCACACTACGAGCTGGGCAAAGCGCTTTTGCAACAGGGCGAGGTTAAAGATGCGTTGGACAATTTGGAGGTAGCGGCGAAGCTGGCTCCCGACAAACCATATGTTCATTACCAGCTCGGCCGGGCTTACTTGGCGGCGGGTCGAAAAGCTGAAGGCGAAAATCATCTGGAAATCTCACGCCAGTTGAAAGAAAAAGAGCGCCGACAAACGAAACCCTGATCTCGCTGAGAGGTTGCTGACCTTTGCCCTTAAGAATCGTTCCCGCTCTCATCACGCCGTTATTGATGCTGCTGCTGTCATCCCCCGCCCGGATGATCAATGGCGCGGCGATCGATGTGCACTTTACAGATATCACAGAGAAGGCAGGCATCAAGTTTACCCATGTCTCCTCGCCTGAGAAAAAGTACATTGTCGAATCAATGAGCGGTGGAGTCGCGCTCTTTGATTACGACGGCGACGGGTATCTGGATCTTTATCTGGTTAACTCGCTGACAGTTGATTTGGTCAAATCGAAAGGGGAGACCAGGAGCGTTCTCTATCACAATAACGGTAACGGCACGTTCACGGATGTGACGGACAAGGCCGGCGTCGGTGATATCGGCTGGGGCATGGGAGTGGCCATTGGCGATTACAATAATGACGGCTGGGACGATATCTACGTGACCTGCCTGGGGCCGAACCATCTACTGAAAAACAACGGCGACGGTACCTTTACGGATGTTACTAAGAAGGCGGGGGTGGGCGATCCGCGTTGGTCTACCGGCGCTGCGTTTGTCGATTATGATAACGACGGCAAGCTGGACCTGTTCGTTTCGAACTACGTGGATTTCGATGTGAACAATCTGCCCGAGTTTGGCAAAGGGCGCACTTGCCAGTTCAAAGGGATACCGGTCCAGTGCGGACCCAGAGGACTGAAAGGCGCGGGCGATACGCTCTATCACAACAACGGCGATGGAACCTTCACCGACGTATCCAGGAAAGCCGGCGTCTCTGACCCGGACGGCTATTATGGACTTGGTGTGATTGCCAGCGATTTTGATGGCGATGGCCTGGTGGATATCTTTGTAGCGAATGACTCAACGCCGAATTTCCTTTATCACAATAACGGGGATGGGACTTTCAAAGATATCGGATTTTCCTCGGGCATCGCGGTCAATGAGAACGGCAGCGAGCAGGGAAGTATGGGCGTTACACTCGGCGATTATGATCACGACGGCAGACTCGATCTGTTCATTACCAACTTTGACGATGACTACAACACTCTCTATCACAACGACGGCAAGGGGTCTTTTACGGATGTTTCATACGCCGCCAAAATAGCGGCAGTAAGTCTGCCGTACGTTGGCTGGGGCACCTGGTTTATTGATTATGACAACGACGGCTGGGCCGATTTACTGGTTGTCAATGGTCATGTTTACCCGCAACTCGCGAGCTACCGGCAACGAAATTTTGTGCATCACAACAATCGCGACGGCACCTTTACCGAAGTCGGAGCGCAACTCGGAGCGCCGTTCGTTGAGAAGCGCACTGGCCGCGGCGCCGCCTTTGGCGATATAGATAACGACGGCGACACCGATGTGGTAATCAACAATCTGGACGGTCCGGCGCAAGTGCTGCGCAACGAAC
>WNFR01000995.1_pt1 | contig 29249 bp, 31 predicted proteins | sample 5400221 | NCBI WGS metagenome assembly WNFR01 (sample SAMN13153357, study PRJNA577476) | soil metagenome | isolation source: 40 cm soil under Madrone tree | place: USA:California | collected 2016-06-14
AGACGTGCGAAAACAACTGGCAGAGTTGCGCAGAGATTCGGAACCTAAATTCCGCGAGGTACGCAAGAACACAGACGAGCGGCTTCAGTCGGTGTTGACCGCAGAGCAGTGGGAACAGTTTCAGAAGATAACAAGCCGAAGAGGCGGGCCGTACGGCCGACCGTGAAGAGAAGGCGCCCCGCACTAAGACGCGCAAAACCAAGTCGAAGCTACGACCAACGCATTGGAAGGGGTTAGCCAACCAAGGGCGTCGGCACGAGCGATGCGCCAATTGTCCGGGACGACCGGATTCCTGCCCCTTCGCGGGCTTTCTGAAGAAAGACGCACACCAGCCACGCACACGAAGCAACTGCACACTCAACACAAAACACAATTTCTGTTGACAAAGTTCCCGGAATGGCTGTATCGTGTGGCTTGTCAATTCTTGGAGGTACAAAATGCCATCGGAAAACCTCGTAGGGATCGCTGAAATCGCTGAATTCGCCAAGGTTACAAAGCAAGCGGTAGCTAATTGGAGACAAAGGTACGACAACTTCCCACGTCCGATTCAAAGCCTGCAAAGCGGACCGGTGTGGGAGCGAGAAACGGTTGAGGCCTGGGTGAAAAACTTCAACGGCGAGACTACGCACATACTAAGTTTCATTAATCTCAAGGGTGGTGTCGGAAAGACTACCGCAGCCATAGCTGTCGCCGAATTCCTGGCGGAGGAAGACAGGAAGCACGTTCTTTTCGTGGACCTGGACCCTCAGACGAATGCAACTGTGACACTCATTTCGGAAAAGAAGTGGGAGGAGATGGATAATGATGGCCTCACCGTAGCGCAAATCTTCGCTGATAAGCTCACCACTCACGACCCGCCTAAGTTTGACATCGAACGTGCCATTGCGCGCCGCGTCTCTACCATAAGCGATGGAATAGCTCGGCTCGACTTGTTGCCGTCAAGCATCCGGCTCATTGACATCCAGGATCACATTCCAATGATTGCGCTACACGGCAACTTCACCGCTAATCCGCTTGAGATTCTAAGGGCCGCGCTACAACCGATTCTGGATCGGTACGATTACATCATCATCGACTGCCCACCTAGCTTGGGAACCGTGACGAAGAACGGTCTGCGAATCTCGACTGGATATGTGATTCCAACCATACCTGATATCCTCTCGACCTGGGGCATCTACCAGATTGTTGATATCGTTGACCGTTTTGCTAAAGATATGGGGCGGTCGATTCCTGCGCTCGGCATCGTAGCTACAAAAGTGCAGGGGAACAACTTGCACCGGCGTGTTATGGACGACCTCGATGCTCGGCGCCTCGGTCGATTCGGTAAAGACGGAGCGCTACCGCAACCCCCGCTGTTCGAGAACTCCATACCGCAGACAGTTACGGTCGCCCGTGGAACCGATGTCGATGCCGACATTCGAACCTTTAAGGGTAAGTACGGGACAGCCTGCGAAGGTCTTCGGGGTCTCACGCAGGAGATCAAGGTCTTATGCGAAAAGAAGAAGCATTGATGACACTCCTTCGCGGCTTGGTCGATCTCTTGGGGGAGGAGGCTGCGCGAAATCCTGACTTCGCGAGCCGACTCCAATCGCTGCTGTCGCCTCTTCCGAAGGCCAAGACACGTCCGAAGAAACCCCTCAGGAGGAAAGATCAGGAGCAACTACCCGACATCTACGCCGAGTGGAACAAACGCGGCGAGTCGGAATTTCGACTTTGGTTACGCGATCAGCCCATAGGGGTCCTTCGCGCGATCATACGTCTGCACGATCTGGACGCCTCAAGACGCACAACGAAATGGAAGGACCCAGAGAAGCTCAGCGCTTACATTGCCGACCATCTTCAGTCGCGGCTCGCCCGCGGGTCGAGTTTCCTGAGAGGAGGTGTAGTTGATACTGCTATTCCTAAATCGGGAAGACAGGGTCAGGAAGAGAGCGCCCGAGATAAGGCAGTTGGATTGGCACACGCTGCTGGACGGCAACGTGAGCGTGAAAGTTTCCTACGATCCCCCGAGAGCGGCCGCGCAGCCAGAGAATCCCTTGGAGCAATCCTTAAGTGCTTGGAAGAAGAAATAGACTCGATAAATCGAATCCCGAATGGTCCGCGAATTCGCTTTGACACGCAAGGTGGCGCAAAGCGCGTGCAAGGTCCAAGCCGCAGTTTCACAATTGAGGAGTATCAATCCGAGTTAATAGGTACAGTGCCCCATAGGACCCTTCTGATCCAAGAATTCGATGGCGTCTATTCTTTAGATGGTTCGCATCGGGCTCCGTGGGACCGAGATTCATCTAGGCAACCACGGTTGCGCCGTTCAGTAAAAATGCTTTTCGATCTCGACGCGGCGGGAACAGGAGTATGGCGCGAAAAAGATACTACGACTGGGTTCTATTCAGCGGAGGAAATTTCTGAGAAGTATCTGAAGTGGGTTCTTGACGCGGGACATCACAGCACTTGAAAAATAGTCCAAAACTCAACTCCATAATGTCAACGCGGCCGCACTCGGGTCGGGCGTCAAGGACGACCGCGATGAACTCTGAATCAAAGACTTTTATTCCCCAATGTGCTATCGAAAGGTCTGATGATGGAGGCTCTGACGAATGATCGGCGATCAAAAGATCGTTATCATTGCCGGGCCGAATGGCGCGGGTAAGACGACGTTAGCGCGTGAGTTCCTGCCTAATGAAGCCGACTGTCCGATCTTCGTTAACGCTGACCTGATCGCAGCGGCTATTGCGCCGTTCGCTCCCGAAACTGCAGCAATTCGAGCTGGACGGTTGATGTTGGAAGAGATCAACGACCATGTGATTCGAGGAGAGAGCTTTGCCTTTGAAACGACGCTGAGCGGTTTGATTTATGCTCGTTTGATTCCGAAGTGGCGAGGGCTCGGCTATCGCGTAAAGCTGATCTACCTTAGGTTACCCAATGCTGAGCTGGCAGTTACGCGGGTCGCGGAGCGTGTTGTGCAGGGCGGTCACTTTATTCCCGAGGCAGTAATTCGACGGCGGTTTGATGCTGGCTGGAACAACTTCAATTTGAAATACAAGCTTCTCGTCAACGCATGGTCGCTGTATGATAATTCTCAACAACAACCGGTACTCATCGATGAGGGCGTGAACGATGAAGACTAGTATTCTGACTGAGACTGATCCCGACCTTGCGCAAGCCGGCGCGGCGCTTGAACGTGCGGCCCGCGACGCCAGGCAGCTGGCAGATCAGACAAACACGGCGGTCTGGGTGTTCATCGACGGAAAGATCGTAGACCTGCGTAAGCTCGAGCGAGAGTCAAAAATGGAAGCCAAAGTCAGCGAGACGAATAAACCCTACCCATCGAGATGAACGCTACCTATCGCGCTGAAGCAAATCGCGAGAACACAATTCCACTTGAATTAGTTTGACATAACCCTCGGCGCTTGGTGTCGTTTTGGTCCTTTGTCGTTTACGCTCGCCTCCTCGCACAGTGACCGTTGTCACATCGAGATGTGATGGGTGCGCTGGAGTTGCCCGCCGCGTGGGCAGAAAATGTGAAGTGGCCGCGAGCGCCCGAAGAGGTCTTGATCCCTGCAATAATTCGAGCGGTGCGGATAGAGCCTTGGCGCTTGCGGCCGCTTCACGCGAGTGACGCGGATGACTCTGCCGGAAAGCGCGGCGCGGAGTTTCCCTGCCTGGCCGCACGTGATAAGTTTGAGCCGTGGAGAATTCGCTTATGACTTCGCTTAAGCCAGCAGATGCGCAGGAGGAAACTATTGAAATATCGCGAAGCGGGCGAGCCCTGCTCGAGACGCCGTCGCTCAACAAGGGTAGCGCTTTTACTGAAGAAGAGCGGCGCGAGTTTGGCTTGGCCGGTCTGCTGCCACCGCACGTATCGACGATGGACGAGCAGTTGAGCCGAACCTATGGCAGCTTCAAGCAGAAGGATTCGGACCTCGAGAGATACATCTACCTGGTCAGCCTGCAGGAACGCAACGAAACCTTGTTTTACCGCCTTCTTCAGGAACACATAACCGAGATGATGCCGGTCGTTTATACCCCGGTCGTCGGAGAAGGCTGCAAGCTGTACAGCCGCATTTACCGCCGGCCGCGCGGGCTTTACATCGCCTACAACCAACTCGGGGACATTGGCGCGGTACTGGATAATGCGCCGAGCGATGCAGTCGATGTAATAGTTGTCACCGACGGCGAGCGCATCCTTGGACTGGGCGATCTGGGCGTTGGAGGGATGGGCATTCCGGTCGGCAAGCTCTCACTGTACACGCTTTGCGCGGGCATTGCGCCATCCAGAACGCTGCCGATCATTCTTGATTCAGGGACCGACAACGAAGAGCTTCTGCGCGATCCCCTCTATCTCGGATTGAGACGGCATCGTGTCAGAGGTCAGGAATACGACGACTTCATTGAAGCGTTTGTTCAAGCGGTAATGGACAAGTTTCCAAACGTGCTGCTTCAGTGGGAGGACTTCGCGAAGAACAACGCAACTCGGCTGCTCGAACGGTATCGAGAGCGATTGTGCACTTTCAACGACGACATACAGGGAACGGGCGCGGTGACTTTGTCGGGGTTGCTTGCCGCGATGGATGTGATCGGCACGAGATTGAGCAAACAGCAGGTCGTGATTTTGGGCGCCGGCTCCGCGGCCATCGGGATAAGCGATCAGATTGTTACGGCGATGATGACCGAGGGCCTTTTGAAGCAAGAGGCTAAATCGGCTATCTGGCTCGTCGACAGCCACGGACTGGTGCACACCGGAAGGCAGGGCCTGGAGCCGTTCAAGCAGAAATACGCCCAGGAAATGGTGCAAGTGAGTGCGTGGAAGCTTTTGGAACCCGATTGCGTTACGCTCCTGGACGTGGTCAAAAACGTGAAGCCGGGGATTTTGCTTGGGACTTCCGCGCAGCCCGATTCGTTTACCGAAGACATCGTTCGCGAGATGGCAAGCCACGTCGAGAGGCCCGTAATTTTCCCGCTATCCAATCCGACGTCGAAGAGCGAAGCAGTGCCGCTGGACTTGATAAACTGGACTGACGGACGCGCGCTTGTCGCCACCGGAAGTCCGTTTCCACCCGTTGTGTTCGAAAAGCGGCTGATCAAGATCGGCCAGTGCAACAACGCATTCGTGTTCCCGGGAGTGGGGCTTGGAGTGCTCGCGTCGGGAGCGCGGCGGGTGACCAATGAGATGTTTGTCGCAGCGGCACGAGCGCTGGCTGAGTTCTCGCCTGCGGTTCACGATCCGCAGGAGTCGCTGTATCCGGCGCTTGAACACGTTCGAAAAGTCTCGCGTTGCGTCGCGCTGGCGGTCGGCGCAGAAGCCGTTCGTCAAGGACTGGCCGAGGCCATAACGCGAGAGCAACTTGCACAGCGAGTACAGGGTATGATGTGGAGTCCCAGCTACTCGCGTTATGTGAGAAAGTAGGAAGAAGAACGAATGAATTCGTTACTATCCAGGCGCGAATTCATTCCCGCTTCGATCGATCAGGATTTGTGATTCACTTGAGAACCCAGGAGGACGTATGACTGCTGATACTCTGACTGTTACCGACAATCGCACAGGAATGCAATACGAGATTCCGATTGAGAATGGCGTGGTCCGCGCGATGGACCTGCGGAAAATAAAGGTCTCGGACGAAGACTTCGGGTTGATGAGCTACGACCCTGCCTTTATGAACACCGCTTCGTGCAAGAGCAATATCACCTTCATCGACGGTGACAAAGGCATCTTGCGCTATCGAGGCTACCCGATCGAGCAACTGGCGGAAAGCAGCACCTACCTTGAAGTCGCCTACCTGCTTATTCACGGGGAGCTTCCGACCGCGGGCCAGCTTAACGAGTGGTCGTGGAACATAACTCACCATACCTTCATTCACGAGCAGATCAAGAAATCCATGGACGGATTTCACTACGACGCTCATCCGATGGGGATGCTGATCGGCACGGTGGGGGCGCTGTCGACCTTCTACAAGGACGCGAAAGAGATCTTTAATCCGGCATCGCGCCGGCACCAGATCTATCGGTTGATTGCCAAGATGCCGACGCTGGCCGCGTTCGCGTATCGCCATAGCGTCGGAATGCCGTATGACTATCCGGATAACGATCTGAGCTACGCCGGCAACTTCCTGAACATGATGTTCAAGATGACCGAGGTGAAGTACAAGCCGAATCGCGTACTGGAGCATGCGCTCGATGTGTTGTTTATCTTGCATGCCGATCACGAGCAGAACTGCGGCACGAACGCGATGCGCAGTATCGGCAGCTCACACGTCGATCCGTATTCGGCGGTGGCCGGCGCGGCGGCCGCGCTTTATGGTCCGCTGCACGGCGGCGCGAACGAAGCGGTGCTCCGGATGTTGAATGAAATCGGCTCGAAGGATCATGTGCCGGAGTACATCAAGCGAGTGAAGGACAGCGAAGTGAGACTGATGGGCTTCGGACACAGGGTTTATAAGAACTACGATCCGCGGGCACAGATCATCAAACAGATCGCCGACGAAGTGTTCGAAGTTACCGGCAAGAATCCGATTCTCGATATCGCGCTCGAGCTGGAGCGGATAGCACTGGAGGACGATTACTTTGTCTCGCGCAAGCTTTATCCGAACGTCGACTTCTATTCCGGAATAATCTACCAGGCGATGAACCTCCCGGTGGATATGTTCCCGGTGCTGTTTGCCATTCCTCGCACGTCGGGTTGGCTTGCGCAGTGGGAAGAGATGCTGCTGGATAAGGAACAGAAGATCGCGCGACCTCGCCAGGTTTATCTCGGGTCCGGAGCGCGCGACTATACGCCGATCGAGAAGCGGACCGAGCTGGAAGGGAAAGCAGCAACGGCCGACTGACAATTTGTTGACCCAGTGGGCTAGCTCCTCGTCAGAGGATAGAAGATCGAGGATAGAAGATGAGCCTCAATCTTCTATCCTCGACCTTCTATCCTCAATCATCAACCTTCTACTCAAACGGCCTTCGCCAGTTTCTGCGCTTCCAGGCGTTTGATAGTCGTGCGGAGCCAATCCTTGACTGCGTCCTCGGTTTCGCTCTGGTTCTCATTCCACTCCAACTCGTCGATGGTACTTCCCATCGCGTCAAGAGGAATGTGGTGGCAAGGCACCGGTTCCGTTCGTTCCGCCGAAGGAACGAAGTCTATGAGCAGGCATTCGGAGCAGGGATGAGCTCGTTCGGGATCGCCGAGATTGAGGCAGCTTGGAGAATCCTGGAAAACCGAAGTTGGTTGCCAGGGTGTCTTGACCGAACGGCCGTAACCACCCTTCTCGATGAAGTCCAGTTCAGCTTTCAACACCTGGAGACTGTCGCGATTATCCTGATTCATCAGTCACCTCCGCGGTTGATTCGTACCTTCTCACTATCAAGCAAGCCGCCGTCTGGCCCAGGACTTGAGTGTGGCTCCTGCAGCGGGGTTGGCTGCAGGAGCCGACGAGCGCGGTCAGCGAGGGTCCCCGGGGCGCTCGTCCATTCGGTATCCAGGACGCGTCCAAGAGGCTATTTGTTATGGAACGTGATGCGCCTCGGTGCTGCCTTCGAACTGATACTCCTTCATCTCGAGCGGGCCGTTCGATGTACCCACGCGCGAGCTGACCCCCCTGAACCCTTTGGCCTTTGCGCGATCAACCGGGATGCAATGGAACGAGACGATCAGCTTCCCTGCGCTGTCGTACACGAAGGAGCAGTCCTGGCCGCTCGCCATTTTCTCTTCGTCATGCACGAACAGATACTGACCTTTGAGAATCACGTTCAGGAGCTTGACCGGTTCATTAAACTGGACGGTCGCTCGGTCGCTTTTCCTGGCTTCTGTTCTGGCGTGCGCGGTGAAAACGCCTATGGTTACCACGAGCACTGCCAATGTCGACGCTGCAACAAGTAATCTCTTCATTATTGACTCTCCTATTATGCCTTTTGGGCTGCGCCTGCTTGGGTCCGAATCGGCCCCGCCACTGCCAGGCGTTTACGGTTTGATACCGTGAGCCCACCATAAATGGATTGTGATGGCTGAGGCTATGATGGGGGTCACGCAAGGTTGTGACGGCCGTCACAGGATGGCTGCAACTTGCTCTGCCTGCAGCAACGTTCTGGCGAAACTGGATTGCCGCGCCCTTCGATTCTCATAGACATTGCAATGGCCTGGGTACAGAGGGATAGACGACCTGAAGAACTTCGCGCCCTCCTTTTGTTCGATTCTACGATAGGGCTGAGACTGCTTTACAGGATTGCTTTCAGCTATATGAACTCCAATTTCCTTAGAGCCGGCAAACTTACTTGACTTAGAAAGAGGAGGAATATGGCACTTGACCAAACGATTATCGACATCCTAAATGAGCAGACTAGAGCTTTCAATCAGAGTCAGACGCGAGATGTTGAGGCGAGAGTCTCATGTAGCGGGGCCGATTACGGACGCTTTTCTTTCTATGACGTACTGCTCTTCCCTAGAGCGGCTTTACTGAGCGGTGAACATGTTATGAGGCTTTCTCATAATAGCCCTGGCCCGTCATTCCCGGTGGATATTATTTTTTCCGACCCTAGCCAGCCGAAGAGCGACGTAGCAGCGTCGCCCGAGGTCTTATCGGAAAGAGTACGGGAAATATTGGCAGAGTCGAGGTAAGAAGCAATGAGCCAGCAATTCTTTGAGTTACGCTCTCCGAGAGACATGCTCGAAAAAGCACAAAGAGAGCTTGAAAGAATGACGACGCACTTTGACACCGACTCCTTATTTAACTTTTTCGTGACCGCCTACCATGTAATGGATTATGTAAAAGCGTGCGGCAGAGTGGGGAGCGTGGCCATAGACGCAATGTATGCTGACCCAGACTTTGAGTTGTGCCTCTTCCTCTCCAACAAGGGTAAGCACATTCAACTCAAAAAGTACGTCGACAAAGCCGAACCTTATGAGGCTAAGCATAAGAGGGCCGCGCTATACGGCGCAGTTTCGTATCGTGAGGCAACGTATCGCCAAGCCGAGACTTATGTCATCCTTGACGGCTCGACGCAGATAGAGCCTCTTGCTTTAGCGCAACGACTCATCGCCAAATGGGAAACGTTTTTGACAGACAACGGTTTGTAAGTCCCTACTCAGCGGCCACAAGAATCAAAAACCCTATCCTCCATCCCTCTCTGCTATTCGTCGTTAAGGGGTTACTAAGGCGCAGGTGTCTATGTCACGCGAACTGCCCGACCGCAAAGGCCGTAGGACAGCCGTCGTTGAACGTGCCTTTGAAAGACTAGGCGAAGCGACGCTTCTAGATGTGCAGGCTGGAACCCATCAAAACGGCTTCTTGATCGATCAACACAGGAGTATCACACTACCAAATATTAACCTGCCAAACTCCGAAAAATCGGAACGGCCTAAAATATCTCAGATATGCAAACTCCCCCGAGGGACGGACCCCTCGCAAGCAAAATGAAAAATGCCTTTTCAAATATCGTGACATTTGTGACATTCGGGATTGCATCCAGCATAGTTTCTTCATATTGTGCTAATGGAAACATAGCCACGTGAATTGGCCAGTAGTTATGACCACTGCTATTGTGACAGCGATAAAATTGACACGTTCGTGTGCTGTACATCCGACGGAACGTCAATGAAGGAGGCCGAAATGTCGAAACCATTTGTCTCTGGCTTTGTGATTGGTTTAGCTCTCTTACTCGTATGTGGTGTTGGAGCGTCCCGGCTTCGTCAGAAAGACACAAAGAATCGAGACCTAGAGACTGAGAAATATCAGACTGAAGTGTTGGATGCAACACCGGTGCGGATGGGCACATTAACAGCGAAGCAGCGCATACATAGTAAGCTTTATTCACACTACAGTGAACTGACGAACAACCTACCGGGCGACAAGACAATCAGTGAAACCGTAGCCCATTCCAAGAGTACGATCATTGAAAGATCAGTTGAGATCGGACTAGGCGAGCTACTCACTGAGCCGGAAGCGCCAGAAACCTACCTTGGTGAGCTTGCACGTTCGTCTGACTTGATTATCCGTGGCAGAGTTACCAAGCGGGCATCACAAATTACTGAAGACGATACTTTCCTTTTTACGGATTACGACGTGATCATAAGCGATGTATTCAAGAACAACGCCGACGCGCCGGTTGACGCGGGCAAAACGATTGCTGTTACCCGTCCAGGCGGTAAAGTATTAGTTAATGGGGTAGTAGTAAAAGCGACCGATATGGCCTACGCAGCGTTACCGGTTAACACGAATGATGTCGTAGTCTTTTTGCAGTTCATTCCAGAAACGGGAGCTTATAAAACAACGCGAGCTACAGGGGCCTTTGAACTCGAAGCCTCGACTGTTCGCCCACTAACCGGGGTTCCTTTCCCACCAGGGGTGATCCGCGACTCTGACTCGTTCTTGGAAACTATTCGAGCTGTATCAAACAAATGACAACCGACAGGAGTAACAGGAGTAAGCCATGAAGAAGCAGAGCAGGTCGAGTGGCGTAACCTTCTTGCTGGGACTCATCAGTAGTTGGTTATTATTTGGGGGGTCCCGCTGGCCGTCGAAGCTGCCTGTCCACCCCTAGAGACATTTGCAGGATGGGCTCCCTCCTCTTTTGTAAACTATTCTACAACTACGTTTACTAGCCAGGAGCTAACCAGTGGGATTTCACCCGCCTTGGGTGACTGGACGTTTCACAACACTGCTGGCTTGAACTGTTCAAACGTTTCGTTCTCCAGCGTCAATACGGGGGCGGTGTTTACGATATCCGGCGCTAATAACCAAGATGCGAGCTTCCCGGGTTCGGGCGCGACTACTCTTAATAATCACCCGCTGGGTGGGGTCACCTCAGCAACGACTCAGATCCACTGGGGCGCAGTACGGGCTAACGGCAGCTCCACGTGGAATCGGAACGGATCGTCCGGCTATTACAGCTTTGTAAAGAAAGTTATGTTGCACGAAATTGGTCATACTATGGGTCTCGACGAGATTAACCCAACCCAGCAAACTGCTCAGCAAAGTGTAATGAACAGTTACTCAGGAACGAACGATAGCAATAATAACCTGCCCACCACGGTGCAGACATGCGACGATACTTCAGTAAATGGCGAGCCGCAATATGCCGCCAATTGTAGTGGTGGCGGCATTGGAGGTGGCGGCGATCTTCCTTGTATCGACTATTGGCAAGGGGATAGCTAGTGCGGACAAGCGGCGAACTTTACCAACTACCCAGGCAACGGGTGCTCGTCACAGTACTACTTTGACGGGCAAGACTGCTGCTGCGGCAACGGTGGTTCCCCGGTCCTGATTGATATCAGGGGCAATGGATTTGATCTTACAAGCGTCGCGTCGGGTGTTAACTTCGATATTAACCACGATGGCATTCCGGATCATCTATCCTGGACCACCGCCGACTCTGATGACGCGTGGCTGGCTCTGGATCGCAACGGCAATGGGACGATCGATGACGGGGGCGAGTTGTTCGGCAACTTCACGGCACAGCCACCCTCACAATACCCTAACGGATTCATTGCTCTGGCTGAATATGATAAGCCTGCTAATGGCGGGAATGGAGATGGAAAGATAAGCAGCCAGGATGCGATCTTTTCCTCTTTGCGCCTGTGGCAAGACGTGAATCACAATGGCATCTCAGAAGCCAGTGAACTCAACACGCTCCCATCGCTGGGCGTTTTCTCGATTGACCTAGACTACCGGACATCAAAACGCGTCGACGAGAATGGGAATGCTTTTCGATATCGAGCTAAGGTCCGTGATGAACACGGTGCGCATGTTGGGAGATGGGCTTGGGATGTTTTCTTAGTCATCGGTCACTAACCCGAGAATCTGAGCACCGGCAAGCCGGCACTTCTATTCCATCTCAACGCCTTCAAACATTGCGCGGGACGCCTCTACCTTGACGGTCGAAATGACGCGAGCATCTTCATGTAGTTGGCTCGTTCAAAGGCGGCGGTTTCGACTACGTTCTTCTGGCTCATGCTTCCGATCATCTGCCTGACTGAGCTGTATTCGTGCTCTTCCATCCATCGCTGCATCTCGTCCAGAACTTCACCTACGCGTTTGATTCCATTCTCCAAAAGCTCAGAGGCCATCATCGTCACCTTCGCGCCCGCCATCAGACCCTTAAGCGCGTCCAGATGGGTGTGAACTCCGCTGGTAAGCGCAAAGTCCACATCGACACGCCCGTACAACAAGGCTATCCAACACGCCGCAGCTCATGTGAATTGCTCAGCACGAGCCGTGAAACGACCTCCAGTTTTTCGAGATCGAAATCCGGTTGATAGAAACGATTGAATAAGACCAGCGCGTCAACGCCACCGTCTGCAAGCCGCTGCGCCATGTTTGCGGTCGAGCTGAAGTAAGGACTCAGCTTCATTGCCACCGGTATCTCTATGGCTTCCTTAACGTCGTGAAGAATGTCGGTGTAGATGTATTCGACTTCGGCGCCCATCAGATACGTGCTCGCCGGAATGTAATAGACGTTCAGCTCCAACGCGTCCGAGCCGGCCTCTTCAATGCGCCGGGCGTAATCGATTCACCCACCGGTGGATGTTCCGTTGAGACTGCCAATAATTGGAATGTCAGTCGCTTCTTTCGCTTTACGAATCAGCTCCAGGTACTCGTCCGGGCCGATGTTGTAGCAGTCCATCTCGGGGAAGTAGTTGAGCGACTCAGCGTAACTGTCTGTCCCGTGGCTCAGATCATAATCCAGGTAAAAACTTTCGGTGGTGATCTGTTCCTCGAATAGAGAATACATAACGCCGGCTGAAGCTCCGGCGTCTTCAAGCTGCTTGATGCTGTCAACGCTGTGGGATAAAGGTGACGCCGAGGGAACGATGGGATTCTTGAGCGTCAGCCCCAGATAGTCGGTTTGCATGTCCATACGAAGTCTCCTTTAAAACTGATTCGTGATGCGTGATCCGTGATGCGTGATCCGTGAAGCCTGTTATGTGACCGCAAATCGAGCCGGGAACGCCGGGCATCACGGATCACGGGTTACGTATCACGTGTCACTCCCACTCAGCTCCGAGAGCTGCTCATAATATTTCCAGCGCTCGTTCACTCCTTGTCGCGCCAGACCGAGCAGGTGCTTGGCGGCTGCGGGATCGCTCTGCTGAAGTATGCGGTAGCGGCCCTCGGTATAGATGTAATCCTTCAGCGCCAGGCTGGGCTCTTTCGAGTCCAACTGGAATCCGTTCTTTCCTTCCGACGCGAGCATCGGATTGTATCGATAGAGCGGCCAGTAGCCTGAGTCCACGGCCATCTTCTTCTGATTCATCCCTTTGGACATATCGATTCCATGCGCGATGCAGTGGCTGTAGGCGATGATCAACGAAGGCCCGTCGTGAGCTTCAGCTTCGATAAAGGTCTTCAAAGTGTGAGCGTCGTTTGCTCCCAACGCTACCTGCGCGACATAGACGTTGCCGTAACGCATGGCCATCAAACCGAGATCCTTTTTCAGCGTAGCCTTCCCAGGAATGTCCGACAAACTTCAGTTTGCCGTCTTTAGGTCGTATTCCGGGCAAGCCTCGACAAACTGAAGTTTGTCGGACATCGCTTTCTTGAGAAGCCTGGCTGCTTCGGTGCTGGATTTTGTGGCGGTTTTCAGCGCCATCCACCCGCTTATGTTTCCGGCGTGTATTCGCTTAGCCGTCAAAGCGGCCGGCGCGCGCGTAGCGCTCGATCACTTGTGATGGTCACTGCAAGGAAGGTGCCGAAGATTCAGAAGTCATTATTGGGCGCGGATTGTCGAGTTACGAGGAGTGCTTGCGCAAACTTCCGCAAGTTGTTGGGAGAAACTGCGCAGGCAGCTACAAGTGCGGCGGTCGCCCGCCGTGGGCCTGCCGAGCGAAAAGGTGGGATGTCCGACGAACTTCAGTTTGTCGAAATAAGCTGGCACAAGACACAAACGACAAACTTTGAAGTTTGTCGGACATTCAGCTTCCGATGAGTATTCAGCGGAGAGCCGCGATCGGCGACTCTCCGCCTTCTGTCCTCTCGAGCCGCGCTCCCCGCTTGACACGCGACAGAGAGTCCATAGCCTCGATCCGTTTTACGGGACCCTGTGTCCTTCGGTGCTGCCGGTGAATTGAATCTCGCGCAGCTCGAACAACTCGGGATTCACCATCCCATAAGTCAGTACTATGTGCGTAGCCTTCTGGCGCTGGACGGGCTGGCAATGAAACGAAACAGCCAGCTTGTCGGGTCTCGCCTCGGGTTGGCCTGCGGCATCCGAGCTGTACTCGTAAATGTAGAAGCAGGCATCGCCCTTCGCCATCTTCTCGTCGTCGTGGATGAAGATGTACTTGCCTTGAAGAACTGTCTTCATCACTCGGGTCTTGTCCGGGAGATCCACGACCGACATGTCTTTGCCGGGCGTCGCCGCATGAGCTCGCAGAGCCTGCGCGCCAACTACCATCGCTATTGCAACGAATATCAAACTCACTTGGGAGAAGCGTTTCATCATCACCTCCTCGGCCGCGTGCTTCAGCGGTCATCCAACGAGGGTCCTGATAAGTGGAGGCCATCTCGTTGTCCGAGTGTAGTCTAGGTCTTCAGCGGCTGGAATAACTATGATAGTCGTCACCGCTCGCGGTGACCGCCGTCACAAGCCTGCTCATTAGCCGGTCTTCGCCCACTTTGCTGGAAGATCTGTGTAGGCGTCTTCTTAAACTACGATGTCACGTTTGAAGTTCTCAGTTTTCAACACGCCCAGTTTTACTTGCGGGTCCACGCCTTCTTGCGGGCGCGCTGCTCGTATCGAGAATGAGCGTGTTAAGAAAAAGCGACGCTCGTTGACACTGGATTCGGTGTTGTAATACGCTTTGCGCAGCACTTCGAGAGACCTGCTGTGTGGCGAATATCCGATTCGATCCCACCGCAGGAACTTACAATGACAGTCCTGGGTTAGCTCCCCCGCGAGAACGGGGTGGAAAGAGAACCATGTCCCAATTCATTGAAGCAAAGGTGTGGTGCCCGCTGTGCAAGAAGAATGTTCAGCTACTGAGAGTAGCCAATGCTGCCAAGCTGGTTGATGTTCGTCCAAGGACGATCTATCGCTACATCGAGGAGGGCTCGGTTTACGCGCTCAAGATAGTTGGCAAGACTTACCGCGTTTGCGGTGATTGCTTATTCCGGCAGCGCGGCGAACCTTAAGATTATTTCTCAAATATCGTGACAAATGTGACATTTAGAATTGACTCGACGCGCACCCAATACTATATTGCCCGAGAGGGAGGCGGTCGTTCTCCCGAGACATATTCAGAATCGTTCTTGCAACGTTTAGAGGGCTGCGGCTATGGAAACAAAAAGGATACTCCCCATCCGGTCGCTGGTTACTTTGTTGCTGATAATGGTAGGCGTCGCATTCGCAAGTTTGGGTCTCATCCTGCCAGGGGGCAAGACTGCTTCGCAAGATCTTCCTCAGGTCAAGAACGGCACACGTTCCTTTCAAATGGTCAGTAAAGAATTGAAACAGTTCGGAGAGGAGTTTGTCGTTCTCGAAATGAAGAATGTGTCTCGAAAGGGCATAACTGCATACTCGATTTCTGCAGATCCTAACGGAAGGACAGACAGGGATTACAGCATCAGCGGTCATGTAATAGAACCGGGGGAAATCGAAGAGATTGAGATTCCCAGGACGGCCGTCAAATCTGCCGACTTAATCAATTCGCCTGGGGAAATACGTATACTTGCGGTCGTGTTTGAGGATGGGACAAGTGAAGGTGATCCTGCCATTTGTTCCTGGATTAGGGATCAACGTCGGGGGAAAAAGGTTCAGTTTCGACGGATCGAACAGCTATTGCGTAGAGCCATAAACGCTAACGACGCTCCCACACTCGCTAATCTAAAGACTCTTAGAGACAGTATTGCTTCACTTCCGGAAACCACCGGAGAGATGGACTCAGCCGCGTTTCGTTCCGGATTACGAGGTGCAAAAGGCCTCGTGGTAAACCTCATTGACAGACTGGAAACGACCCAACTGGCTGCGAAAGCAGGCTCTCAGAATATCAGCTCAGCGCTCGATGGGTTGAACGATATCCTACAGCAAACCAGTACCTGGATTGACCGTTAGCCTGCTCAACTGCCGCACTAAACCGAACGCTTATCGTCGACACGTTGTATAAGCAAACGCGAAAGGAGGCTAGATGAAGCGAAGCTGTGCCTTAACAATGCTTCTCGTTATATTTTGTGGATTACACGCGAATCATACCACTACTCTGGCATACTGTGTCCCAACGTATTGGCAAGCAGCACCTGACACTCTTGATACCAGTGGCTGTCAAGGTTTTTTTCCTTCGTATAGACTCTACAAAACATCCCACTGGGCTATCCAGTTTCCCGGCTGTACTGGTTTTGTTAATGCTGATCGGTGGGGTAAGGGTCAATGTACACCGAACCTGCAGTGTTGGCCCCTATTCGAAACACCAGAAACGGACGAATTGCTGTGGGACCAACACGTAGTATATCAAAAACTGAATTGCTCTAATCCGGGAACTGGCTCGTGTACGACCTGTCAATATTGGGGCGAGGATTACACGTTTGTTTATCCTCCGTGTGGCTGTTGTGGGGTAACCTGTGGAGGAGGGGGTGGTACGTACGAGGGCTGTGAGCCTTGTGAGTCCGATGATGACTGCTCTACGTGCGATGCTTATGCATACTGTGACACAGATGCCGGCACTTGCTACAACTATAGTCCCATATTGATCGATATCAATGGCGACGGATTCGCTATGAGCAGCGCGGCAGGTGGTGTTGCATTCGACATGAACGGAGACGCCGCAAAAGAGATGGTGTCCTGGACTGCTGCTGGTTCAGATGATGCATGGTTGGCCCTCGATCGAAATGGAAATGGCGTAATCGACAACGCGACGGAGCTCTTCGGCAACTATACGCCGCAGACCCCGACAAGAGTTCAGCCCAACGGTTTCATCGCTCTGGCTGAATTCGACAAAGTAGCGAATGGCGGCAACGGTGACGGCGTGATTGATCGAAATGACCCGATCTTTTCACGGCTGCTCATGTGGCAAGATACAAACCATAATGGCATATCAGAACCAAGTGAACTACACACCCTGCCAGCGTTGGGGTTGGCATCCATAGACCTTGACTACAAGGAATCAAGACGAGTCGATCAGTTCGGCAACAGGTTTCGATACCGATCGAAAGTACGAGATGCACACGGCGATCATCTGGGCAGGTGGGCGTGGGACGTGTACCTCGTCCGCTTGCGCTGACACGCAGTTGCTCCGACGATCCCCCTGACATGTTGTTGATGGGCTCGTGCCATTCGCTTCATGCTGAGCTTACTTACCTGGTGGTAAAGCCTATCTTTTCTGAGCCATCTCAATTGCTTGCAGCATCGCGCGAGCCTTGTTCACTGTTTCGACGTACTCGGTTTCGGGAACCGAATCCGCAACGATCCCAGCCCCCGCCTGAAAGTATGCCCGCCCACCTTTGGTGACGATCGTTCTTATCGCAATGCACGAGTCGAGGTTCCCGGAATAGTCCAGATACATCACCGCTCCGGCGTAGACTCCGCGGCGAGTCGGCTCCAACTCGTCAATGATTTCCATCGCGCGAATCTTTGGAGCGCCGCTCACCGTTCACGCGCTCAAGATAGTCGGCAAGACATACCGCGTTTGCGGTGATTGCCTATTCCGGCAGCAGGGGGACCTGTGAAATTGTTTTAGAAGAAACTGTGACAAATGTGACATGTTGTATTGACTGAGTTATTGGTATTGAGTACGATAGGGCCCGGCTGTGATTCCGAAGCGCATAGCAATACCAAACAGAACTTATGCGCGATTGCTGATTCGTAAATGACAATCCCGGCCCACTTGAAGGGGCGCGGTCTGAAGGTCTGAACTCTCAACGGGAGGGAAATCAATGAGAACAAAGCCTTGGTTACGTGCATGTGCCTTTGCTCTTCTGATCGTCGTGTTGCTTGCAGTCTCTTTCTTTGCGATCGGCCCACGGAGTGAGAGGCTTGAGGCCGTCCAAGCTCAAGTCCTTGATGATGAAGATGACCTCACCAGTCGTGCAGAAGGCCAAGATCGCGTGGGACTCACTAGTCCGCCCAAGAGCAGTCTGAGCGACATTATTTTCACTTTGTTGATTTCGGTAAAGTCGATTAGCCGGGGATCTGCTGCCGACAACGCCGGATTACAACCTGGAGACTTTATCTTTCGAATTGGCGGCGTTTCAATGAGAGGCGTTCAGACCTTAAGAGCAATAGAAACTGCCGCTCCGGGGACGCTCATAGACGTGGAATATGGACGACCTGATCCAGTTTCCAATTCGTTCACGAGGTTTCACGCACAGGTTCCGCTGGGTGTTGCCCGATCGAAGTTTCGCAACCTTCAGCAAGCGAGCGAGGAGCCCACTCTGCCTTTTGATTCAGAGTATCAAGATCGCGTGCTGCTTGACGGGAAGACCCCTAGAAGTTCATTCGGCGTTACCGGTAGGGTCATGATGTTGCTAACTCATGTCGAACCCGGTTCACCTGCGGAACAGGCGGGGCTGAGGCCCGGTGACTTGATTGCGGAAATCGACGGACTGCCAGTGCGTGGTATTCAGACCCTCAGAGCCGCGCAAACGCGTCCGCCAGGCACATTCGTAAACGTGGTCTATCTCCGATTAAGAACTGATTATGAAACATCGGAACGCGCTACCGCGCGAGTCGCGCTAGCTCCACTCAAGCGGCAATAAAAATACAAGTCTAAGACTCCAAGGGCTAGGAACGGAAAACGAACGCTGTAATAGGCGCAAGCGAGGCGCATGGCGCTAGTTCTCGCTTGCAGGTTGCATAAGCCGCTCAAGTCACTAGGTCGATATTAATATCTACCGTTTCGATAGTACTACCGTAATTGGGAGGTGGTTACCGATGCGATCAACGCTTGTTGCTATACTTCTTGCGATAGTCAGTCTTGCGGGAACGCTGTCCAATGGACCTTCTGCTCGAGTTCTCAGTTCAAGGACGGCCTCGAGATGGGGATTCGTCGATGAGGAAGCGCATACCTGCTGTACCAATTCTCAGAAGATTTCATGGCAACAAGAGTGCGTGGTCAATGTCGGAGGCGCCTCTTGTCACACTCAAGCCTATGATCGAGATCAGGGCTGCGATGCTACCTGCAATGATCCAGTAGATGGTACCCCACAGCAGTGTCTAAACTGTTATCGGTCAGGTGGGGGCGGCGGCGGGGACCTTCCGTGCATTGATTACTGGTCGGGCGATAGCTACTGCGGACAGGGGGCAAACTTTACAAACTATCCGGGCAGTGGATGCTCATCTCTATACTATTTTGATGGTCAAGAGTGTTGTTGTGGTGACGGTGGGTCGCCAATACTAATAGATATCAGCGGCAATGGTTTTGATCTGACCAACGAAGCTTCGGGAGTGAGCTTCGATATTAACCATGACGGCACTCGTGATCATCTGGCTTGGACGACTGCAAGTACAGATAATGCCTGGCTCGCGCTGGACCGTAACGGCAATGGAAGAATAGACGACGGCGGTGAGCTGTTCGGCAACTTCACGCCGCAGCCGCCCTCACAATATCCAAACGGTTTTATTGCGCTTGCCGAATATGATAAGCCGGCTAACGGTGGGAATGGAGACGGAAAGATAAGCAACCAGGATTCGATCTTCTCTTCCTTGAGACTATGGCAAGATGTAAATCACAATGGGATTTCAGAACCCAACGAACTGCACACGCTCCCGGCGCTGGGGATATTCTCGATTGACCTCGATTATGGAACATCAAAACGCGTCGACGAGAATGGTAATGCCTTTCGCTATCGCGCTAAGGTCCGTGATGCACACGGTGCGCACGTCGGCAGGTGGGCGTGGGATGTTTTCTTAGTGATTGGACACTGATGTGCAGTTCCGAACACGGAACGGTCTAACGCTTCTCAGCTATCTCAATTGCTTGCAGCATCGCGCGGGCCTTGTTCACTGTTTCGACGTATTCTGTTTCGGGAACTGAATCCGCAACGATCCCAGCCCCCGCCTGAAAGTATGCCCGCCCACCTTTAGTGACGATCGTTCTTATCGCAATGCACGAGTCGAGGTTCCCGGAATAGTCCAGGTACATCACCGCTCCGGCGTAGACTCCGCGGCGAGTCGGCTCCAACTCGTCAATGATTTCCATCGCGCGAATCTTTGGAGCGCCGCTCACCGTTCCCGCGGGAAAGCACGCCGCGAGCGCGTCGAAGCGATCCATCCCGGCCCTCAACCGCGCCTTGATCGACGACACTAGATGCATCACGTGTGAGTAGCGTTCAACGATCATCAGGTCAGTGACTTCGACTGATCCGTAATCGGCTACACGACCAAGATCGTTACGGCCAAGATCGACGAGCATTACGTGTTCGGCCACCTCTTTCTCGTCGGCCCGAATCTCTTCGCCAAGCAACACGTCTTCCGTGTCAGTAGCTCCGCGCGGCCGAGTCCCGGCGATGGGGCGATACTCGATTCTACGTCCCGTCGCTCGAACCAGCATTTCCGGTGAGGCGCCGATAATCGACTGGTCGCCAATCTTGAGGAAGAACATGTAAGGCGACGGGTTCACCACTCGTAACGCGCGGTAGACTTCGAACGGATGCGCGCCAAGTGCAACTTCGAACCGTTGGGATAAGACGACCTGGAATATGTCGCCGGCGGCAATGTACTCCTTGGCTGTGACTACTGACTGCTCGAACTTCTGTTTGTTCATGTTCGAGCGGACTCGACTGGGCGTCGAATCGTGATTATCAGTAGAGCGCAATGGCTCGACCGGATCTTCAAGGCGGGCTTCCATCGCTTCGATGTCGTCGATTGCTTCTTGATACTCGGCTTCAAGACCCTCGGTCCTGCCATCGGTGAACACGTTGGCGATAACGTGAATCTGGTGACGCACGTGATCGAATACCAGCAGGCGAGAGAAGAACATCATGACTGCATCGTCGATACCTATGTCATCTATGTGTGAGTCGGGAATCCTCTCGAACCATCGCGCAGCGTCATAGCCCAGGTATCCCACCGCTCCGGAAACGAAAGGAGGCAAATCGGGAAGCCGCACCGGAATGTGACTGCCCGACAGCTGACGAAGCACAGTCAGCATCGCTTGATCAGTTTCTTCGGTGCCAGTTTTTCTTTCGATAGTGACTTTGCCTGCGCGGCTTCGAACGATTGTCTCGGGCTCGAACCCGAGAAACGAGTAGCGGGCGACTTTCTCTCCGCCTTCGACCGACTCGAGCAGGAATGAGTAAGGGCTAAGCCGCTCGATCTTGAGGTAGGCAGCAACCGGAGTCAGCAGATCCGCCATCACGCGCTTGACGACTGGTACAACAGTGCCCTCGGCGGCAAGCTTCAGGAAGTCTTGATAAGTTTGCGGTGTGAGATCGCTCATCGGAGACATCGACTTTTCGGCTAATGGTAGCACTCGTCAATAAGCTCTAACAACGATAGAGGCGGCGCCGCTTTACACTTCGGCAGGATTGACAGGTCGGTAAGCAGTGGCTTGCCCCCGCTGTTTTTCTTGGCGAGTTAATCGGGCGGGGGCAAGCCCACCTTCCCGACCTGTCAATCCTCCCCAAGTTCACGCCCCAAGATAAGCTTCTCTAACGCGCTGATCGTTTAGCAGGTCGCTGCCCCGGCCCTCGAGCACGACTCGGCCGTTCTCCAGTACGTAGGCTCGATTGGCAAGCTTCAAACTTTGTTGAACGTTTTGCTCGACCAGCAGGATAGTGATGCCCTCGCGATTGATCGTCTGGATAATCTCGAACATTTCCCGAACTACTATCGGCGCAAGTCCCAGACTAGGCTCGTCCAGTATCAAGACACGCGGTCTTGCCATCAGGCCTCGAGCGATCGCAACCATTTGCTGCTCGCCTCCCGAAAGAGTCCCGGCTAACTGACCCGCGCGTTCTTTCACCTTTGGAAAGAGGGCGAACACTCGTTCGAATGATTCGACCCGCCGCCGCCGGGCCTCGCTGCTGATCGCGCCGAGCTCGAGATTCTCTCTTACACTCATAAGAGGAAAGAGTCTTCGACCTTCAGGTACGTGAGCGATCCCGCGTGCGGCAATCTTGTGAGCGGGAAGCTCGTCAATGCGGTTGCCGTCAAACACGATCCGTCCCTCGGTAGCGCGCACTACGCCGGAAATAGTCTTGAGCGTAGTTGATTTCCCTGCGCCGTTAGCCCCCACAAGCGTCGCGATCTCGCCTTCTCGCACAGCGAACGTCACGCCCCATAGGACCTGAACATCGCCGTAGCTAGCAGTCACATTGTTGAGTTCGAGCAGAGTCTTCTCAGCCAAGTTGAACCCCGTGCCTGGTCAGTAAGGCGGACTGAATATAAGACCCGTAGTCGTAACGAGACAAGTCGGCGATCCGTGTTCAACAACGCTGCTCTGGCTTTACCTATGGTTTGGAGTCAGCGAAGGGCTCTGTTCAGCCTTCTCAGCCACGCCACGATTTGTGATGGGAAAAGGCCGTCTACGGATTCGACTCGCGGCTCAGCGAAAAAGAGAAAGCGGCGCGGCGGAAGGCGGCCCTCGAGACCGTAGCAGTGGCTAAGTTGCAACCTCAAAGCAGTTGCTGCATAATGAAGGCGATCCACCCGAAAGCTGAATAGTTATTCGGAGTTTTATTCGAACAAGGAGTACAGGGATGCGCGTGAACCGAGGTCTGTTTCATATTCTTGCGACGGGTGCCTCCGTCGCATGTCTACTCTCCACCTTGACCGTTACGTTGGCCGCACAACGCGACGCTGCGAACATCAGAATAAAGAACTTTGGCTGTATCAATGAGAACTTCTATCGCGGCGCTCAGCCGCGTGAAAGAGATTACGCCGACCTCTCCGCCGCCGGCGTCAAGACGGTGATCGATCTTCAGGAAGATGGCGAAGCTCATGAGCAGCAACTAGTTGAAGCGGCGGGAATGAAATTCTACCGCATCGGACTGAGCGATAGTTCATGGCCGTCCAATGAGAAGGCGGCGCATTTCCTCAAGCTTGTAAACGATCCCGCAAACCAACCCGTTTTCATTCATTGTCACGGGGGCAAACACCGCGCTGGCGCAATGACCGCAATTTACCGAATGACTCATGATGGATGGAGCGCCGACCGCGCCTACACCGAGATGAAGCAGTATGACTTCGAAAGCGGGTTCGGGCACAGCGCCCTGAGAGCATATGTATACGACTATTACTCTCGTAACAGTCAGAAGGGCATTGCGGTCACGGCCGATAAGTGAACTTCAGTCAGCTTAGCGGCAACGACTGAAAGAGGGAAAGCGCCAGCGCTGTCGCGCTGGCGCTTTTGTTGATGGCGACGATTACCGACACGTTTTCTTTGTCGGTCTTGCCGCCCTAACGCTTGCTGAAAAGCTCTTTGATAATGTTTGACAAAGCCCTGTAAGCGACATGAGTTCCGAACCTGCTAAAGGTGCTGCTCACCGTTTGGTCTTCGGGACGCGACCAAACATTGGAGATCCCCGCCGTTACCAGACCTCCGGCAAGGAATGACGCGTTGAACTGATTGTTGCCGCTATCGCTTTGGGTGACGAAGACCCGGCTCACCGCGTAGCCAATCCTCGCAAAACCCTTTTTGTCCGAACGAAAGTACCGCGGATCCTGCTTGAACGCGGTCGCAAAAGCAAATTTCTCGAAGAAGTTTGCGGTCGACCTGAATGCAAAGCTGCGTGCCGCGTGGGTCATGGTATCCGCCGCGAAGTCTCCTGCGGTCATGTGACGGCCATGATCCTTATCCGTCGCCTCACTGAACACTCCCGAGAGTACTGAAAGCGCGTAAGGCATTGGCGGCATGAAGGAACTCCGCGCAAAGTACTTGAACTTCTGGCGCGATGTGAGTGGCGCTCCAGCATTCGGTGCCGGAGACGTCGGCTGGCTGGTCCCGGACTGCGGGGAATTGCTCCCATTGGATTGATCATTGGACTGCGAATTCGCTCCCGCCGTACTCGACATTACTATCGAAGGGTCTTCAGCGGGAGTGATCGAGTGCGCCGATGTATCATCTTTGCCGTTCTGTAAATCACGGGCAAATACCGCAGGAGCTACCAAGAGGAACGTGCTAATTAAGCAGAGCGTTGTGGACAGCTTGAGCATGGAGCGATGAGCTTCAAAAGACATGTTCTACCTCTCTGAAACTTCGTCCACATCAGCATCATCAAGCGTAGCACTACGGCTGGGAGAATCCAAGAAAGCGAACAGCAGAAAGCGAAGAGCGAAAGCGAAGAGCCTGGTCGGGTCCTGGCGAATTACGGCCGGAAAAGCAAGAGGTTCGTATGGGCACCCGCGTGCTTATGCTAAGCTGGCTCGCAGGTTCATGATACGATTCGAAGCCGGACTCGGGGCGCGTAGCCGCGCATCGGATGGTCTGTAAAATATGAAAAGCACCTCATTGACGTGGTTCTATGCGATTGCCAGTGTGGTTGTGGTCAGTCTCGTTTCGTTGGTAGGCGTAACGACCATTTTGATAAGCGGCGAGAGATTGAAAAAGGCGATCTTCATTATGGTCAGTCTCGCGGCCGGGGCCATGTTCGGAGACGCTTTCATTCACTTGCTGCCCGACGCGTTCGAGAACCGCCGGCCAAAGGCTCAAACGGCCTTGTACGTTCTCGCGGGAATATTCGCATTCTTCGTGTTGGAGAAGTTCTTGCTTTGGCGGCATCAGCACACGCTTGAATCCGACAACCACATACATCCGATGGGCTACATGAACCTGTTTGCTGATGGCGTGCACAATTCAATCGACGGCATGATAATTGGCGCCTCATATCTGATCAGCGTCCCGATTGGAATAGCGACAACTACCGCGGTGGTCTTTCACGAGATACCACACGAGCTTGGAAACTTCTTCATCTTGATTCACGCCGGCTTCACCAAGTCGCGGGCGCTGTTCTTTAACTTCCTATCGGCAACGCTGGCGATCCTGGGAGCGATCGTCGCACTGATGATCGGCGGGAGCGTTCAGAGTTTTGCTGAGTTCATGGTTCCGCTGGCGGCGGGCGGATTCATCTACATTGCCGGATCTGACTTGATACCTGAGCTTCATAAGGAAGCCACTCCGTCAAAGTCTCTGGTGCAGCTGATATCGATGGGAGTGGGTGTCGGGCTTATGCTTCTGTTATCGCTGTTGGATTAGCGGATGGCCCCAATGTCATTTGATTGTTTGGCTGGTGACTCGACCACTCTTACTGTGAAATCAATGCAGACAAGGGCAGGAATGGTTAAGCTTTTGCTGATAAGTCCAAAACCCGTCAGATGAAACCGAAATAGGAGTGATGGTTACACTCACAGAACACTGGCAGAAGAGACACGCCTTGAAGGCAACACCCTGCGTTGTCGCGCACGTAGCGCCGCTCATAGCGGGAGCCGTCGAATCCTCGTAAAGCACATTCGATCCAGACACGTGGCAGGAGCTGGACGGAAAGCCGAACTCCCTGGCCTCCAAAAATGTGTCGTTCACGCTGCAACGGACATAGCAATACTGATCGTAAATGCAGACACCCTGCGCTGCCGTTTGGGCCTCGTGTTGTCCGTAACTAAGGGGGCCCGTATGGTATGTGTAGTCAACCTTGTACTTGCCTACTTGAGGGCCGTATGTAACCGCCCAATCGCAGGATTCAGGGAGGGATGGTGGTGGAGGCTGGCTGGAATAAGATTCTTGGTCTTGCTCGTCGTCGTCTTGCTCGTCGTCTTCGTTCTTTTGCTTTGCCTTTACAGAACGTCTCTTTTCCAACTCTACATAGGTTCGATACTCATCGCTCTTGACGTACTCAAACCAGGGAGCCTTTACAGGTGGCCTTTTTTCGGAGAATGCGTTGTTCAGCGCGCTTTGTCCGAGGACGTTGTCCATGAAATCCACTCTTGGTTTAACGGTAGATTGAAAGGAATCGTGGTAAAGAACCATCGCGTTGTAGGTTCGTTCTCTGCCCCCAAGGTGAACGGTCACCTCGTATGAGGTGTATTCTGATATGTCAGTCTTGCCGGTCAGTTGTAACAACCGCGTTATGGAGGTGTGTTCCCAATCCTCTAGCAGGCTACCCTGATATCCGCTGACGACCCATTTTGCCTGGTAAGCTACGTGTGCAGGTCCGCCATTTAATGTGCGAACGGTGTGCACGATGCTAACAACCTCGCCAGTAGGCTTCGTAACGACTTCTCCGATAGCCTTCTCGGATATCTCTTGAATTGGACCAGTATGTATGTTCCGAATCTCAAATCTAAGATCGTCATTTGACCTGTACTGTGAGTTGCTGTCAGAGGCAGCTTGAGAGTTGGCAGCCGCATTGTATAGAGAAAGCTTATCGTAAGTAGCCCGAATGAGACTCTCTTTCTGAGTGCTTTGAGATGGCTGCGAATATGCGATAGTGGAAAGCACGCCAATTGCGAACAAACCGACCGATGCATTAACGATGAAATGGATTCTTTTCATTTCACACCTCATTGGGTTGAACACCTTACCCTGAAGGTTTCGGTTAGAAGGTTGAGCCATTCTCGTGCAGACGTGAGAGAACTTAATCTGCGCGAGAAGCGGCTTGTTACAGCCTGCCCTTGTTTGACTTTGACTTCAGACTCTCCAGGCTCCTGTTGATTTCTTGATCTATCGTCCTCTTCAGATCCTCCTGTCCTCTTGCTCCCTTCATTATTCTGCCGTTGATAATAAGTGTTGGAGTACCCTGGACATCGGCCGCCCTTGCGTCTCTTATGTCCTTGGTGACGATAGCCCGACTACTCTCCGCGGCTCGGCAGGCATTGAAGTCCTTCATGCTTAAGCCAAGCTCAGATGCTATCGCGATTAACGCATCGTTAGAAAGACTGCTGGAACTGAACAGCCGATCATGGTATTCCCAGAACTTCCCCTGCGTGGCGGCGCATACCGAAGCCTGTGCTGCATTGAATGCGTCTGGGTGGCTCGGTAGCGGCAGATGCTTGAAGACAAGTCTTACGTCGTCGCCGTAGGCTTGTAAGACGTGCCGCAGGGTATCAGCCGCCTGCTTGCAATAGGGACATTGAAAGTCCGAAAATTCGATTATTGTGACAGCGGAATTCCCGGGTCCACCCTTCGACGGGCCTTCATTGCTTACGTTAATCGTGGGTGCAATCGGGTCGGGAAGAGAAATGACGATTCTCGCTTTCTTCCTTATCTCAGCTAATGCCGCCCTATATTGTTCAATCCTTTCATGACCCTCCAAGTCCAATCTGATCCTCTGTTTCGCCTCGTCTTCTGACATGTTTCCCAGTCCACCAATGTTCGACTCGTACAATTCTTGAACCTGGGTATCCTTAACCTCAACCTTCGCGAGCAGAAGCTGTTTCTTAAGCTCTTCGACTGTTATGCCCTTTGATTGCGCTTCTTCTTCAATTAGGACTCTCGTAATCACATTCTCAAGTGCACTCTTCCGGAGGTTGTAGATTCGCTCTTCCAAGTTGAAGAGTTGAGAACCAATCAGCGCATCGACCTCCTGTCGTGTTATTGTCCGTTTCCCATTGATTGTCGCGATGGTTTCCGCATGCGGCTCTTTGTTGTTCTGAGCTTGCCCGTATGCAAGTTCACGAGCGCCGCACATCAAGAACAACAAGATTAGAAGAGAGGGTACTTGGTGCCTAGCTGTCATTTGGTTTCCTCAGGAATAACGATTGCGAACTGCTCTAAGGCGCGGCCAGTATCCAACGAAATCTCTGTCAAGTCAACAAGAAAAGAGTGGCGAAACTTACTCTTCGTGGCCAATCGTCCTACTTTTTTGAAGTCCTATTCTTTGCCGGCATGCTTTCAGTCATGTACTTCCGACATTGGTAGGGCGTTACGCCATACGTTTTCTTGAATTGTCGCGCGAAGTGACTACGATCATGCAATCCAACGCGAACTCTCACTTCCTTGACGGGTAGAGAAGTGGTTCTTAATAGATCACGGGCTTTTTCGAGTCTGCGCATTTTTATATATTGAATGGTTGGCATCCCGAGCTGAGTTTTAAACAGATAATGAAGGCGAGATCGAGAGAGGCTGACCGACTGAGCGATCTGGTTGAGCGTAAGATCCTGGTCCAGGTTGGAACTGATGTAGTCGAGCACCTTTTGGATTTTCGGTAGCATTCTATGCAAGCCGGCGAATTCTGCCCGATTTTCTCAGACGGCGGATTTGTTTTACCCATCACATTGGGATGAAATCGGCCAAGGCCTTGTTTACAGACATTTCCTGAGAGATGGATCCGCGAAAGTGCGACCATCCGAGCTTTGACTTCCGGCTCAGGGAACGTGCTTGTCAACCGCCCACATCAGAGCGGTTGGATTGATCGGTTTGAGCAATACCTCGTCGGCGCCAGCGGCTAGTGCCTCGTCCATCACGTCAGCCCTTCCAGCAACCATTACGACGGCGGTGGTCTTGCGGTGTTCGAGTGCTCTGATGAATCTCAAGAGCTGTAGGCTGTCTATTCCAGATGTGCGGTTGCCGAGAATCACCACGTCGTACGTCTCATTACCAACGAGTAGGTCCAAGGCGCAGTCTCGATTCCCGCAGGCTGCAACTCTCCACCCTCGTCTTTGAAACATCTGTGCGAACAGCGTTGCAATGATCTCCGAACCGTCTATAATGAGCATCGATTTCATCGCTAGAAGCTGCGCGCAGTGGAAAAAAGGAGAGGGAGCGCTTGCTGTTCGACCTTCCTGGGTAAAAAAACTCGCCCGCTAGACAACCCCTCTCTACCGGCTAAAGGAGAAACGAAATGACTTGGGGACCAATCAAGTCGCCAACCCTTCCCACAACGAGGCGGGGCAAAGTTTCCAACAACCGCTGCTACCGTCGTTCCGTAACGCCGCAATGAGAATTCATGGTTGTACGTTTTCTCTCACACCATTGAGCGGACTTACTCGATGTGATAAAAACGACCCGAGGACAGCGCTCCAAATCACGGTGTCTGAGTTACGGCTTGAAAGACATAACATCGCATTGTTATTTCGAGGCGGCGCTGAGTATTTCGGGCGAGCGTCATCTTAGTGCCATTCGGCGAACGATGTCAACTAGTATTTTCAGGGGAGCACCAGAATATTGGCCAAACCAAACCTCAAAGCAGCCCCCAGGAGAGCCGGCATGCCGTCAGAGACGAGCTTGTTGAGTGAGTATGTAAGGCGAGTGATGAAGTTGAAGGGCTTGACCCAGAACGACGTCGAGCGGATGTCGGGTGGACGCATTACCGACGGCTACGTGGCAAGCATTACCACCGACAGGGCGACTAATCTTTCAGTCGAGAAACTGGTTGCCCTCGCCGACGGACTTGGCGTGGATATCGATGAGT
>WNFR01000996.1_pt1 | contig 29237 bp, 20 predicted proteins | sample 5400221 | NCBI WGS metagenome assembly WNFR01 (sample SAMN13153357, study PRJNA577476) | soil metagenome | isolation source: 40 cm soil under Madrone tree | place: USA:California | collected 2016-06-14
GTCTATTGAAGACCACTCCCCGTCTAACCTCGCAACCTGAATAGGCCATTGTGTCGTATATGCAGCTGACCAAATCGTACTGGCATGCTACCTGGTGGTGGACTTGGGAGCGGTCAACAAGGAGTAGTAATATGAACAGCTTTACTATTGGCCAGATTTGGTCGGATCACGTACTGGTTGCTCCGTTCGGATTCCCGAATTCCCACGTGGAATGCCACCAAGCTCCGAGTTCCGAGTCCCACACTCAGGTACACTCAGGTTACTTCAACCACAAAGGGAGCCTCACAATTCTTTCTGATGAGACCAATGTGCTATAATTACACGCCCATCTAGATATAATTTGACTTGTCGTCAACCGGGCCACCATCGGCTCAAGCATTATTCTAGTGTTCCTCAAGAGCTCCGAGTCGCCCCCAGTAGCATCATCGTGCTGTCGACGACTGTGAGTCCATATAACGACTAGCCTATTGTCTCACCACACACAAACCCGGGGACTTCTCATGGTGGCTGATATGCAGCGCCCGGCTTTGACCTGGAATTAACTGGCACTACGAAGTCACAACTGGCAATCATAGGCTGTGGCAATAGGCTACTGATTATTGTACATAACTTGTCGACTCTCGAAGCATGTTCCAGACCGCGTGCGCGTGTTGGCCATGTGTACGATCGGTGCCCCTTTCTGGCTGCGCTTATGGTGGCGAGATAAAAGGCTCGGTTAAAGGTCTCCTATTGTCTCTCTCTCTCCCTCAACGAAACGAAATGTCTACGGCTCTACGCGATATCGATGTCAACATCCTGCTCTCTGTTGTTGAGCATGTATTTCTTCCCCCGAAGCTTCCCCAACAGGGACCAACTGAGGAAAATGAACGTGACACCAATGTGGCGTTGTGCCACATCCTCATACAAGCTGCTCAAGCTTTCAGCCAGAGCCTGTCTCCCTCCCAGCAGCTGTTATGGGCTCATACAACGAAAACAATGTCGTCAATATACGGGGCTGCAAAGCGGCCGCGTGTAGAAAAGGAACTGAAGCACGCCCTGTCAGATCTCGCTGTCGGAGGTGAGCTTAAATTTCCCCTTGCGTGTCGCATCGTCGTTTACTTTTTCTTTCAGATGTCTTCGTTATGCACGTTCGAGCCCAGAATGCCGCCGTACTCATTCGCATTCTTGTCGACCATGTTCAATTCGAGATATTTGAAGTCTGCCCACCAACAAGTAGCGTCACGTCCACCAGTGGAAAGCTCCTTTGCTCCTATCCCGGCCCTGCTCTTCAGATCTCCTCGGATATCTTTTCGAACGAATGTTTCCTCCAGGAACTTGCGTCTTTTCTCGTTCAAATGGACGTTGACGAGTTGGATTCTGGCGCGACCACACACAAGGCTGGATCCATCGTACGCGAAGTCCGCGATAGTGCGCACCCGAAGTACATCTCTCAATTGTTAGTGGGGATTCTAAGGGGCTTCGGTAGTCTGCCTGCCTCCGTAGATCGTATCACAAAACGGATAAGGGACGAAGTTCTTTGGAAGGACGCATACAAACCTTGGCGCCGATCACCGCTATGGCTCGTCATCAGGGTGGCCCTTCAAACATCCTTAGACTGCGATGTCTACAAAACGTTTATCCTGTTTTTCCACGCTCATCTCCTCCAAAGTTGCGTGAAAAGGGGCTTTCCAAGTGAAATACTCTACTTGATGAGGGTCAAGGTCGCGCTGCGTCTCTCAAAGCTGGGCCCCGCTGTTTCAGACCACGTATACCAAGCTGTATATGACGCGGCAACGGAGACAGAGACCCTTCTTCAGCAACGGTGGTCTGATTTCCAGGCGAGCCAGTCCATTTCTCCGCCATGGCACCCCGACAAACTGGACGTTGTCCGGGATACTGAAATTACGCTCAAGAATTCGTTCTCGTACATCGAAAATGCGCTTTCCTCAAAGCCTCTCAGCTACCCGCATAAGAAATTTAAGCCTGCTCATTCACGACGTCTCGTAGAAATCGTCAACTTCACTTGTTTTTCAGACGGCCGACTTAAGGCGGCTGTTAGATCGGACAAGCGTAGTGCTCTTGCGGACTTTGAGCTGGCCGTCGAGAGACATCTGGATTCCTGGGTTGATTCGAGCCAACACGACGACGACTCTTCGGATGTGATTGCGTCCTGCGTTGAGCAGTATTACGCCAATGCCAAAGAGATTTATGGTGGCTCTCCCGAGGATAACTCCGTTATGCTATTGACCATCATAGACCTTTGGATGGCACTGGATAAGTTGACTGTTCAACAATGTCCTCTCATGGCGTGCTATTCACCAGAAATTCCTCGGGATTTCCTTCATCCCCTGCTCCTTCATCGCTCCGGCTCCCTGAAACGTGCCCTCCTCATCGAGAGATATATCTCACGGCGGCATGAAGAGGCCTCATGTGGGACGTCCATATTTTCGGACAATGCCACCGATTCGTCATTTGCCGTGCGGTATTTCGGTGGTTCCTCGAAACTGAAACAACTCCACGCCGATATCAACCACCATGCCGAGCAACAGCGGGAGGCAAAGCGTGCTGAACTCAGTGCCCTGAACGAGGAGTGGCATTCGCTCAAGGATGAGGCATCAGGGCTGACTCACACTTACGTCGACGATGACGACTCGGAAGGCGAAGGGAATCTGGTTCACGCGCACTACTGCCAAAAGTGTGGAAAAGAGCGTGCGGCTGATAGGCTGAAGATTGACGTCTTTGAATGGCCACTGCCCCAGTCGACGGCGCAAGCGCAGTTGGTAGTATTCGAGCTCTCTCCGCCACGTGCATTCTCCGTGTGGCGTGGGATAACTTACAAGATCCTGTGTGACATTGGGATGCCGCCGAGCGCTTCCACTGGCAACAACGCTGACCGACCGAAGCTCCTCTTAGATGCTTTCTCTGGTCTAAAGCGATGGGCACTGCGTCACGAGTATCACAGGATTACGCTTGGATCTACCACCAAATCTTTCCGTGATCAAACGCATTACAAGAAAGTCCGGATTCCTGCTGATGAACATCACGTTTTCGTTAATAATGGCCTATCGTTCAAAATCCACGACCGTAAGACCGGATGTTGGGCAGCGCAACCGTTCCGTGGGACTACCATTGCAAAATTCTGCGTACCACCTATCCCCTTGCCATCTCCATACGCCGAATTTCACTCCTTTGTCACCGGAACGTACCATACGTCTAATGAAGTCATTGCCGCTCAGGGTGACTGCCTCTCGGAACTGAGCTCTCATGAGTTCCTGGCATTTTCTGGGCTGCGCAGCGGGCCACGTCTCCAATGGTTGAACATAACCAGGGAGCTGTCATCACCGTCGTTATCGTTTCGCCGAGAGGAGGTGCATACGCTGATCACTCAGGCGGCATGGCATCTTGGTCCCCTGTCAGACGATGTACGCGAGTGGCATACCGACCTTGATGTGCCCAGCTTCGGGAGGACGCTTCTACATGAACTAGAGCACCTCCTTGGAAGGATAGAGTTCAACTGGCTCGAGGAAGTCACCATCCGGTCCATTGGTATGTCAGACAGCACTCTCTTCCGCCTGTCCGACGGTGCCTTAGTTCTTTTATCTCTAGCTCTTATTACCAGCCGCTTCCTATCCGCTGTGACTGATCAGGACATTTGTCAAAGGGCGTATGCGTTGCTGCGGAAGGTCCGGAACACAGCGTATAATTGGATTAGCGAACTTGATTCGAAGCTATTCCAGACTGAAGACGAAAAAGCGCGGAACAACTTGGGTTGGCGACTGTGCACTCTGGCTGCGACCTGTCTCTCGACATATGATGTTTGCCTCGAGCACGTGTCTGGGGTACTTTCTGGAGCCAGCGATATAGCCATAGCTGTACGCTGCGCAGTAATCGTCAATGACAACACCCCTTCGGTCATTCGGGGTGACGACTCACATTATCTCAGTCGGCTTTTGAATCGACATAGCCGCCTCCTTCATTTTCTTGAACCATTTTTCCGTGAAGCCGTACGGACTTGCCCATCGGGCTTCGATCAAGCCCTCACAAGTTTATGGCCAGGGTTCCGCCGGCAATCGTCATCGAATTGGCACGTGCTCTCTGACCCTAACTCACGATGGGTATCCTGTATCGCCGAAGGGGGACAGGAGATCCATTATAATTTATTGTCCGGACAGCTACTCATTGGCGGAAACCCCCTAGGAAGACTGCCCCAAGAAATTATCCAACACCCGACGTACGCAAGCGTCTTAGGAACGGTATGTTATCCTTTTTTCATTTATTATCACTCCCGTGTGTTGACGTGGTCCGTACAGAGGGTTCTTGACGTCGTCCCTGCCGACCTCCCTGGAATGGAGTTTATGACTCAGTCGAATGTGTCAGGGTACCAAGTGTGTAGTTTCGATTCTCCATATTACTAGGAAACAGCTAACGTAGGCTCAAGGTATTCTTTTCGCTGCATGATGGAGATCTAACCATACAAGCTCGCCGACTGGGAGATTCCCAATGCTTACAGCTTATTCCACGTGCGGTGTTCGTCAATGATTTTCCAGAAGTTTTTGTGGATGGCTGCGTTCACTGGCTCTACCTTGGCACAGGAAAGGTCGAACTCCGCCCTGTTGAATCCACTTGGATTCCAGATCCGTCCAATTGGCAACTCATCACCCTTACAGACAAATCTCGGTCCGCGTGCCGTAAGATCTCCGGAGACGGCGCTGCTCCAGTAGAGTTGATCGATATTCGTTCCCCGACATTTCAAATGATATCTGGCTTACTTTCTGCACTCGAATCTCCGGAACATATTACCATTACGCGCACAAAACAAGTGCTTGAAGCTTCTCTCCCTCGACTACACCTCGTGTTCTTTGTTAATGGTGACTCAGAATTGGAGTGCCGAAGCATGCCGGGCTACGTCATCGACAAACTTCAGTCCTGTGGCACTATGTTCGGACTCAAAAATCAACTCGTCTTGTGCCCTGGACGCGGCTCTTCAAAAGAGATGCCGCGACGGGTCATCATTCCGCAGGGAGATATTGGCTTCAGTTTGAAGGGGGATTTTTCTACAGTTTCCATTAAGACGGGAACGCGGCGACCAGTCCATTGGCACGAATACACCATCGATGCCGATCTGGGACGCCTCACCGGGAACGTGAGCTTGCAAAGCAAGCTATACCAATGTTATTTGCATGCACTTACGAGCCATTGCCTCCCCGATGCGCTACTCGGTCATACAGGGACCGAAGAATCCCTTCAAATATTGCAAAGTGCTGCCCTTCTGTCATTTCAAAGACTGGGCGAGGGCGAAGCAAAGCTCTTGCAGTTGATTAGCGACTTGACGCCGCGTAGGGAATATTATCCGCTACATCGGAGGTCGATGGTTACGGTTAAGTGGAAAAACCTTCCTATCCTCTCGCAGCACCATGATTTTCACTCGTCTGTGCTCCCGATTCTCGATTATGCACAAGCAATGGAAGCACTGCACGCCGAACACGTCGTGTTTAAAGTACCTCGTCAAGACGCATCCTTGCTGGAGCGCGTGGCCTTTCACAACAGGGTATACTACCCACATAACTTGCAAACTTTACGGCACTCGTCCACTTCGATTCCAAAGGACGTCGCCTACGAGTCAAGGGGCGCAGCTGAGTGTGGAAGTTCAGAACTTGCCGCCTACCAGACGTCGTGGTCTGTATGGAACGATAAGCCCTGTTTTTCCCGCAATGGGTTCAATCTGTGGGACAAAATGAAATCGTGGGGGTCAGTTGGCACGGCAGACGCGACGATTTCTCTACTGCACTCGTGGGGGTCAGTTGGCAACACGACGACTTCTCTACGGTATAGCCGATACTGGCTTTCTCTCAACGCTGCCAAGGATTGGTTCAGAATATACGGCAATTGCAAGGAGGTATTACGCAGCTTGAACGATCCTCGAGACTGGAAGATCAGGTTGGCATTCAGCCTTTCCGCGGCTAGCTTTAGCGGGACCAAATACGCGAACGTCATCCCACTTATTCTAATCTTTGCGACGGACGCAAGGTTCCGTCGTCTTGAATTCCCGACATCATTTTACTATGACCTGTCAGATGGCACGGATCCGGAGCATGGCCGGTTGACGGATCTGATGCGTCAGTTTGCTCTTCCTATGGAAGATACCCCCGCGCAATTTGTGGAGGTCCGAGCAACCTCCAGCAAGAAGATTGCGAAGGCGCAAAAACGAGAATACAACAGTTCGATTAACGAAATGACGTCAGACGCCGCTCAGAGAATAGTGGACCGGTGGCCCAAGAGACGATTCAATCTTTCACACCAATGGTTTGAAAATCAACGTTGCAAGGAGTGTGTCGGCGAATACCTAGAATCAGTATCTCGAAATATGAATCTCAGGGGCTATATCTATCACATACAATCAATCATAGACGGCTACAATGTCACGATTCCTCCGGACACGTCTTACGTTTTTTCTCCTCGGTTCGTTGCGAGATCGCCGAAGGCGACATCTCCTTCACTTCGAGAATTGCTGATGTCCCGGGCTGACTTCACACGGTCACCGAGCTCCGGACATTTCGATTACGCCGTACCATCCGCCGTGACGATTGGGGCTCAGACCAACCCACCGCCAACCAGGGAAGATAACCTGAGCTTACTTATTCATGAGTTCCGAGACTCCCAGGAGTCGTTGCTTCGACTTTACGGAGATAACCTGAATAAGAGTTACTGTGACCTCGTAGAAAAAGCGGGACCATTCCCTGTCCACCGCAGCGTCCCTTCGCAACAGGATTTACTCCGATACCGCGACCTGTGCTCTGAACAGAAGAATGCGATATTTTATGAGCTTTCGGAGGCCTTGGCGCCGTCTCAGAGGCAGGAACATGTCCTCCACGTCTCGGGTCTTTGGCCTCGAATAACCTCTCGATCGATCCTACGAGAGCTGTCGAGGGATCGCGTCCACACGCTGAATGAGCAGTGGAAACGCGCTATCACCCGCTATGCAGTAGCTTTCCTCACGTATCAGCAATCTCAGCGTCTGGTTGAGCTCGCGTCGAGACGCCGGGACGAGGAATTCCTCCGGGAAGCGGACACAGTTTGCGAGGACGTGGCCGCGGCTTGTTCTCCTGACTGGCTCCTGATACAGGTTAGTTAATTTCCCACTGAAACTTTCAACAGTCGCTGACAGGCTACGTTGTTAGATCGACGCAAACTTTTTGGCGCGTCCGCTACAACTGGCAATCGCGCGCGAGATGATCTCTCCGACATGCAAGCGGAGTGCATCGCTTCAGCTCAACATGGGAGAGGGAAAGTCGTCCGTCATTGTTCCCCTCGTCGCCGCCACACTGGCCGACGGTTCCAACCTTGCGAGAGTCGTGACCTTGAAACCGCTTTCGAACCAGATGTTCCAACTTTTGTTCAGCAGGCTTTCTGACCTCGCCGATCGACGCATTTTCTATGTGCCCTTCTCGCGGGATCTGCCAATGAGCCCCTCGGTGGTCCAAAGTATCCACACCTTGTACAGACGATGCGCAGAGGAAGGTGGTGTTCTTGTCGTCCAACCCGAACACTTACTGTCGCAGAAACTTATGTGTATCGATACTCTTTTAACGTCCCAAGATGACCACGACAAACTCGCTATTGCTAGGCCACTCAAAGAACTCCAGAGATGGTTGGCCAAAGTATCGCGCGACATACTCGACGAGAGCGATGAGATACTACATGTTCGGTATCAACTGGTCTACACCTCAGGGCCGCAAAAGCTCGTCGAAGATCACCCAAATCGCTGGTCCACCACACAACAAGTACTCAGTCGATTACGGGCACACGCCGCGTCGTTACATGACAATTTTCCGAAAATGTTCGAGCTTGATCAATCCCAGAAAGGATTTCCAACAATGCGAATTCTCGGAAGCGAGGCCTCTCGACGGATATCTTCGCTCATTGCCGATGACACACTCAGAGGCGCTCTATCCACACTTTCGTTGGCAGTTTTCCCACCCTCGATTCGAGAGGCTACCCGCCGCTTCATAATACAGAAAGACGTTTCCGCTCAAGACCATCAATTAATACGATCGCACTGCTCCGGAACGACCTTATGGAGCGGAATTCTCTTACTCCGCGGGCTCCTCGTTGATGGCGAAGGGATCCTCGGCTACGTCCTGAAGGAGCGCCGATGGAGAGTCGACTACGGACTTGATCCGAAGAGGACGTTACTGGCCGTGCCATATCGCGCAAAGGTAAGCCCCGCCTAGCATTCATCCAAGGGATTTGGCTGAAGGCAAATAGGACGTACCGAGCTTGAGAGCAGAGTTTGGTCACCCGGACGTAGCTATTGCGCTGACCTGTCTGAGCTATTACTATGGCGGTTTAACGAAGCCGCTGGTACTCCAGTGCTTTGATTTACTCACCAAGCTCGACAACCCCGACATGGAATATGATCAGTGGATCGAGTTCGGGGAGGGTATTCCGACGTCCTTGCGACAGGTCAATGGCGTAAACACGAACGATGATATCCAAGTCGAGGAACATCTCGTTCCACTATTCTCGAAGAATACGAAAACGATAGACTTCTATCTGTCCCAAGTCGTCTTTCCTCAAGCCGCCAAGGAATTTCAGTTTAAGCTCACTACTTCAGCCTGGGATCTGGTAGAAGATAAGTCAAACGTGACAACGGGTTTCAGTGGAACGAACGATAACCAGTATCTCCTGCCGACATCGATCACTCAGGAAGATCCCGTCTGCCAGCTGAGCACCAATGCGCTTGTCTTGCAGTACCTTCTCCAGCCTGAAAATAATCACTACGAGTGTACCGAAGGTATCAATGGCGAGCGTGAATCGGCGAAAGCATTCTTGCGGCGACTAATCAGACACGAACCTGAGATTCGAGTATTATTGGACGTTGGAGCACAAATGCTGGAACTGCAGAACGAGGAGTTGGCGCGACAGTGGCTCTCCTTCACACCCCATGTTTCCGCGGCTATATTTTTCAATGATTCAGACCACCTCACCGTACTGAGCCAAGATGGCACGACCGAACCACTCATATCTTCTCCGTTCAGCCGACAGTTGGACAAATGTATCGTATACCTCGACGACGCACATACACGAGGGACGGATTTGAAACTTCCTCGAGGAACACGCGCAGCCGTCACACTCGGGCCGAAGGTCACTAAAGATAGGTTGCTACAGGGTGAGCCATTCATTATACGGATGTGAAGATATATGCTCAACGGACATAGGATGTATGCGGATGCGACAGCTGGGGAAGGGCCAATCGGTGATGTTCTTCGCACCAGGGGAGGTAGATCGTCGCATTCGGGGCCTTATTCCGAAAGGAAAGGAGTCCGAGAATGGCGTACGCGTGATTGACATCCTTCGTTGGGCCATGCGCGAGACTTGTTGGGATATTGCACACCATCTCCCTCACTGGGCGCAGCAAGGAGTCGACCATCACCGGCGGTTTTCAGCGTACAAGCAGTACGATTCAACTGAAGAACTGGATATTCTGAAGAATTCCTGGTTACAGAACGAGTCGCAAACCTTAGAAGATATGTACGAACCAACTCTGAACGCACAAGGCGCTGGTTTGAGGCCCGAAATAAACAGCATCCCGTCTCTACGCGACAGGCTGAAACATCTTGGAATCACTCAATTGATAGACGTCAGGATGGCGGAAGAGCAGGAGCGTGAGGTGAATCATGAGGTCGAGCGGGAACGTCATGTAGAGCGTCCTCTGAGGATGGAACCTGCGAAGCATAGCATCCATGATGACATCCGCAAGTTAGTTCACACCGGATCACTCCCAGTATCTTACACAGGCATCGTCCCACTGTTCTCCCAAACTGGGATCGACATCGGGGCCTGGTATTCGATGGAAGAATGGTACCCGCCCGCACTCGCGACCAAGGACTTTGCTATCACCACTCGGGAGTCTACTGACATGCCCCTGAATAGCTACCTTCGCCCCGTAAATTGGGTATTGTCGTTCGAGTCTGGGAGCTTCATAGTCGTCATCAGCCCATATGAAGCGAACGAACTACTCCCTATCATTCGCAAGAGTAAAAAAGTCCAATTACATGTTTACGCACCACGAGTCACCGCTTCCATGCGCTCCTTCTCGGACCTCACGTTCTACTCCATCCCAAAACCGCCGTCGAGGGAATGGACTTGCCCCAGACACCTGCAGATCCAATTAAACCTGTTTGCGGGTCAACTCTACTTCGATAGTAGAGAGGAGTACGAACGGGTTTGTGTGCTACTTGCGCTTCACATGGCGCATCCAGGTGCAAAGCATATTGAGGTTGATGGGTTCGTGCCTCCGGCTTATCGTACGGGCGAAAGGTCACCGTTTTCTGCGAGTGTGATATCGATGTTCAAGGAGTTGATGAGTTTACGAAGGAAGGGGATGGGTTTCGGTGGGACGGACATCGGTCGTGTTTTAGATGCTCGTCGGTTGAACAGCGAGTTTGAGTCGTGGGTCAGGGAAGTGAGGTCAGTTTCAGTTCCATACGTAAGCCTGTCGACTAGCTAGCTTGAATCGCCACGTATTTTCTCTCTCTCGCTACCTTTTTGGCATTTAGACATCGGACCTGCGGGAAATCACAAACGTCCGCGCCGCGACCGAAACGTCTCAGGGTTGCGTTCGGTCATGTGAGCATCAACATCACAATTGGTTCCTCGGTCACTGGCACGCCTACCACATGAACTTGAACACGATGTCCACTCCCATTGCTGATATCGATTCAGATGTCCTGCGTTCCGTTCTTGAACACGTTTTCATGCCTCCAAGACTTCCCCAGGAAGGTCATAATGAGAAAGCGGAGCGAGAATTGAATGTGGCGCTATGTCGTGCACTTATCGAGGCCGCTCGGTGTTTCCTTGCAGACGTCCCGTACTCTCAGCGGCCACTATGGGGGCATATGATCAAAATGATGGAATCGCTTCGCCGAGCAGCAAAATTTCCGTTTGAAAGAGTCACGCTGCAGCATAACTTGGCCAATATGAAGGTTGGAGGTCCGTCTATCTATCTAATCATTCATCGTGCATCTGACTCTTTTTTGGTTAGATGTGTTTGTCATGCATGTACGGGCACAGAATGCTGCAGTTATCGTTCGCAGAGCCCTCGTTGATTTCGTTCAATTCGAAGTGTTTGAAGTCTTGCCACCTCCCAGCGCTGTGATGTCAGTCAGGGGGAAACTGCTATGCTCATATCCTGGTCCCGCAATCCAGATCCCGACCCATACATTTACCAATGGATGCTTTCTTCAGGAACTATCCTCCTTTCTCGTGCAAATGGACGTCGACATCTTAGATTCTGCTCCAACTACCTCCAAGGCAGGATCTGTCGTCCACGAAGTTCGGGCGAGCGCTCACCCCAAATACATATCTGAGTTATTAGTGGGGATCCTCAGGGGCTTTGGTCAGGCAGCTGTCGTCGACAGAATCACGAAGCGCATAAGCGATGAGGTTCTTTGGGAAGACGCGTACATCCCTTGGCGAAGATCCGCATTGTGGCTTGTCCTCAGAGTTTCTCTCCAGACATCTCTACGCGCTACCAACAATTACAAACCTTTCATGCTCTTCTTTCATTCATATCTTCTCCGGAATTCCTTGGACCGGAACTTTTCGAGTGAGTTACTCTACACGATGAGAGCAAAAGTAGCCCGACGTCATTCAAAATTGCGCCTGTCTGTACCACAACACATCTATAACTTCGTTTACAGTACTACAGAGGCGACGGAGGCGCTCCTTCAGCAAAGGTGGACTGACTTTCAGGCTCTTTCATTGTCGACTCCATCTTGGCTTCCGGACACACTCGACCCGGTTGCGGATTCAACAATTTCCCTTGGCGTCTCGTACAGTCATCTCGAAAAGATGCTTCATTCGACGTCGTGCATTCTCTCGAACCCGCGATTTGCCCCTTCTCATATATCTGATTTACCGCGTCTCGATTTCAAGCAGTTTACGGAAGGCCGCCTCGCTGAAGCCATTGTCGAAGATGGGCGCATAGCTCTGGCCGACTTCGAGCTGTCCGTCGAAAATCATTTGGAATCCTGGACAGGCACGTCTTTACACGATGGCAATGCCCCGGAAGTGATTGCATCGTGTATCGTTCAGTATCTATCTGGTGCCAAGGACCTCTACGAAATTAACGCCGAAGATAATTCCGTAATGATACTAACCATCCTGGCTCTCTGGGCTGCCTTGGATGCATGCGCAATCCAGCAGTGTCCCTTACTCAAGCAATATTCTCCCGAAATTCCGGCAAATTTCGTCCATTCATTGCTGGTTCATCGTTGCGATTCCCTAAAGCGTGCTTCTCTCATCGAAGAATATCTGTGTCGGCGCCACAAAGAAGCCCAAAAAAATCTTCCTTCCATCTTTTCGAACAACACTAGCGAATCGTCCTTCTCTGTGCAGTATTTCCGTAGCTCCGAAAGACTGCAACGCCTTTACGATGACATTAACACGTCTGCTCATGAAAAACGCGCGGAAAAGCGGGCCGAACTTGCCACTCTAAACCAGCGAGTGAAATCGCTCATTAAACAGGCCGCATCCTTGGACCACGAGCACATTAAGGACAGTTTTGGGAATCAAATCCATACTATGGGATGCAAGAAATGTAAACTAGAGCAACAATCCAAGTCGGTCAAAATTCACGCTCACGAGTGGCCTCTACCCTCCTCAATTCTACAAGCCCAGCAAACTGTCTTCGAGGTGTCTCCACCTCCCGCATTCTCTATCTGGCGTGACACAACCTATATGGTCCTCCGCGATTTAGCCGGGTCAGAGATTCCCGATTCTCCTGACAAACCCAAGGTTCTCTTAGACGCTTTTTCTGGCCTAAAGGGTTGGGTAGTTCTACGCCCTCGAATCACTATTGGATCAATGACCAAGTCATTTCTCGACAACACACATTACAGGGCGGTCGCGATTCCCGCTGAAGAATCCTCGGTGATGGTTAACAACGGACTGTCGTTTAGGCTGTTCGACCGTAACCGTAAGTCATGGGTGGTGGATTTGTCTGCGGCTAGTGTCGAAAAGCTGTGCACGCCTCCTCTCCCCACTTCAAGTCCATACGCTTCACTTCATCATGCTGTGTCTAGAACGCAACATTCTTCCAACGAGATCATCGCCGCTCAGGCCGACTGCCCAAAAGAACTCACAATACACGAGTTTTTCGCGTACTCAGGTTTGCGCTGTGGCCCGCGCTTACAGTGGTTGAACATCGCAAGGGAGCTAGCGTCACCGTCTCTCTCATTCCGTCGTGAGGAGGTGCATGTGTTGATTACTCAGGCAGCTTGGCAACTTGGACCGCTATCAGAGGGCGTACGCGATTGGCACGTTGATCTGAGCATTCCCAACTTCGGGAAGACAATCTTGCGTGAATTGGATTCCCTAATGGAAAAGATACGAGCTAACTGGCTTGAGGAGGTCACGGTATGCACAGTTGGTGGGTCGCACTGTGTCGTCAGTTTGAAGCGGTCTAACCATCACCAGCGCTTATCTGCAGCCGCCTTATCGCCTCAGCGATAGACCCGGAAGTTTGTCAAGGGGCGTGTGCGTTGTTACGGAAGGCTCGAGACCTGACATATCAATGGATCTCTGACCTGAGCGTGAGGTTAGGGTCTGCGCAAGATGAATCGTCCCGCGAGAGTTTGCGCTGCCGACTGTGCAGGCTTGCTGCAACCTGTTTTTCGACTTTCGACGTTAGCTTGGAGCATATTCCCGCCATATTTTCTAGCTCCACCGATCTGTCTATAGCCATTCAATGTGCGATCATCGTTCATGACAACAAACCATCATCTCTCGCCGAAGAAGGTACTTCCTATCTTACTCGAATGTTCCACCGTCACCACCGGCTACTTCACTTTTTGGAACCTATTTTCTCCTTCGACAAAGCGCCGACTCATCTGAGTTTGTCGCGTGCGGATGGCTACGACGGAGCTGTTTCATCGCTTTGGCCAGGCTTTCGTCGAAGTACGTCTTCCAAGTGGTGTATGCTTCCCAAACCAAACAAAGCACACTCTCGGTGGATCTCCTGCATGGCGGAAGGACGGCTGAAGATCCATTACAACATCTTAAGCGGTCAGCTACTTATTGACGGAAAGCCATTAGGAAAGCTTCCCCAAGAGATAATAGAACACCCCACGTACGCGGATATTTTGGGAACGGTGGGTGTCGTGATTACCTTTCTCTACGTACCTGACCTCTCTCAGAGAGTTCTTGATGTAGTCCCAGCTGATTTACCTGGAATGGAATTTATGACGCGATTTACTGTGTCGGGTTATCAGGTAAAGCATAACCCTCTCTTCGGATTGGGCCTTGGTTAACGCTGGCACGGGTCGAAGACCCTATTCTCGCGGCAAGAAAACGGAGATATAACTTTACAAGCACGGCAACCAGGAGCCTCGCAACTTTTACAACTCGTCCCACGTTCTACCTTATCTGGAGATTTCCCAAGACCATTCATAGACGAATACTTCCACTGGCTCGACCTGAGCACTGGTGAAGTTGAATTTCGTCCTGTCGGATCTCCGTGGACATCCAGCCCCTCGAATTGGCGCCTCTACGTTCAAAACCACAGCGCGCCATCCCACGTCATGCTTTGCAAGCGTACTTCAGGCGATTCCCCTATATATCTAGTCGACATCCGCTCAGCTACCTTTAAGATGGTGTCCTCCTTACTTTCGTCGCTAGAAACCCCAGAACATATCATCGTTTCGCGAACTGAGAAAGTATTGGAAGTTTCTTTGCCTCGACTCCACCTTTCGTTCTTCGTCAACGAGATATCGGAACTCGAATGTCAAAGTCTTCCCGGCTACGTAGTCGATGAAACCCAGTCAATTGGAACGATGTTCGGCTTGAAGACCAGACTCGTTTTGTGTCCCAGCCGCGCCAGTTCTGAAGGACATTTACTGCCACGACGGCTCATTATCCCGCAAGGAAACGTTTCATTCACTCAACAGGGGGACTTTGCTAGGGCATCAATAGATACCGGCGTGGACAAGCACGTTCGTTGGCATGAATACATCATCGACGCCGATCTTCGATGCCTTACAACTAATGCGGGATTAAATAGCAAGCTATATGCGTGTTATCTCCATGCACTTACCAGCCACTGTCTTCCCGATCCGTTGCTCGGACATACCGGAACCGAAGAGGCTCTTAGCATGCTGCAAAGCGCCCCCTGCCGATCGTTTCAGAGGCTTGACCCCGATAGCGAAAAGTTCCTCAAATTGATTGCGAACTTATCTCCCAACAGAGTTTACTATCCGGCCCATTTAACGTCGATGGTTACGGTCATGTGGAATAAACTCCCTGCGCTGTCGCAGCACCATGACTTTTACACGGCGGTGTGCTCCATTCTCCATCATGCGCGTGTATTAGAAGCTCTATACGACAACCCCCGTGTCTTGGAGATTTCCAACCGCAATCAATTGATACTGGACCGTGTGGTGTCTCAAAACCACATGTTTTATACGCAGGACCTGCGGAGCGTGCGTCAACAAACTTCTTCCAACGACGTCAGGTACAAGTCGAGGGATGTTCCTGACGCGACGTCCGCCGAACTTGTCGCCCATCGTACATCCTGGTCGATATGGAATTCCAAGCTTTCCTTGGACCAAAATCGGCCGAATCTATGGGACCTTTTGAACTCATATGGCTCACTGGGTCCCGCGAGCACTGTAGTATCCATGAGGTACAGTCGATACTGGCTCGAGTTCGATGCTGCCCAGGACTGGCTCACGATATACGAGCTCTGCCGCAAGATGACAGACAGCACGGATCTTCAAGACTTGAGAATCAAGTTATCGTTCAGCCTTTCGGCAGCAAGCTTTAGCAAGTCCAAACGGGCGGACGTCGTTCCCTTCATTGCAGTCATTGCTACAGAAGATCGCTTTCGGGGTCGACTGTCACCATCGGAGACATCTTACAAGCTTTCGCATGGCGTATTCCCAAGTCTCGCACATCTCCGGGATCTGATATCTGAATGTGCCTTGCCCATCCATTTAACACCTGCTAATTCTTTAAAAGTACAAGCGACCAAGAAGAAGAAAATCGAGAGGCGAAGGAAGATAGAATACGAGGAGATGATCAAGAAAGAGTCACTAGCAGCCGCACAAGCGATGTTAAGCCATTGGCCTAACTATCTTGCTGTTGAATTTCCGGAGCAGTGGTTTTACAAGTCTGATTGTCATGGACTACTGGCGAAGCATCTTCAATCAATCTCTAGGAATATACAACTCCAAGGCTACGTAATGCAACTGCAGGGTATGCTCCAACCTTACTACACGAATTACGTTCCTACCCTTGCGTCATACGCGTTTACGCCCTGCTTCATCGCCAGTGCTTCAACAATGCCTTCTTACTCGATTCGCGATGTGTTAGCATTCCGCATACCTTTGCTGACCCGAGAAGAGCCCCCACTCGACGCGACAGATCTCATCATTGCTTCCACCGCGACACGAGGAAGCAGCCTGAAGCCTTCTCGCCAGGACGGCCTCCAGAGCCTGATCCAGGAGTTGCAGCATGGCCACGAGCCATTGCTACGACTCTACGGAAATGATTTGGCCAAGAGTCTCGACGAACTTACAAAACGAAATGCTTCTCAACTCGCCCCACTCGCTGCCATTCCGTCGCACGATTCCCTACGCCACTACCGCGACGAGTGTTCTCGCAGGAAGGATAAGTTATTTTTGGAACTTTCAGCAACACTTATACCAATCCAAGGCGCAGAGAAAATACTTGTCATCGCCGGACTCTGGCCTCGGATAACCCCTCGTTCTTTACTGTGCCTGTTAGCTAGAAACCGCATTGGCTCGCTACCAGATCAGTGGAAAGCTGCGATTACACGTTACGCTGTCGCGTTTCTCAAGTACCAGCAATCTCAACGTCTGCTTGAATTCGCCTTTCGACAGAGCAATGAGGCTTTCTTCCGGGAAGCGAAAACTATTTGCGAGGGCGTGGCTGCTGAGTCGACTCATGATTGGCTCTTGATTCAGGTCTGTTTGTTACGTTTCTGGGCATTTTCTTGGGGTATACTGAGGCTGGTTCTGTAAATAGATCGAGGCAAATGTCCTCGCCCGCCAAGTGCAAATATCGATCGCGCACGAGATGGTCGCACCGAATTCTAATCGAAGCATATCTCTTCAACTCAATATGGGCGAGGGCAAGTCGTCAGTCATAATACCGCTTGTCGCTTCGACTCTCGCAGATGGTTCAAATTTGGTGAGAGTTGTAACTCCCAAGCCTCTGTCTAATCAGATGTTCGAGCTTCTCGTTCGTCGGCTTTCTGGCATGGCCGATCGGCCCGTCTTTTACGTTCCATTTTCCCGTAGTCTGCGCTTGGACACCTCCCTAGTTGGAAGAATCAGCGATCTCTACAGACGATGCGTCAGCGAAGGTGGCGTTCTTGTTGTCCAACCCGAACACATCCTTTCTCAGAAACTCATGCGTATCAACTTTCTCCTGACATCTCACCGCAAGCGCGTGAAAACTTCGGTAGCTAATGACCTGGGCGTCCTAGAGGACTGGGTAACCAGCGTATCGCGCGATGTGCTCGATGAGAGTGACGATGTTCTCCATGTTCGCTATCAGCTAGTTTATACTACTGGCGAACAGATGCCTGTAGACGATCACCCCAATCGATGGGTTACGACACAAGAGGTGCTGGGGCAACTCAAAGTACATGCAATGAGACTACGTTCAAAGTACCCGAAAACACTCGAGTTCAACCAGACACAAAGGGGATTTCCAACTATGCGGATCCTCGATCGTACGATTTCTCAGGAGATATCTTCACTTATCGTCGATGACGCACTCGGAGGCACACTATCCACTCTTCCGCTAGTTGTTCTCCCGCCACTTATTAAAGAAACTATCCGCCGCTTCGTAGTCAACAAACATGTCACGTATCAAGACCGCGAGTTAGTCTTCTCGCACTGCGCTAGAACTAACCTGTTGTGTGGGATTCTCTTGCTCCGTGGTCTATTGGTGGATGGCGAAGGAATCCTCGGCTACGTGCTGGAACAACGCCGTTGGAGGGTTGACTATGGCCTTGACCCTAGCCGGACCTTGCTCGCCGTGCCATATCGGGCTAAGGTAAGCTTGCACGCGATCCTTCGCACAACGAAGGCGCTTACCTACTATCTAGGATGTGCCGAGCTTGAGAGCGGAGTTCGGTCACCCAGACGTAGCAATCACGCTTACCTGTCTCAGTTATTACTATGGCGGTTTGACAAAGGATCAAGTGCTCCAATGCTTCGATATGTTGGTTAAGCTCGACGACCCCGAGAAGGAATACCACCAGTGGGGAGGATCTACGGAAGACCTTCCCGCAATTTTACGTAATATCAATGCCGTAAACACGCAGGACGAAACCATGGTTGACGAATTGCTCGTTCCGTTGTTCACGAGAAATATGAGAGTAGTGGATTTCTATCTTTCCCGCGTAGTCTTTCCTCGGTCAGCAAGGGAGTTTTCCTCTAAACTCCCTACTTCTGCTTGGGACCTCGTCGAAGACAAGGCAAACATCACGACAGGCTTCAGCGGCACAAATGACGATCGATACCTCTTACCCACGTCGATAACCCAGGAAGACCCGGTCTCTGAGCTTGGAACGAATGCTCTTGTTTTGCGGTATCTCCTTCAGCCAGAAAATGATTTCTACGAGTGTGTTGGAGATAACAACGGAGAACACGAATCCGCAGCCGCTTTCTTGCAGCGACTTGTCAAGAAAGATCCTGAAATCAGAGTATTACTAGACGTAGGGGCACAGATGCTAGAGCTTCAGAACGAGGACCTGGTCCGACACTGGCTCTCCCTTCGGCCCGACGTCATGGCAGCTGTCTTCTTCAATGACTCGGATCACCTCACCGTGCTCACCCAGAGTGGATCAGTCGAGCCATTTATCTCATCTCCCTTTAACAGGCAGCTAGAGAAATGCGTGGTATATCTTGACGACGCACACACCCGAGGAACCGACTTGAAGCTTCCTCCAGGTACACGTGCTGCCGTCACGCTTGGGCCGAAGGTGACCAAAGATAGACTAATACAAGGTTAGTGTACCAAGTATTCGAACGGTCCAAAAACTGATTAAGAACTAGGGTGTATGCGGATGCGTCAACTTGGGAAACGACACTCGGTGATGTTCTTCGCGCCCGCAGAGGTCGATCGCTGTATTCGCTGCCTCATCCCTCGCGGAGAGGCTTCTGAGACTCACATTCGAGTACTAGACGTCCTCCGTTGGGCCATCCACGAGACCTGTGAAGACATACGTCGCCACCTTCCACACTGGGCCCAGCAAGGACTTGATCACCGCAAGCGTTTTGCAGCATGCAGAGAGTACAGTTCAAAGGGGGATATAGACACCCTGAGAGACGCATGGATGCAAGCCGAGTCACGGACTTTGGAACAAACATACGATCCCATTATAGCTGTACGAGGGGCCAGGGCGCTTGCCGAGATAAACGGTATTCCGGCCCTACGCGAACGCATAGAACAGCTTGCCGTGATAAAATCTATCGACGTTAGGATGGCAGAAGAACAGGAGCGCGAAGTGGACCATGAGATGGAGATTGAGCGTCAAGTAGAGCCGCCTGTGAAAGTTCAACCGGCACAAGACACCACCCACAAGGACATCCGCACCTTCGTCGAAACGGGCAGAGTACCCAACTCTTCGTCGTATATATGTTCGCTATTCGTTCCGACTGGCAAGGACAAGATATTGGATTCGACGACAGAATGGTGTCCTTCTCCACTCGCGACTGCAGGTTTTGCTACCACCACTACACATTCGGTCGGCACTAGCTTGACAGACTACCTCCGCCCGGTCAACTGGATTCTATCTAGTGGATCTGGGAAAGACAGCACGGTCATCGTCATCAGCCCTTATGAAGCGAATGAGCTACTTCCTACCATTCGCAAGAGCAGGGACGTCCGGCTACATATTTATGCGCCGCGTGTCGCTGCCTCGATGCGTTCCTTCTCCGATCTTACCTTCTATACTATCCCATCTGCAGCAGAAACCTGGACTGCTCCTGCGCATGTCCGAACCCTATTAAACCTCTTCTCAGGGCAACTCTACTTCGACAGTCGAGAGGAGTACGTGAGGGTATGCGTCTTGCTTGGGCTACATATGGCACATCCGGGGGCAGCGCAGATTGAAGTCGACGGGTTCGTTCTTCCCCCGTACCAGACTGGGGAACGCTCGCCATTTATAACCAGCGTAATAGCGGAATTCAAACAATTGACGGGGCTGAGAAGGAAGGGCATGGGATATGGGGGGACGGACCTTGGTCGCGTTTTGAATGCCCGTCCTTTGGGCAACGGTTTGTGGTCCGAGTCGTGATTGGGTCGGTTCGATCTATAGAGCGCAAGTACGAATATATTCCGGGTCTCGGCCGTAGTGTGTCATAGATCGGAGGTCATCCCAACAGAGGTGTCGTGAATAATGGTGAAAAGCCGGCGTATATAGTTCAGACAAGGGACGTGTGTGAGAACTTGGTATATTCTTTATATGGATATTGCTCGGGTCGAACGTAGAGAGTAGTAAGGTAAGATGGGAGAAGAAGGATGAACGAGACGCAGCAGACGCCAGGAAACCCGGGCTCACAGTCACGTGCACAATCAAGTCCTTGCCTCGGTCTGCTGCGGTTGCGGTCAGGGGTGACGCGGTGACGGCGGCTGAACAACGAAGGCGCTGCCATGCATTGTTGCTGTGTGTGAAGGTCCGGGTGTCGCCACGTGGACACAGGCCCGCCGTGCTACTTGTCAATGGGCCCTTTGTTCCGCCTCGGTACGCCACGACTTTGTCTACATGAATGTGGAATGCCTTCTAGACTACTACCTTCAAAAGTACAAACATCCTTTGATCTGATCAATGCAAGGCGAGAGACCGTCACTTGTAATTAGACACTCTGCGGGAAGAAGAATAGTTCGTCTCCCACGCCACTGAAACAAAAAGTGAAGGCCATGAAGGGGGTTTAGTCACAGCTAGGTCAAAGAGATCACTCACTGCATTGTAATAGTAGAGGTCGCGAAAGTCCGAAGTGGCATCTGAATGGGCGCGCGTGAAAGCCATGTGTGTTGAGAGCGCCAAGCGAGACGCCCGTGGATTCGCTGCAGCTTGTTAAAATGCGCCTGCTCGTCCGCAATTCCTCTCTCGAACTATCTGCAGTCCACACATCCCCCCACTTCCCTCAGAGATTGACTCCCACAATCCGTCTCACCACTACGATGGATCGTCCGCACGCTACCATCACTGATCCTTTGGCCACCGGTGAGGAGACAGCAGCGTGGGCGCAGAACGCTGGGCATGCCCAGCAAGGACATCGTCTTCCGCGCGGAAGACGATATCACGTTCGAAGAACTGGAGGCTGGTTGGGGGAAAGGCCTTTCAGCTGATGCTAACGTTTTCCAACTTGAAGACGACATTTCCGTGAGAACTTTCGCCTTCGGATATGAAACTGAGGAAAACTTACGTTCACGATAGAGTGAGTGACAGACAGCAGCAGCAACACAGGAGCCAGTGGTCGCAAGCAGTTCGGTAGTGCCACAGCAAGTCGTCGTTCCAGAAGCCGCGGAGGAGGACGCGCAAGACGTGGACGGTTTCAAGCGCATCTCGATGAGCCTCGACGAGCGGCAACGACTGTCCCTCCAGACGACGCCAGAAGAGGAGCTGCGCGGGTGATCGCTTGAAGGCTGTGCCCTGAGTCGCGCTTCGGCTCGTGGGCCACCTACAAGCGCCACTGCAGGTCAGTGGTAAAACACCCTGTACTCACCGACGGCCATTCTGCTCGGGCTGTGGCGACTACTTCGGGCGCAAGGATTCGGGAGGCCGCAACGGCAGTTGCGGGACGGAGAAATGCCGGAACACGACGGAGGCGCAGGCCAGAGAGAAAAGGGAATGGGCCTATTGCCTCCTCCAGGCTTATGACGTCCGACTGCGGCACTGCTTGGCGACCGGTGAGGAGATCTGACCCAGTTTCTCCGAAGTCATCAACAAGAAGTTGGGTATAATGCCTCGAAGAAGGTATCCAGGTCTGCGGGGAACTGGTCCGAAGGCGATTCCTGGGCGGCTGGATTGTGTGAGGCTGAGGCTGAAGTATACCTTTTTTTTTCCTTTCTTCTTTTCCCCAGCCTTACAGTGTACGCCTACCGCACGCGTTAGAGACCATATTATTCGTCATTTTTACGGCCTCTTTCTCTTCCTGCCCTACATCGTCTTATTGTGAGTGTTCTCGGATCAGGTTTCGGACTGGTCTTTTGATTACGTGCTTGGCCTTCCTGATGGAATAGATGACGACGAACACTTGTTTCCCTGGCAACCCCAGAAGCCATACCACAACACGGAGAACACGACAAACGAAGTAAGAGAGTAATGGAGAAAACGCATAGCCGAAAAATAGCTTCATAAGTTCAAGCGAGTCGGGGTGAGAGTCGGACCGATTGGGGAAAACGTAATGTGGGCACAGACACAGAGGGAGCCATCGTCATTGTTCCGCGGAATCCATTCGTCGACTTAAGCTGCTTGGATAGATCGAGGTGACCTGAGCCAACAACGCGATCGATTACAAACAGGCGCGTGTTCGAGGCGCGCCGAAGAACGGCGCTTATCCAGACGCTTATCCTCACTTCCGTTTTCCCAGCGTCTTTCACAGCGTCCTTATCCGGTGCAGGTCCGATTTCTTGGGTATAATCCCTCAGCTTGGTAGAAACATGAGAGGGAGGTAACTGAGCAAGCGGCATGTATGCCCTTCTTCACAAACTCCAACATCCACGGCCATAGGACTTTGAAAGCACCGCATCCCGTCCGATCTGCGCAGTTAACCAGAGCGCCGCCCAGTTAGTACCACGGTGGGGGACCACGCGGGAATCCTGGGTGCCGTGGTTTTTTTTCTTTCTGAGTGCTCAAAAAGTCCGGCCCTAAACAGAATATCAGATAATAGGCATCAAAGGTCGGGTACAGGAGTTGCGGTGGTATTGCGGTGCGTAGTATCGGCTTTACTTGCTCGGACATGATAACTCAGCGCTCAGCGCTCAACTTTTGCCGTTTGGTGTGATGTTTTATCTTCCCGATGTACGTGGTAGGCAAGAAACGACGCTCAGCTCAGCTCATCCATTCTTCTCAGATTTCCATCACTCCGAGCCGCGATGCTTTTTCGTGAGATGATTTAGGGTGTATGATGCGGGTAATTACCCTGCTATACAGGAGAGCGAGCGACTCGCGTCCGCTGTGCCACACGTGCCAAGCCCCAGATGTCGACGATTTACGATTTGGCTTGAAGCGCGGCCTGGCGGCCAAAATGACTGAGTTATGTTGCAAAGATTTACCTCTCTCATGAGTCTCATAATTTGTTATCGTTGTCCAACCAAGTCGGTTTCCTTCAAGATGTTGCGCCGCGCCACATGTCTCGATCAGAGTCTCTGCCTGTGACTCGTCACGAGTTCAATTTATTCTCAGTACCACCACTTTATGACGCTTGCCAGTGATGCATGATGGCCCACGAGGTGGTCATCACGGTGATGGTCTCATTCTCGCTCATACTATCCTGAAATGTACGACACAAGTCCCCCTCATAGCCTCATCTTTGGCCTCTGGCTCATCCCGCATCGTACGAGAAAGTCTTACTGTAATGCCATTCCTTGATATGTGCGCAGTCGCACGCCGCATCTAAGAAAGTCGAAGACAAACCCCGCGTTGCCAGGACTTGCTGATGGGCACCATGGATCAGCCCCCTATGGATCAGCCAAATGAGGGGATTCTTCGGCTTCTGATCTTGAGGCCTTGACGAGCACACGACTCGGAGTCAGCCTTACCCCTCCAGCCAGTAACATTTTCCCCAGCGGGAGGTATGGTTCCGCGGCACTCTCTCGCACACAAGCAGCATCATGATGTTCGAGCCGGCCTATATATCAGATTTCGTATCACGGCGACGGAGACGGAAAGACATCTTTCTCGGGGGACCCGGTGCCGTTTCTGTATACCCGGAAAGGGAAAAGACCGTTGTGCTTCTCCGGGAGCAAAGACTTGTCGTATCGTATCGTAGAACGATACGGATTAGAGTAGATCTAGATCGCCTACTTGAGGACGCTTTACGCAGGGCTGTGTCGACCTTACGTATCGAAGAAGGAACCTTTAAGCGAAAAGTCCATGATTGAACTTTTGCGTCCAACCAGTGTGTATGCTCTAGTAGGAGGAAGTGTCCAGACGCACCTTGCACGCACCAAAGAAACTATTTAGAGCAATATTAGCTGCTGGTGGGTGATGTAGTCACTTCGCACTGACATGGGTATGAGTCGACTTTGTCTTTGCGCGTCCGCGTCAACTCGGCAAAGCCTCGGCTGTTGACCATACATACAGTGAATAAATTTGTCAGGCCACCCAACCGTGATCCTCCCTGGAGGAAAAGGGTGAGAGAGCACAACCCTGAACGAACTTGCGATACACAGTCAGTATCGTCTCGAGAGTCGACGACGATTGGAGTGATTGGAACGAAAACTGAAACTGAAACTGAAACTGAAACTGAGAGTACATATATGACTTGTAGGCACGGGCAGCAAGGTAAAGGTTTTTTTTTCGTATATTCTCGGGCTGCTACGGGCAATACAGTCGGCGACGGAAGAGCCGAACGAATGAAGCTACAGAACGTAAACTATAAAATGCGAGTATTAGTGTCCACACGACAAGCCCATGGACCTTAGTCTCCCTTCTTTCTCGAGTGGGCATCCAGTTTCAAAGAAAAAGGTGCAAAAATCTCTGATGCATGAGCACTCTTGTGCCTCTCACAACGCATACCCAAACTGGAAAAAGATTAGACTCTCAAGCGAGACGGCAAGCGAGACGGCGAACGTACATTACTGGAGCTCGCCGAAGTACGCACGACAGGCTCATCGTACGTGCTACCCTGGCTGAATCTGCCCCTTGGCCCGTCGCCATCAGGAAACGTCGATGCGAGCGCTATCGGTTTGGCGAATGGAGCGGGCGCTAGTGCTGGTGTCGCCGCCGGCATGCGTTGGCTCCCTTGCGTGCGGGGCGTCTCATTGCGGAGGCGCATTGCGTCGGGGTACTTATGCGTCGGATCTACGAACGGGTCCAGTGCCACAGTAACCCGCGCCGGGTCGTTCCACCCGCTGATGGTCGGAATCGACGGGAACACTGGGTACCGGGCTGACTCGGGCTTTTCGATTCCCGGTGTTGATGGTACTGGCGATAGCGGTGTGATGGTGAACGTAAGTTGGGAGGCACGATGCAATCTCTTCCGGTTCCGGTTCCTGCGCAAAAGGAAACCAATGAGTAGGAGGAGAACGACCGCCGCCGAGACTGGTGCAACTATAGCTACGGCAGGAACAATCCTTCAAGAAGAAAAAGTGAGATTAACGTGTTGCGATATAGTAAGGATGAAAGAAGAGGGGCTACTTTTTGTTGGTCGCGGACGTGACTGGCAAGATTGTTGTCAGGACTAACTGGGTTGTCTGAGTCACGGGTATGGAGGTTGACGTGCCAGATAGCTGGATGGGAGAAAAAGTGACAAACGTCGTGGTCCGTGTGAACGAAGTCGTGAAGTCCTTGCTGAATGAGGTCGCAGTAGGAAGGACCGTCGTTGTGCTCCCGGCGTTATTAGCGATTGCAATTTGTTTGGATCTAAACGGAGAGGGATCAGAAATGGAAAAAAAAAAAAACTTTGAAAACACAACGCACTTGGAGACAGACGCCAGAGGGAAGCCATCGACGTTCGTGGACGAAGGGATCGCAACAGGGTCGGTCGTGGGGGTGGTATGGGAAGTAGTGGGGAGAATGGGAGAGGACATGGTAGGGAAAGGGATTCTCCCTACCTCCACAGGAGAAGGTGTTGGGGTGTCGAGAGGCACGGAGATACTGGAACCTGGTAGAGACGGCTCAGGCTTAAATTGACCTTTCCTCTGCGGTGTGTCAGAAGTGACCGGAGAGGGGCCCGGGTAGATCACGCTAGCTGCGTGGTTGGTGGTGACGGTACTACTTCCCGTGTCCTCGAAAATAGAAGGGCGAGTGGAAGTGGTAGACAACAGGGAGGTCGTCACAGAAGGTATATGTGGAGTCTTGGTACTAGGACCCAACGCCTCAAGTAGACCATCCGACAACGAAGTGTATGCGCTTATTGGTTCGTCGCTGGAAGTTTTTTCAACATTAATCAAGGGAAGAGGCGAGGACGAAGTCTGGCTGGGTGAAGAGGTCACGGTCAAACTCAAGAGCGACGAGGTTAGGGTAGAGGTCGGGATCAGGCTCGGATTCATGGTCGTGTACGAATCCGAAGAGAGTTCTGTAGTGTCAAATGGGGGTTCGACAAGGTGGGAGGGTCGACGACTTGGGGACCCAGAAAACGTCGGCGGCGGCGGCAGGGTGTCAGAGGTGAGGCTCTTGCTGGAGAGTGTAGGTGAAGGGGTGCTAGTTAAAGAGGGGTGAGTTATTGGATCATCGGCATGGTTCGAAAAGACGGCGTCGAAGTGTGCCGAGGGTTTCGAAGGTTCCGTCTTTTTTGTTGTAGGCAAACTAGACGGCAACAGCGAGCTGCGCTCAATGAGTAGGTGGCTTGATGTACAGAGCACCGAAACAGACCTTGTAGGGACAAGAGTCGTACTCGAAGTCGTGGTCTCTGAGAAAGAGGGTGCTGCTGACGGTTTGGGTGACTCTTTCGAACCATCACTCAGAGAGGGCACCGGTGTTCTGGTATCGGTAGTTGAAGCTGGTCGAGTGATTGTCAGGGGCGGACTTGGATTAGGCGTAGACGAGGGGTATACTGACCGATGTCACGCCAAGGAGTTAATAGTATTCAGCTACAAAAGTCAAAATCCCTTACTTGTTGTCGAGGTGGTGGGTTCTGTCGAAGATATGTCGTCTGAGCTGGGGTTGGATTTAGGATATTCGACCTGCGAATTACCGCGCTGTTCAGGGCCTGTCAAGGGGAAATGAATGGATCTGTATGCTAGAAGTACCATATACAGGACGCACCTGGACCCGCATGATCATCCTCGCTAGTATCTGAACGGATCAAGATATTGTCGGCGCGCCTCCAGGGCGCCTTCCATGGCAAAGGTGCCATCTAGGCCGGAAGAAAAGGAAGGATACGGAAGGAAAAACTAGATTCTAAAAAGCCATGTTAGAACCATAAGAGCACTCGAGAAGGAATATTGGACATACACAAGGAGGTCATGGATGTTGGGGAATAGAAAGACAAGGCACAACCTCGTCAAAGAAGCGACCACTAAGCGGCCAACGTAACAAGATTCAGCAGCAGTTCACTTGTTCCGATTCGGGGGCACAAGTGTGATCCCTCGTTGCAGGCTCAATGAATAATAGGCATCATGGTGGCCAGACTTCCACAGATCTCATTCGTCGTTGTTTGAGTGCACTACAACACGGGCCCATTAGAAAAGGGTAGACGATCTGGATTGTTGCGTTACTAACACAACGAAAGACAATAAGCATTAGCCTTTTGTTTGATGTGATGAGATAATCATCTTCACATGTATAGACAACGCCATAAGGCACTAGCATTGTGACAGCAAAGACCTGCATTGTTTCTTGCATTGAAAGTATTTACAAAAGGACATCTAGCTACGGACCAACGTGCATTGACATACCATGTGGTAACTCTGTTTGTTAGACAGACACTGGAAGCGGGAATTGATCTCAATGCTAAAAATATTGAAAAAAAAACTCAAAAAAGACTTACTGTCAGTTTTTTTTTTCCAATATTTTTAGCTTACTGTAAAAATCAATTAAACAAACTTGCTTCACGTGACGCACACAATCGCTTTTTTCAATACACCTACACACTCCATTCTTTCTGCAATATTTTTTCCATGCCCCATATGCCTCATGATACAATCAATGTCGCGGACGCAGGAAGAGGTATTGCTGACTGACTCATCTCATCTCGCACTTTCTTCATCGTATTCATCCGTGTGCGCAGGCGATGACCAGTACCCGGGAATGTCAAACTTTGTTGATGGCTCTGGACCCATTTTCTCCATGTATTTGGAAATGGCGACGGAAGAAGACAAGGAGATGGCCGAAACTTGGAAAGCGGACGCCGAGGGGATCCTCATATTTGTGTGTCTCTGCGTCTCTCTCCATCTCATGTCTTGCGCTTCATACCAATTCATCTCCCACCAATTCATCTCCCCTAGACCGGTTTATTCTCTGCTGCTGTCGCGTCGTTAATCTCGGTGTCAGTCCAGGACATTCGACAGAACCCGCAGGACCTCTCCAATTTCTACCTCGCGAATATCTATCAAGCTATCGCTGATCCAAGTCGCTCGAATATTTCTTCCCTCCCTTCTTCCCCACCCACGTTCTCTCCACCAAGATATGCTGTTTGGGTGAACTCACTTTGGTTCATGAGTCTCGTGATCAGTCTTACCTGCGCTCTGCTCGCGACATTGCTACAGCAGTGGGCACGAAGATACCTCAAAGTCACTCAACCACGTTATAGCCCACACAAGCGAGCACGCATCCGTACTTTCTTTTTTCAGGGGGTGGAGAAGTTTCTCCTTCCCTGGGTTGTCGAAGTCTTACCCACACTTCTTCATGTTACCCTATTCCTGTTCTTTTCCGGCCTGGTTGTCTTCCTATGCAATGTCAATCCCACTATCTTCACCGTGGTGTTGTCGTGGGTCGGCCTTTGCACGGCTCTATACGGATGTATCACAGTCATGCCGATTTTTGGCCGCGACAGCCCATACTACACCCCACTCACGTCATTGCTGTGGGCCATTTCTGTCGGGGCACTATATATCGTCTTTCAGCTTCTTTGGTGGTTTACTCAATCATCTCGAGTTTTCATTGGTTGTGGAGTCCCTTGTCACTTTAGAGACAAGTATCGCCGAATGCATTCGCAAGGCCTGCTGACGACAGCAGAGGAAACTGCGCAAAGGTCCCCATCAAAATTCGATACTCACGCCTTCATGCGGACGTTAGACAGCTTGGACGAAGACCATGAACTGGCCCGCTTCTTTTCCGGCCTACCCGACTTCCGCACTTCGGAGAAGGTCGATGATCTTTCGTCCCTCCTCAACGAAGACCAAAAGTTGAAGCTTTCAACGGCATTGATGGGGTTATTCAACCGCACATACTCGTCCAATTTGCTTCCCGAATCAGTCAAGAACTGGCGAGCTATCATTTGCGCCAGGACCCTGGATCGAGAAATATTTTCCGATCAATATCCGGAGATCATGAAGAAGATCTTTTTCAAAGACGAATGCAGGGGCCTACGAACCGCAAAATTCGGCTGCGT
>WNFR01000998.1_pt1 | contig 29231 bp, 28 predicted proteins | sample 5400221 | NCBI WGS metagenome assembly WNFR01 (sample SAMN13153357, study PRJNA577476) | soil metagenome | isolation source: 40 cm soil under Madrone tree | place: USA:California | collected 2016-06-14
GCCGTGGAGAGCTTGAATCTCACTGAGGACCAGAAGGCCAAGGTAAAGGACATCTTTGCGGAGGCGAAGGCCAAGCACCAGGCGGTGTCCAGTGATACTACGCTAAGCGATGACCAGAAAAAGGCCAAGGCGAAGGAGCTCCACAGCGCCACAATGGCCAAGCTGAACGAAGTGCTGACACCTGAGCAACAGACGGAGTTGAAGAGCAAGATGGAAGCTGCAAAGGCGGCGAAGCCACCGGCGCAACCGTGATCTGATAAACCGCCCCGTCAATAAACAAAAACCTGAGAGACGCGGCGCCCGGCTCGCAAGAACTGGGTGCCTTCGCTTAGGCCCAAGCAGCAACGAGCTCTATGCCGCCAAAGCCGCCGCACGATGGTCTGGAGCAAGGACTTGACGTGGAGGTTCTCCTGGCATTGCCCGCCATGAAAAAGGGGAAATCCGGCAAGCGCGGTTCTGCGGCGAAAGGCAAGGGCGCTCCGAAAAGCATCGATGAATACCTTGCTGGCGTCCCGGAACCCGCCCGCAGCACCTTAAACAAGGTTCGCGCGGCAATTCGGTCTGCGGCGCCACGCGAGGCTACAGAGATCATCAGCTATGGGATCCCTGCGTTCAAGCACAAAGGAGTGCTCGTGTGGTTCGCCGCGTTTGCCAACCACTGCAGTTTGTTCCCTACTGCCTCTGTTATCGAAACATTTAAGAGCGAACTCAAGGGCTTCGCCACATCCAAAGGGACCATCCAATTCCCCACCGACAAGCCGCTGCCGGCTGCGCTTGTTAAGAAAATGGTTAAGGCGCGGGTCGCGCAGATCGAAAGCAAGAAACGGTGCTAACCCGCCGGCCAAGTTACTTGCCCGGCGCCTGGAAAGCCGAGGAGCGGCCGCCTGAATTGGCGTAGGCGGAGTAGAGCAACATGCGTTGAGAGAATGGGAGATAGGCAAGCGCCGCGGCACACAGCAAGACAAGTCCATGGAGCTGACCGAGGAAGAGTAAGGGGGTTGCAGCCCATACACAATCGAACAACAATACGGCGGGAAACAACCAGCGGTACTTCTGTCCAAAGTCTGTGTAGTCAAACGCCAGCGCCGTGAACTGATAGAGCCGCACTGGTACGCCGAGCACGCCAGCCGTCAACAAGACACCGCCAAGCATAAGCGACCCGTAAAGATCGTGGCTGACGCGGAGTACGTCGTGGAATTTGTAGAGTGCCAGCGCGTACATCGCCAAATATGAGAGTTGAATGAACATGAGCAGCGCTCGGACCTTACCGCGCGAAATTGAAAGCGGCGGTGCAGGCCCGGCAGCAATTACCGCAGACGTTCTGCTCGATGGGTCGAGACTTCGACGCAAAGCTCCAAGGTCGAGGGCAAAATCACGAGCCGACATGTAGCGCTCATCAATGCGCTTGCGCAGGCACTTCTGCAGGATGCGCCCGAGTTCGGGCGGAGCCACAGGATTCTGTTGCACAAGGGGTGGTGCTTCTTCCTTGAGGATGTTGGCGATCGTTGAACTGGCGGATTGGCCAAGAAAGGGATTGCGCCCCGTGGCCATCTCGTACATCACGAGACCGAGTGCGTAGAGATCGGTGCGCGGGTCCACAGGCTCACCTTCCAGCTGCTCCGGAGCCATGTAGCCAACGGTGCCGACGAGGAGGCCGGCCTCCGTGGAAAGCGTGGCCGTGTCCGCTCCGGTAGCGCCAATGCTTACCCTAGAAGCCAGGGGCCGGAGAAGTTTGGCCAGGCCAAAATCGAGGACCTTGACTTGGCCGCGGGATGTCACGAAGAGATTCGCTGGTTTGATATCGCGATGGACAATCCCCTTCGCATGCGCGGCGTCCAGCGCGTCGGCAATCTGTGCACCGACGTCCAGAAGCCAGGTCGTGTTGAAGAGCCTTTTGCCGATGTAATACTTGAGCGTCTGGCCTTCGAGTAGCTCCATGACGATAAAGAACACGCCCTCGTGCTCATCGATAGCATGGATCGTGCAGATGTGGGGATGGTTCAAGGCAGATGCGGCACGGGCTTCCCGTCGAAAACGTTCGACAGCCTGGTGGTCTCCGGAAAGCTTTTCGGGAAGGAATTTCAGCGCCACTGGGCGACCCAAACTGGTGTCTTCGGCTTTGTAGACGACACCCATCCCCCCGCCGCCTAGCTTCTCTAGGATTCGAAAATGCGAAATGGTCTGTCCGACCATAATGAGAGGAGCTTGCTCTTGGCGGGCCATGTTAGGCCCGGACCTCAGGCAAGTCAAACGAAAGCAGTCCAAACCCATGGATTCCGTTGGCATACCTCTAAGAAGAGTATCTGCGCAGTACCCTATCGAGTGGCTGGTCCTGAAAGCACCAGTGTCAGGCCAGGATGACGATGTCAGGAGATTCTTGCGGGGTGAAGGCTCTGCCTTGCAAGGCGAGCTGCGCCATTTGCTTGATTCTCCTCCACATTGGCTTGCAAACGTATTGGACTGAAAAATGCCACGGACAGTGTCAGGTAGTTTGGCGATTGTGAGTGGACGGAGGAGACAGCCATGCGGAGGGTAATGTTAGCCGGGTTTTTGGCCTTCGCGTATGTGCTGCCGGAATCAGCAAGTGCGGCGGAATTAAAGCAAGAAACCACAGAGGCATTCAATCAATACGTTCGCCTGACCGAGGATCGGATGGCGGAGGGATTGCGTGACGGCGGGGTGTTCCTGTGGGTGGACAGCCTTCCCGAGCCCCAGCGAAACAAGCTCTACACTCAGCTGCGGCAGGGAGAAATTGCCATCGAGCGGTTGGAAACTCTCGAAAAAGAGAAGCGCATCAAGGTGCCAAACGGACTAATCCACCATTGGATCGCGCTGAGCTTTGTTCCCGGCTTAACGCTTCAGCAAGTTCTGGCTTTCATGCAGGATTACGACCATCACGAGGGCATCTACAAGCCGGACGTTCTCCGCTCGAGACTCCTGGTCGCGGATGGGAACTATTTCAAAGTGTATCTGCGTCTTCACCAGAAGGCGATCATCACAGCGGTGTTTAACGCAGAATTCGATGTCTCCTATTTCCCGCTGGATGAGAACCGGGCCCACAGTCGATCCTACTCCACGCGAATTGCAGAGGTGGAAGACGCGGATCAATCGGATGAACGAGAAAAGCCCATTGGCAAAGATCGCGGCTTTCTGTGGCGCCTCTATAGCTATTGGCGATTCCAAGAGAAAGACGATGGGGTCTACATCCAGCTCGAGTCCATGGCGCTGAGCCGCAGCGTCCCCGTACTTCTCGCCTGGGTAGTTAATCCTCTTCTGAAAAGTGTCCCCAGAGAGTATCTCTCGCGACTGCTCACCTCCACTCGCGTAGCCCTGACTAAAAGGAGCACGGCCGCTTCATTTGGAACTTGCCTCTCGGCAAGGCAGCTTTTCATACAGTTTTTCCTCGTTGCGCCGTCTTCTTGGGCGGTGCAGAATGAGGGTCATTCCACGGTAATCCTCCCAATTCGAGAGAGGTCTATATGAGCTCCGCAAAAATCTTGGCGGCGGCCGCTTTCTTTACTATCACTTTGTCTTCGGCGATCGCACAGACTACCGCACCGGCACTGTCCGGGGATCACGTCGTTGACCGAGTTTCACCTTCCGCTGTATCCATCATGGTCGGCAAAGGTGACGGTCAAGTTGCGGGCGTCGCTTCCGGCGTGATTATTCGGAGCGATGGCGTGATCCTTACCGCCAACCATGTTGTGAAAGGGATGCGCGAAGTGCAAGTGCGACTCAAGAGCGGTGAAATTTACGACCAGGTTGAATTGATCGCATCCGATGAACGGCGCGACGTTGCGGCTCTGCGCATAGCCGCCACGGGGCTACCCGTGCTGCCCATTGGAAATTCTGCTAGCGCGGCACCTGGCGCGACAGTTTTTGTCGTGTCGAACGCTGTGGGCTTACCTGGGACTGCTTCCTCCGGCATTCTGAGCGCCACGCGAATGGCCGACGATGTACCCGGAGCCGGTAGTGGTTACCGGATATTGCAGTTCACCGCCCCGCTGTCGCCCGGATCAAGCGGCGGCGTGCTGGTGGACGCCGAGGCTAAGATACTCGGAATCGTCCTCGGATCATTAAGCGTCGGCCAGAATGTCAATTTTGCCGTACCCATCGACAGCATCGCCGGTCTTGGGAATGCGCCTGGGGGAACGCGGTTTGACTCGGGCGCGCGTCTGCAACCATTAGGCGCCAAAGCCACGGCTTCGGCAGCGGCTCCTTCCAGCCCTGCAGTACCAGTGGCTCCCCCGGGACTGACTCTACCTCGCCCAGAACAGCGGCAAATTCACACCATATCGGTGCATTCCAAGACGATTTATCTGCGCCGCGAGCGGCTGCAGGACGATATTCACAAGACGCCCATGTTTTCACAACTTGGGGTGCGCTTCGCCGATTACGGGCAAACGGCCGATGTCGCGATAACTGTCGACCGGCCTGTTATGACCTTTGACTGGACCTACACGATGGTCTATCAGCCAAAGTCGTTGACACTCGCTTCAGGAATCGTTGACGGAACAGATGAATTCGACGCGGGGCCAAAGCTGGCGGCAGCCATCGTGGAACAACTTGCTGCTGCCGTGATGCTGTCGCGCGGGGAACTGGACAAACCAACGGGAGCACCGGTGGAGAGCAAAATCGCGACTCGCGGCGCGGGAAACGCTCCAGATGAAATCGTGAGTAAAGCTCAATCAATATTCGTGGAATCGCACACCATCTGGATGAAGGGTAACTTGCTGCAGGATGCGTTGTACACTCGTCCCGAGATCCGCGAGTGGGGCATCCGCATAATTGACGACCGCAACGAGGCCGACATCTATATTGATGTCACTAGGCCCTTCCTGACGTATGACTGGATTTTCAAAATGATTAGCCCGAAAACAGGCATGGTCCTTGGTGAGGGGAAGGTTACCGCGATTGATGGTCCAGCGGCGGCGCAGCGGCTGGCAATCGACATCGTGAACCGCATCCGCAGCGCCCGTCCGTCGCCCTCGGCGCCGAACTAAGTCAGTGGCAGCGAATGAGTGCCATAAGGGGCATGAAAAGACGAGACGAGTCAAATCCCCAACAGGAGGAATAACCCCTCCTCTACTCGTTGAGACGCCGCACCCAGATGCGGCTCGTGGCAGGCTTTCCGAGGTGCATGGTCTTCCCATTGGAACGTAGCGTCATTGTTTCATCGTACTCGCGTTTCAGCACTTCTACGGTGATTGATGGCCGCAGATGTAGCCCTTCGAGAAATTCCAGAAATTGCGCGTCCTTTTCGTAAACGCAAAGAATCTCGCCCGTTTCCTTCGCGCGCAAATCAGCTAGCAAGACCGCACCCTGTTTGCGAAGCTGCGCGATTCCTCCGCGCATGGGCACACCGTGCGGGCAGCTTTTCTTGTCTCCAAACCGTTTGAGCAGGAGCGCTTCCACTTCCGGAGAAATGGCGTGTTCCATCCGCTCCGCTTCGTCGTGCGCCTTTGCCCAGGATAGGCCGATCACTTCGGTCAGCAGCATCTCCGCGAGCTGATGCCTCAACGCAAGATGTTCCGCATGTTTGCGGCCCTTTTGCGTCAGGTCGATCCGTCCGCTGCGTTCCACGCGCACGTGGCCGTCGCGTGTCATGCGCTTGAGTGCAGCAGTCACAGCCGGAGGAGTTACTTTCAATTCTTCCGCGAGCCGTGCGCTGATAGGCATCTGGTCCTCTTCCAGCATCTCCCAGATAGCCTTCAGGTAATCTTCCTGCGATACGCTTGTCTTTTCTCGCCGCAACCCAACTCCTAGTTTACCGCTCCTTGGTGTTCGCGCTTTTCTCTCAAGCCCAGAGCCAGCTGATCGATGCGCCGCTTGATGCCTTCGAATACCCGCTGATACGTCTCCGGCGCGCTACCATACGGATCCTGCACGACCCAGTCCTCGACTTTCTCCGGATGCCAGAAGATTTCCCTTTGCGTGCCCGTCATGTTGATGATGATGTCCGCGGCCTCGGCGGCTTCGTGAGTGAATAAATCGGAAGTCAATCCATTTGCGGAATAGCCGTTCAGAATCAGCGTTTCCTTGGTTTGCTCGGCGATCGAGCCCATGGGGCTCAAGCCCGCGCTGGATGCTTCGATCACATCCGCGGCGTCATAGCGGGCGATTGCTTCGGCCATGGGACTCCGGCAAGCGTTCCCAACGCACACAAAGAGAACCCTTGTGCGGCTCGACCGCCGGGGACCAGCATCTGCCTTCTTGTCTTTTTCCACGATTAGGACTTCGCGCTGCCCGCCGATTGGCTCGTTGCCGAAGCAACAAGCCCGAGGAAATGTTGATGCACAGTGGTGTCGTCTGTCAATTCAGGATGAAAGGTGGCCGCCATTATCTGATCCCGCTGCACCAAGGCGGGTTTGCCGGCATACTCCGCGAGAACTTTCACGCCGGGCCCGGCCCGCTCGATGATAGGCCCGCGAATAAAAACCATTTCAAGCGGTTCATTCTTCAGTTTCGTGGGGCCGCTAACCACGTCGCTGGCGATTTGCCGCCCGTAGCCATTACGCAGTACCGTCATGTCCAGCAGTTTCAAGGAATCTTGCCTGGGGTTTTGCACTTCCGTCGCGAGGAGTATCGCCCCGGCGCATGTCCCAAAGATCGCTCCACCTTGCTTCGCGAATTTCGCAATCGCGTCCGCAAGGCCCTCTTCCTGGAGAAACTGCAACTGTGTCGTGCTCTCGCCCCCGGGCAGAATCAACCCGTCACAACCTTCGAGCTGATCCGGGGTACGCACCTCTGCGGTATTGGCACCCAGCCGCGCCAGCATTGCCGCATGCGCTTGGAAGTCTCCTTGCACGGCCAGAATTCCAATCTTCACTTCATTCACTCCGCATTTCCTTTGTGCCAGGGCGAATTTACTTGCCGAATTTATTACCAGCCGCGCGTCGACAGCATATCCTTCTCTTCCATCTGCCGGACATCGAGGCCGCGCATGGCTTCGCCCAACTCTTCGTGCGCTTCGAGCACCACCTTGGCGTCCTCGAAATGGGTCGCTGCTTTCACTACGGCCTTCGCCCGCACCTCGGGATCGCTGGACTTAAAGATGCCCGATCCGACGAACACTGCTTCCGCGCCCAGTCGCCGCACCAGCGCTGCGTCTGCCGGAGTGGCAATGCCGCCCGCCGAAAAATTCGGCACCGGCAGCTTGCCGGTTTTGGCGATCTGGCGAACCAGTTCGAGAGGCGCGCCCAGCTCTTTGGCTTCGCGCATCAACTCGTCGTCGCGCATGGTGGTCAGCTTCTTCATCTGGCTGACGATCGCGCGCATGTGCCGCACGGCTTCCACCACGTTTCCCGAGCCCGCTTCGCCCTTGGTGCGAATCATCGCCGCGCCTTCCGCGATGCGCCGCAGCGCTTCACCGAGATTGCGCGCGCCGCAAACAAATGGCACGCGGTAATCGTGCTTCCAGATGTGATTCTCTTCGTCGGCGGGTGTGAGCACTTCGCTCTCGTCGATGAAATCCACTTCCAGCGCTTGCAACACTTCCGCTTCCGCGAAGTGTCCGATGCGCACCTTGGCCATCACCGGAATCGTCACGGTGGCCATGATTTCACGGATCACTCTGATCGAGGCCATGCGCGCCACGCCGCCCTCTTTGCGAATATCCGAAGGCACGCGCTCCAGCGCCATCACCGCGCACGCGCCGGCGTTTTCGGCGATCTTGGCCTGCTCGGCGTTGGTGACGTCCATAATCACGCCGCCCTTGAGCATTTCAGCCAAGCCGACTTTTACGCGCCATTCATTCGAACCCTTGGTTCCATTGCCGCTGCCGTTCACTTTCTTCGCATCCATTTCGCTTCTCCTCTCGCTCCTCGAATTTCTCGACGGCGCTCTCGTCGTCAAATTATTTTGCTTTTACTTTTGCCCGATGATCACGAATCGCGCCTTGCCCCGCGCCAGCACCGTCCCGGCCGTATCGCGAATCTCGCTAGCCATGAAAATGTTTCTTCCCTTCTGCTCCGTTTCGCGCCCCTCCACCTCAATTTCTTTCATTACATCAACCGGCTTCAAGTATTCCACCGTCAATTCCGCCGTCACCGCACGAACCTCGCGAAACCGGCAGACCTTGCCCATCGCTTCGTCCAAGAGCACCGCGATAATCCCGCCGTGCGCAAATCCCGCGCCGCCTTGATACCGTTCGCCTAGAACAAACCGCCCCACAATCCGGCGATTCACGTTGTCCTGCTCGAACGTCAGCTTCATCCCGCCGGCATTATCTCCGCCGCAGCCGAAACACTTGTTCGCCGGATTCGGTTCCAGCCTGATTGTGTCGGTCAACTCTTGTCCTCGCCGGCCCTTCCTCTGCTTCCTTACCTCATTTCCATCCTCACTTCACTTCTTCAAACCAGCGCGACGCGGCTGCGCTCCGCCCGCCGAACGCCGCGCTGCCGCTTGCGCATTTCTATCTTCAACAATTCCGCCAGCGTCGCCACGCCCCGCGCGATCTGCTTTTCATCGAGACTGGCAAAGCCCAGCCGCAGCGTGTTCGGTAGCGGCGCTTGCACGTAGAAATACCGTCCCGGCGCAAACAGCACGCCGCGTTCTTTCACGTGAATGAGCAATTCGCTGGCATCGAATCCCGGCGGCAGCTCTAGCCACAGGCACATCCCGCCTTCGGGCTTTGTCCACCGGGCGCCCTCGGGCATGTGCTTACGCAGCGCTTCATCCAACGCGGCCAGGCGCGAGGTGTAAACCTTGCGCATCTTCGCCAGGTGCTTGCTGAAAAGTCCGCGCCGCAAAAATTCCGCAAGCGTAGCTTGCGCGAGTTGATCGGTGTGGAGGTCGGTCGTCTGCTTTACAACACGCAATCGCTCAATCGCCGTCGCGGGAGCGACAATCCACCCTACCCGCAAGCCTGGAAATGCCACTTTCGCAAAACTGTCAATGTGAATGACCAGGTTCGAACGGTCAAGTTGCTTCAATGAAGGGATGCGCTCCTCGCGTGCGTGCAGCCGCGCGTAGATGTGGTCTTCCACGACGGGAACCTGGTGCCGCCCGGCCAATTCGAGTAATTTGCGCCGCGAAGCCAGCGGCATCGACGTTCCCGTGGGGTTCTGAAAGTCCGGCGTAAGCAGAATGAGTTTGACGCGATTTGCCGCCAGGGTCGCCTCGAGGGCCTCTAGATCCAGCCCCAGCGGCTTCTCGGGTTCCGCGTGCGTGTTCATCGGAACACTCAAGCACCGCGCCCGCGCACCGTGGAAAATCGCCACCGCTCCCGGATACGTCGGGTTTTCCATAATCACCGAATCGCCCGGACGCACAAACGCTTTGCTGATTAGGTCGAAGGACTGCTGGCATCCATCAGTAATGAGCAGGTTTTCATCTTTGGCGGCGATGCCATCGTGATGCAGCATCTCGAGCAGCGCCTCTTTCAACGGCGGATAGCCGTCCGAAGGCCCGAGGTTCAGCACTTCCGCACCTTCGCGCCGCAGCACAGTGTTCACGCAAGTCTGCAATTCCTCAATGGGGAAGAACTCTTCCGCCGGGCGTGCCATCACAAAAGAGAGCGCATTCTCCGGCACATTGGCGGTCAGGCGGCTGAGGACTTCTTCTCCGCGTTCATCGGCGAAGAGCAGTTCCCACCGGATTCCCCCGTTTCCATTCAGGACTGCAGGAGCGGGCGGCGTGATCTTCAGCCCGTTACCGTTTCCCTTGATGAACGTGCCGCGTCCCACATGGCCCTGAATCAGGCCTTCCGATTCCAGTTCGGCGTACGCATTCGCGACCGTAGTGCGGTGAACGCCGAGCATGGTCGCGAGTTCGCGGCTGGCGGGAATGCGGTCGCCGGGCCGCAAATCGCCTGCGTGCACCAGGGCGCGCAGTTGGTCGCGAAGTTGGATGTACAGCGGAACGTGACTCTGTGGCTGGAGATGGAGTGGAAGCATTGTCTCTCACCCTCGGCCAATTCTACCAGATATTGGACTGGTGCAAGAGCCAATTTGTCTTTCAGCAACCTGAGCAGCTATCGGCCGCCGGTTCCCCCGAGGAAGACCAACAGAAATGAACTACGTCCCACGTGACCTGGCGCGGAAAAGCGCACATGGCCTGTCGAACTAAAATGCCATGAAAGCGCTCGCAGTTCCCCACCCTAATCATCTGGCGAGACCGGGATGTCCGGCATCAGATCCGATTTCTTGGCGCCGAAGTGGTCGGCAAGCTGCTGGCCATCGAAACTGGCGGTGTAGCTCTCCTTGATCTCCGGAAGCATCGAACGATTCCACTCGTACCACTCTCGGGCCAGCCGCTGATAAACGTCCTTTTGTCGTTCCTTTAGGTTGGCGCGCTCCAGCGGGTCTTCAACCACATTGAAGAGGAACGTGTTGTCCAGAATTTTGAGGAATTTGTAGTCGCCGTCGCGTGCTGCCCTCTGCGCATTCGCCTTGTAACGCCAGAACAGTTTGCGCGAAACCGGCGAGGCATTCTGCGTGAGTATTGGCAGCAGGTTTATGCCATCAAAAGGGTAGGCCGGGACGGGCACGGCTCCCGCGGCGGCGAGCAACGTCGGCATCCAATCCATGCTGATGGAGACCTGGTCGGTTGTCCGGCCCTTCGGGATGCGTGCAGGCCATGAGATCAACGCAGGAATGCGCAAGCCGCCTTCCAACAATTCCGTTTTCTTGCCAGTGAAAGGCCAGGTATCTGCAAAGCGCTCCCCGCCATTGTCGCTGGTGAAAATGATGATGGTGTTCTCCGTCAAGCCATTCGCGTCCAAGGCCTGGAGAACACGGCCAATTTGCCGGTCCATTTCTTCGATCATTTGCTGGTAGGTCTTTTGTGACCCGCCGTCGAAATCAGCAAGGCCTCCGGTACCAGGTTGCCTCAAGCGCTCCGACTCCGCATCGTCACCGGGAGCTTCCCAAGGCCAATGCGGCGCGTTGAAATGAAGGCTGACCAGGAAGGGCTGTCCGGATTTTGCATACCTGTTCACCACGTCGACCGCACGATCGCCGAGCAAACGGGTCAAGTAGCCCACTTGATGGATCGGAACGTCATCATCCCAAAGATCTCCCATATCACGTCCGAATGCGTGGGAAAAGTAGTCTACCGCTCCGCCGCGAAATCCGTAGAAATGATCGTACCCACTCTTGAGAGGACCAAACTTCGGCAGAACGCCCAAATGCCATTTGCCGACCAAGGTCGAGCTGTAGCCGACTTTCTTGAGTAGGGAGGGCAAAGTCGGATGTTCCGGAGGAAGTCCGACATCGGGGTTGCCTGCTAGTGGCTCTTCCAGGCCGAGCCGTAGCCGATACTGGTAGCGGCCAGTGATCAGCGCGGTACGCGTGGCCGAACACACGGCCGAGTTGGCATAGCCCTGCAGAAAACGCACTCCTTGTGCGGCGATGCGGTCGACATTCGAGGTACTGAAATCCGGGCGTCCATAGCAAGACACGTCGGCGTAGCCGAGATCGTCAGCGAGAATGAAGACGATATTCGGGGGCTTTGCTGGCCGTTGCGCCTCTTCGCTGACGACGCCCGCGGCCAAGGCGATCATCCCGGTGACGGTGCCGCGAAGCAGGTCGCGTCGCGTAATTCGGTCTTTCCCGCCGAACCCCATAGAACCTCCTCTTACTTCAATGAACTATTTTTTCCTGACCCCTTAGGCTCTCCCGAGGACCAAGCGGTCGACGCGGCGGCTCACGTCGCGCAAGTAGGCCTCGTCCCCGCCGTTGAGCTCGCAAATCGCGCTGCCCGAGTAACCAATTTCGCGAAAGGCTTCGCGAACGGCCTCCCAGTCCACGTCACCGTCACCGAGATTGACCCATTCATATCCATCTTTCTTGCGCTTGAAGTCCTTCAAGTGGACCTTGACTATGCTCTTCCCCAGCGTGCGAATCCAATCCTGCGGGTAGCCGTAAAACATCACGTTCCCCACGTCGAACCACGCTTGGATCCACGGGCTCTGAAATTCCTTGATGTACGCGGCCATCTCCAGCGGACTCAGCAAAAATTTGTTCCAGACCTCTTCGATGGCAATCACAATCTTCAGTTCCTCCGCGAGCGGAAGCAGCTTACGGATCTGCGTTTGGGAACGGCTCCACGCATCGCGATACGAAGTCTGCGGATTCACGACTGCGGGTACGAGCAGCACGGCGTCCGATCCCCACAGCTTCGCGTTGTGCAGAGACGTGCGCATACCCGCCAGACTATTTTCCACCACGGCGGAATCGCTCGATGAGAGCGGGTACTTCCAGTGATCCATGTTCATCACCGAGTCGATGCGGATACTCGCGTTGTCTGCGGCTTTCTTGATCTCTTCGGCTTCCTTTTCGTCCGGTGTCGCGGGCGCTTGAACCACCTCGAAGCCCACATCGCGCGCCAGTTTCATGCGCTCGGTGTAGCTGAGTTTTGCGGGCAGCATGTCGAAGACAAGTCCTTTCTTGATCGGCAAAGGCGCCGCCATCGGAGCCATGGGTGCATTGGCGGATGCGCCGGAATCGCCGAAGAGTTCCGCTGAATTCAATGCGCCGAGCCCCGCGGAACACGCTGTTGTCATAGTGGACTTCAGAAATTCACGACGCGATGGGTTCCACATACGCACCTCAATTCCGGATGCGATACTCCAGAAGACTGTCGACTGGGCTTAGTTCAGAGATGAAGAAAATCTAGAAGCGCACTCTCAGCGCAATTTGTTCAAGTCAATCTTGGCGTCCCACTTCTCGGTGGACTTTAGCGTCTGCTCCCAGGTGACCTCTCGGGCGGTATACGCCGCTGTCCGGGCCATCATGCAAGAAAGCGCCGACTCCGCGCCCTTGTCGGCCTGATTGTGGAAATTTCCGCTGGCGATGCTGTCCACAAATGCCTTCTTTTTTTCGCGGTCCGCAAATTCCAGGTTCGACGTGAACCTCCCGGTCGCGGAAAACGCCGCTTGTCCTGCGTCTTTGGCAAGAGATCCCTCTGCCTGCCACGGCTCTTCTCCCCAAATCCCCAGGGGGCCAGTATATGGAGACTGCGACGTACCGCGCGTTCCGAAAAAGCGCTCCGTCACTTCCCACCAGCCTTTGGCAATCTGGGTAGAACTGAAGGTGATGTCCACTCCCTCCGGGTAGTGAAATAGCACGTTGTAGTTTCCGTAGGCATCGCCATCCGGCTGACGCCCTTGCCGGCCGCCGCTTCCCGAGGCCTTCAATGGGTGCGCCTTCAACACCCAGTTGCAAATATCAATCACGTGAATGTTCTGTTCCACGATGATGTCGCCGGAGAGCACCCGGTCATACACCCAGTTCCGAAGCCTTCGCTCCACCGGCGTAGCGTCGGTCCATGCTGGCCGGTCAATGTAGCCAGAAAAGTAGTGCGCTTCGCCGCAAAAGATTTTGCCCAGCGCCCCACCGTGAATGCGCCGCACCAGTTCCACAAAGGGCGGGCAATCGCGGATCTGAAATCCCACGTCCAGGCTCAGCTTCCCCTCCGCGCGCTTCCCGACTTCGATTACCTTCAAAGCTCCAGGCACATCCACGGCCACCGGCTTTTCCAGATATACGTGTTTGCCCGCTGCGACCGCCGCCTCCAAATGCTGCGGATGAAAATATGGGGGCGTAGCAATGACGATGGCGTCCAATTCCTTCGAAGCCACCATCTTCTGGAACGCGTTCGGTCCGAGGAATAGTTGCGATTCGTCCAGAGCGGAGTAGCCCTTGGCCTGCTGCATCTTGTTGAAGGTGTCTCGCGCTTTGTCCAGTTGGTCTTGAAACAAGTCGCCCAGCGCCACTACGCGCGCGCCGCCGGTATCGACCAGATTGGTCGCATCTTCGGTGCCGCGCCCTCCGCACCCAAGCAGTCCAACACGAACTGCCGAGTTGGCCGCGGTGCCGCGCACCAGCTCCGGTTTCAGGAACATCATCCCTGCAGTCATGGCGGCAGCGCCGATAAATTTTCGGCGGTCAACTGTATCTGAAGATCCCTGTTTCATTTTGTTTGACATAGAACCTCCGTCATTCCCTCGTTGGCAAATCCCGTTTGCTGCTAGTCCTATCCAATCAGTTTTTCGAGATAAGCTTTCGCTGCCCGCACGTCTTCCATTTGCTGCGGACCAGAAATCTCCCGCTCGATGGTGACGGCGCCGCGATAGTTGAGCTCTTTCAGCCGTGCGATAATGCGCGGAAAATCCACCTTACCCGTACCGATGGGAACTTCCTGGCCGAGTTCCCGCGGATTCGTCGGCCAAAGTCCGTCCTTGGCATGAATCCCCTGCACGTAGGGGCCGAGCAATTCGATGGCGTCCACGGGATTCGCCTTGCCGTAAAGAATCAGATTGGCGAGGTCGAAGTTAACGCCTTGATTGTCCAGCCCTACGTCGTGAATGGTGCGGACCAGCGTGATGGGAGTTTCCTGACCGGTCTCGTAACGCAAATTCTGACCGTTGCGTTTGCAGTAGGACGCGACATCACGAATCGCCGCCACAGTTTCCTTGTAGAGCGGGTCATTGGGATTTTCGGGAATGAATCCACAGTGCGTCTGCACCGCTTCGATTCCGCACTGCTTCGCAAAGTCTGACGCCTTCTTGAGGTGCGCCACGCGCGCACCTCGCGTCTCGCGCGGCACTAATCCAATCGTCAGCGGCCCCTGGTAGAAGTCCCAAACTTCTTTCCCTGGTCCGCCAACAACAAGAGAAGTCGCCTCAATCTGGTATTTGTTGAGCGCTTGACGCAGGCGGCCCGCGAGGTCTGTTTCGATCTCCTCCACGTACACCTGACATGTCGGCAGGCCGAGATCGCGAACCCTGGCAATTGCAGCGTCTGGGTCTTTGCCAATGCCGATGATCAGGCCAAGCCGCAGCGGCTTCTTGCCTTCGTTGGCGGGTATCGTTGGAGCAACTTGTGCGGCGCCGAACTCCGAGGCTGCATCGTTCGCAGTAACACCGTGCCCCGTGGTGGCGTCAATCGAGATCAGCCCCGCCGCTAGAACGCCCGCAGAAGTTTGAAGAAAGGCTCGACGATTCCGTTTGCCCGTTCCGTTCACAGCAAAACCCCCATCGCTGCCTCCTGAGAAATCGCAGCGCCCTGGTCGCAGAAAACTTATCACAATTCCGGCAAAGACCTGGACGGTTTCCTCTCTTTGCTCTCGATTTCAACGGGTGGGAAGTTTGAAGCTGAGCCGGCCATTGGTTTCGCCGGCTGCCAGGTCCCGGATGCACAGCTTTGTCAGATCGCTGGCATCGCACTGATAAATCTGCTTGAGGGGAAGATCCGTCTCATCCACTTCGTACTCTCCAGAAGCCATATCTTCCGCGTCATCCGTCGCAGAAGTGGCCACCGGACTTCCCTTTCGAACGCGCACGCGAAATTCCCCCGAGGCGGGCTCATAATTCGCAAAGCTGAAGCAATGTCCGATGCAAGCGCGCTCAACTGCATGGCCAATAAATGTAATCCGTGAATCCGCCGGAGCCCGGGCGGTGACGAGCACTCGCGCGCCAGCGGGCAAGTACTCTGTTAACCTTTCCGCGTTTACCTCCAGCCGGTTGAGCCATCCAGTGTCTTGATAAAGAAACGCAAAGAAAACCAGGGCGCAGGCGGCGAAGCCGCCGAGATGCCATTTTCGCGGCTTCAGACATGCCAACAAAGAAAGTCCGAAAATGGCGGAAATCGTTGTAAGCCGTGAACTGAGCAGTCCAATCCAGCCGCCGTAGAGCGAAGGCCGCAGATTTTCGGGCAGCAGCGCCGTCGCGCAAAACGTGACTACGTACAACTCGAAAGGCAATTGGAATGGCTTCCACCAAGAGGCCTCGTGTCGCCGCCCATAGAAATCCGCAGCCAAGCAAATGAGGCCAAATATGAAAGCGGCTCCAGCAAGAAAGATATAACGCTTTCCGTAAAGCGCCAGCTGATCCGCGCCGTTATAAAGATAGAACGGCCCGCGATCCCAATCCGCGAAGAGCGAGGGGTGGTGCGACGTGTACAAGTAAATCGCCAAAAACCCGCACGCCGCTGCGAGCGGCAGGGCCAGTTTCCACCACGCCGGCGTTTTCTCGCGAACCTTAAAATAGGAGAGCGTGCCGGCCAACCACAAAAAGCCGATGGGATGCGCCAACAAGGTCAGTGCAGCAACTACCACGCCGCCGATCCAGACGATTCCTTTCCCTCGCCAGAGAATCGCCAAACCAAAGCACGCTAGCCCCAGCGATAAATAATAGTTCATGAATCCCATGCTGAAGGAATAGCCGTAAGCCAGCATGGCGATGCATGGCGTAAGCAACCACGGCGGCCGTTCTGTGGCCACTCGAATGAACGCGAAAGCTCCCCAGAAGAAAACCAGCACGCAAATCGAAACGACGATTTTCTGCGCGGCAGCAAGCCCCACAAGATTCGCCGCGCGCAGCAACATCAGATCAAACAAAATGTTGTTCCATTGCTTCTCGATGTATAGACCCGGCGCTTGCCCCCTGGCGATCAATTGCGCCAGCCAAGTGTTGTATGCGTGGCTCGCCAGATCCCCCGCCTCGATGCGCCGGTGCCACACGCACGGCAAGAGAATCAGCGCCGAAATCGCGAATCCCGCGATAATCCGCGATCCGAAACTGCGCCAACTCGCCGAGAGTAGGCTCTCACCCTCGATGAATTTTTCAACCACTCGCGGTCCTCACCTCAGCCAGTTACGTTGCGCGCGGCATTCTACTATCTTCTGCTTGCGGCAGATGCATGTATCGTAAATTGCCCGCGGGATGTTGCGAAGTGACGCGCCAATAGCGTCGAAACTCAGCGCCAAAACAAAAATTGCGCTAGCGGTGAACTTTACTTCGAGGCTTGGTTTTCGCCGAGACGCTTCAGGCGGTCGCGCAACCGCCGCTGCAGCGGCGTGGGCGTGTTGGGATTGAAAGCTACGAGATACCAGAGTGGCTGGCTGCGGTCGCGGCTTAGCCACGTCAACGTGTTGGCGTCCGCATTGGGATGGCGCGCCACATTCTCGCGAATCGCGCCGTAGGGATGTTTCGCCAGCTTGTTCAGTGTCTTTGCGTTGGCACGCGGATGCTCGCTGATCAGGCGCAGCAGATAAAAATCCTCTTCCGGGGCTTGCTTCACCAGTTTTTCCAGCATTTCCGGCTTGGCATCCGAGCTCAGCACTAATCCAATCTTTTCGTCCCACGCGGTGTTGATTTGATTCAAATCGCGTGTGCGCGCGTGAATCAATTCCTCCAGAATGCGCCGCTCTTGTTGCATTCGCGCGATCGGCAACTGCGTGCCCTCGAGCGAATCGAGAACGCGGAGCAGATGCTGCCTCTCGCCAAAAACGATCTGAGAAGTGCGCGTGGACGCGCCCTTTTCCCTTTCTTTGTGCTGAACCAGGTCGGAACGTCGCATTAGTTGGCTGCTCCAGCCCAATCCCTTCCAAAGCCTTTGAGGGACCGGGTGATCACTAGCGCACTCGAATCACAAGCCACACGAAGGGCAGAATCACTCTTGTGTGCTATGAGCAAATTATGTTCCGCGTGCGCGATGCGGTAAAGTTTGGAGCGAGCGGCGTGTGCCCGATATGCAACTCCGCTCCCGTAGGGTCATCCGGGATCTGCGATTTCGGGAGTCGGCGGCCACCGCGCTAGGCAATCTCCGGACGGCCTGTTAATTGGAACCAGCAAGCATTTATCGAGGGACCAGATCATGTCTGCATTCAAGGAGCACCGGGAAGAGTTGGAGCACTACGAACAAATGTTCGGTCGTGATCGGGGGCGGCTGGCGGTGTCGCTCGACCGCTTGACGAACGCGCTCGTGCTCGTCGGCCAGCACGCCGTCTACTGCACCAGCCAGCGCAATCCCGCAGTTCCGGCGATGGACCTGCGCATCATCGACCAGGAACTGGTGCACGCAAAAGAATTGGTGCAGTCGGTAATGGAAGAACTGCGTCTCGCCAGGATGAAGAAGGAAAGTTGAAATTGGGAAAGCGCTGGCCGGCCCCTGAAATATCTATTCTCGTTGCAAGAATGGATTCAACTGGCGCTCGTTCCCGATCGTAGTGACGGGGCCGTGGCCGGGGTGGACGATGGTTTCGTCCGGCAAGTGCATTAGCTTGGTGCGAAGCGAGTCCATGATTTGTTCCATCGAGCCGCCCCACAAGTCGGTGCGTCCGATGCTCCCGGCAAAGAGTGTATCCCCGGAAAAAAGCCGCGGCGCGCGAGGCAGGATCAGTTCGGATTCGTCAGGTGCTGGTTCAATCTCTCGAGTGCCATCGGGATCCTCGGTTTTTTTCAGGAGATCAGCGATATCGATTTGCTCGCCAGCCTCGTCTATAAGCGAAGTAATTGTGCGAGCGGCGGTGACCTTTCCCGCGTCTTGCGGAAGATACAGCGACACGCTGCCCTGCGTATGCCCTGGGGTGTGAATCACCTGCGCCTCGAACCGTCCCCAGCGAAGAACGTCGCCCTCCTTCAGCAATTGATCCACTTCGGTGAGGTCCGGCGGGTGCACGCCGAGGAATGCGGCCTGCTCGTCCATCGCCTGATAGAGCGGGAGATCGTCGCGGTGCATCAGCACGGGCGCGCCCGTGTATTGATGGAGCTTGCTCAAGCCCCCAACGTGATCGATGTGTGCGTGCGTGCTGACGATGACTTTTACAATAAGCTTGTGGCGCCCGATCAGGTCCAGGATGCGCGTGACTTCGTCGCCGGGGTCGATCACCAGCGCTTCGCGCGTGTCCGGATCGCCGATGATCGAGCAGTTGCACTGCAGCATGCCTACAGGAATGGTGATGTGGATCAATCCATCGGTGGTGGCATTGAGAGCCGTTCGACCGTCGCTCATGATCAGGAGTATATCATTGGAGTTAAAGGGATTGCGGCACCCGCTGCGCACGTTCCCCACCAGCGCCTGCATCCCGGCTGGCGGTCTCCGCGGATATCAACGCGGCGCAAGCCTTTGGTAAACTGAATGGGGAGAGCACGGACGCCTGAAATGGCTACGCCGTCTACAAATCTGACGACTCCGCTTGCCGCGCTGCATGCTGCCGCAGGCGCGAAGATGGGCGTTTGGTTCGCCTGCGCCATGCCCGATAACTTTGGCGACGAGGCCGCCGAGTACCGCTATGCGCGAGACACTGTCGCGCTGATCGACAAGAATTACCGCGCCTACCTCGCATTCACCGGGCCCGACCGCGTCCGATATCTCAACGCCATCCTGACCAACAACATCAAAGACCTCGCCGTCGGCCACGGCGCCATTTCCCTGCTGCTTAATCCACAAGGCCACATTCTCGCCGAGATCGAGACCTATGTCTTTGCCGACCGCCTCCTCTGCGTGTCCTACGCCATGATTCGCGAGCGCCTGATCGAATGGCTCGACAAATACATCATCATGGATGACGTCATTCTGACCGATGAGACGTCGCGCTACGGCACTCTGGCGCTGGAGGGTCCAAAAGCCGCCGCGATTGCGCTGGAGCTCTCCGGCATGGACGTCACCAAGTTTGACGACCTCTCCTGCCACGATGGCGCTGTCGGCTCAATTCCCTGCCGTGTTTCGAAGCGCTCGCCAGGAGAAGTCCCTGGCGCCGAATTCTTTACTGAAACCCAAAACCTGCCAGCTTTGTGGCAAATTCTGTCCGAAGCGGCGCGAAGACACGGGGGCGGGCCGGTCGGATACGCGGCGGTGAGCGCCACCCGCCTTGCCCAAGGCGTCCCATGGTTCGGCTACGACTTCGGCGAAAAACAAATCCCGCACGAAGCCGGTTTGCAGGATACCCACATCAGCTACACCAAAGGTTGCTACACCGGACAGGAAATCGTCGAACGCGTGCGCTCCCGCGGCCAGGTCAACCGCCAGCGTATCCGGCTGGCCTTTTCCGGCGACGTTGTGCCTGAAACAGGCACCGCGCTCACTCTGGACGACAAAGAAGTCGGCCACGTCACCCGCGCCGCTAAAACCTGGGACCCGCTGCGCGTCATTGGCATGGGCTACGCCCGCAAAGAAGCCGCTGCGCCGGGCACAGTGCTCCAGTGCGCTGGCAGGAGCGCGACGGTTATAAAGTGACTTCGCGCTTGATTTAGGGATTGGCCGGTTCCTGATTAGGAACGTTCCGTGTCAGCTTGCGGATGACAAATTCCTGGAGGAGATTGACGGCGGCAGATTCGCCAATCCCGATTAGCCCGTTTTCAAAGGTTAACTCCGCTCCTTCGCGATTGTCGGCTGGATAGTAGAGATTTGAGATACCGCCTGCGGCCAAGCTTCCGAGGATATTCGAGTAATTTGGCTGCCAGTGTCCGTTGTCACCCTTGCAAATCACTGAATTGGCAATCGCGTACAGCATCCGCGATCGCTTACTGCCACTTCCCTTGTAGAAGTATCGTGGATCCTGCTTCAGGAGCGCTGGCAATATGGCTCCTCCAATGTAGGTGCTTGCAACAAAGTTGGCGTACGAGGCGCCGAAGCGCTTTCCATAGCCCTGTGCGCCCTGTCCATATCCGCTGAAATCGTTTTGCGCCTGCTGAATTCCCGCAATGGCTCCGGTCACCCCGAAGGAGACAGGGTCCACTGTGGTCTTCCAGGCAAGCTCGAACTTTTGTCTCGGATTCAAAGGAACCGCATTGTGGTAGTAGCTCACATAGAAATTCGGAACGACGCCGAGCACCCGCTGCTTCTCTTGCGCCTTGATCTGGTCTTCCGCCACTTCCGTCCGTGTGGGCACGACACGCACTTCCGTGACGGCTGTGGCAAGAGCCATGGCGATCTGCGGGACAGTGTAGTTCTCCCCCGGCCGCAAGACTCCGGCGGATGCCTGGGTTGTGAATCCCATCGACGTGATGGTGAGCTGGAAGGGCCCGGGAGCGACGTTCGCAAAAGAGAACTGCCCATCGTCGTCAGACGTCACCTCTTGGTACAGGGATTGATCTTCCGATGAGAGTCTTACGCGAGCTCCTGCGACGGCGGCTCGGGTTGGGTCGACAATTGTTCCGCTAATGCTCCCTGACAATCGAGGATCGGACGGATGCTCGGCTGGCGATGCCCCGGTCCCCTGAGACTGCGCTGCAGCTGCAAACCCGCAAGGCAGGAGACTCAGGCTCAGCGACAATACCCAAACCTTATATCCAGGCATAGTCATCACCATCCGCTTTCATTATGATGCCAGCCCAGGGGTTTGGGTTTCCGATAAGTTGGCACCACAGGTGCCGGTTGAAGCACAACGGGGCTTTTGACTTCTTACTATCGAGGACCATGATGGAACATAACTTGCCGCAAACAATCGCGCTTCTCACTCGGACCCCCGAGACTCTTAATGCCCTTCTGCGTGATCTCCCGGAAACATGGACGTTCCGGAACGAAGGTGTAAATACTTGGAGCGCGCTCGATGTCGTCGGCCATCTGATTCACGGCGAACGCACCGACTGGATGCCACGGGCTAAGATGGTGCTGCAATTTGGCGAGACTAAGGCCTTTGAGCCCTTTGATCGCCTGGGACACGTGCGAGAGAATCAAAGCAAGTCGCTGGGGCAATTACTGGATGAATTTGCTCGATTACGGTCAGAAAACCTGGACCAACTGCGTGCATTTAACCTGCGGCAAGAGGACCTTGGTCGGCGTGGACGGCATCCCGCCCTCGGAGCAGTTACTCTGTCAGAGTTGCTGGCGACCTGGGCAGTTCATGACTTGACTCATCTGCACCAGATCTCAAGGATTATGGCCCACCAATACCGGGAGGCCGTGGGTCCGTGGAGCGCGTACCTGGGGGTGCTGCAATGCGCTGGCCACAGTGCTCCTTAATGAATTCCCCAGTGCTTACTCGCAGTGCATGGTGGGGACCGCGTTGGCCACTGTGCGCACGTTATTCATGTAACCCGTCGCATTGGTAAACGCGAATGTGCCTCCCGTGCAGGTGATCGGTTGCAGGCGAACAAAGTTGAAACTCAGCATCGGCGCTAGCTTCGAGCCCTTCGGTTCATTCATGGCCGTATTCACGGTAACAACTAGATCGTTCACTGCTTTATTGTAGGTGTTGACGCTTTCGACGAGCTTGTTGTAGCGGTCTACGTCTGTTCTGCGCGCTGCTTCACTTTCCAGGAGAGCTTTTATCACCAAATTCTGGCCGTTCAAAGCCACGTCCGCCAGCAGCCCCTCCGCCTGCGCAACGGTCATCGCATCTTGTAACCGGCGGAGAGTGTAAATTCCCGAATATTTTTCTGCTCTCTCCTCTAATTCGATGTTGCACTCCGTGTTGGCGGTGTCCAATTGCCCTCGACCGCCCTCTACTGCGTACCAGCGAACGAACTCAGCGAGCTTGTCCTGCTGTTGAGAAACCCTTTGGTATTTGTCTTTCCCGACGGAAAAATAATCCACGCTCTCTTCCTGTGTTCCGTCCCTGTACTTTTTCATGCCCTCGTCGTACTCGCTTTTGCTGATTTGCTCGGTTTTGTAAACTGCGTCCAATCGCGCGGCCATGCCATTAAATGCCGTGCACACCAGCGGCTCGTCGGGAACAAACGTTCTTTGCACTGGAATAGCCGGTTTCCTTTGCTGGGCCAGCATCGGGCCGGACATAAACAAGATCGCCACGGAGATTAGAATCGCTCTCACGCTCCGCCTCCTTCAGCTTTATCGTGGAGTTGTTACATTGCTCTGTGCTGTTCCGACAGTCCCGCAAGTGGCCAGGGTTAGCGACGGCGGGCGGCCCGGAAGCAAGACGGTAACATGAATTGGGATGCCCAACCACGGGTTGGCGTTACCCCGAGACAGGGAAGAGTCAGAGGGATGTGGGCGCGAACCAGATTTCGTATTGGCGCTGGCGGATTTCGTCGTGGCCGGCAATGAAGTTGGGCTTGGAGGCGACGTTCTTCACGCCCGAGGCGGTCAACTGTTCAAGGATCTTTTGCGCCTCGGCCTCGTCGGCGGCGTGGAAGTAACGCACCTGGGTTTCGTCGGGGCCGGATTCCACCAGGATCTGGATGCCCGGAACGAAAAAGCCCTTCTGCCGGAAGTCGTCAGCCACCAGTCTGGCCGCAGGGCGCTGCGAAGCGGCGCGGATATGGACGAAGATGCGCGGGTGAACGCTAGCCTCAGGAGTGGAGTTCAGGGAGTCGTCGATGGTCTTCTGCGCTTGTTTTGGATTCGCCGCATACAGGGCAGAAGACACGGCGTTCGCCAGTCTTTCGGACTCGGTCTTTTGTTTCTCGAGGCTTGCGATTTGATCTTCGAGCTGTTTCTTTTGCGTTCGCGATTGCTCGATCTGATTGTCCAATTGCGACTTTCGTTGGACCAGGGTGGGAATGTACGCGGCTAAAGCAATCGTTACGGCGGTGGCCACAACCGCCAGCACAACTTGAATCTTGACGATAAGCGGAAGCGAAACTTTTTCCGAGGAATTCATGGCTTCACGAGTCTCCGGCAGGCGTTGGATCTTTGGCACCCGGATTGAGAGCGGACCGGATCACCATGTACAAAACGCCGGAGAGGCCCACGAGTCCTCCGCCGACGCCGAGTCCTTTAACGCTGCCGAGAAGTTCAGGCGAAATCTTGCCCGTAACGACGCCGATCGAGACGCTGCCAACCAGGATTACCAAGCAGGAGCAGCCGGAGCAGACCGTAGTCAACTTTCCGATATCCGCGGGAGACCATCTTTTTGCCATGATAAGAGCCCGATAATTTCTGGAAGCCGCTGGAAAAATCCGCAGAGCGAATATATCACCTTTGCAGCTATCCTTGGGAATTGGTGCCGGAAGAATAAAACTGCAAATTGGCAAATTACCGTGCTTCGGAAAAGAATTACGAGCGTTTCTTCCGCACCATTTGAAAAGTCATGTGCATGATCAGCTTACGGTCGTCCGGGGAGAGGCGGCTGAGAAGCTGGCGGAGGCGCTGGAAAAATTTCGCGGGCTCACCGGAACTGCCCCACTCATCGCTATTGGCGGAAAAGGCCCGGCGGGAGCGCGGAGGCTCGGGAGGTGCTTCTCCATCGTAAAAAAGCTGGTACATGGGAATTTCGAGAGCGCGGGCCATTTTTTCGAGTGTCTCGATACTTGGGATGGTGCGGCCGTTCTCCACATGCGAAACGTAGCAGCGCTTGAGGCCGGTGCGCTCCTCAATGTCCCCTTGCGAAAGCTCTTTTTGCTCCCGGATGGTGCGCAAGCGTTCTGAGATGACCACAATGATTCTACTTATGGTAATATATATTTCAGTTTACAATTATTTTGAAGCACGGCCTGGCGGGAGCGACCTGTGGAGAAGAAGCAAGCCAGCAGTGACACCGAGTGAGAAGTTCTGGGTGATGGGACATTCCGCGGAGCTTATTCGAATTCGCGGCGGGGGATGGATTGCTCCGGGCCGACATGGCCGGCGGCGATTTCGGCCTTGAAGTAGTTTTCGCCTTTCACTGGGGAGCCGGCGAGGCGGCGGAGCATGGCGATCTGGCCGATATGAGTCAGAGAGTCAGCGACAGGGCCCTGGAAGAGGCCCTCGTCTGCCCCGTCCAAGGGTTCACCGGAAGCCAGAAAATCGTCAAACTTTTTCAGAGTGCTAAAGAAGCGTTCGATCTCGGCGTTCCATGGAAGAGGTGTGGAATCATGCCACGTCTGTTTGCCCTGAGCGATGGAGAGCGCCCAGTCAAATAAATCGCCCATGTGCGCCAGAATTTGCGCAGGCGTACGTGTCTTGTCTCCAATGTGGAAGCTGGCGAAGTGATCTGGAGCGCCGCGGAGGGCTTTGCCGCCGCGGTAGGCAACGGTGGCAAGAGTGTGGCGAAGAAGCTGGCGTGCGGGATCGGATGTTGAAGTCATGCCGCGATTCCCTTCCATAAAGAGTGGCGAAGAAGAGTTTAAACGCAGAGACACAGAGTGCGCAGAGAAAAATCGAAAGAAAGTAGAAAAAGAAGAGACAAGACAAAAGCCCCACCCCTTAAGGGGTGACCTAACATAGCTATTGCTTGGTGTAGACGCGGACGTAATCGACGAGCATTTGCTGGGGGAAAACTGTCGCGTTGTCGGGCGAGCCTGGCCAATCGCCGCCAACGGCTACGTTTAGAAGGATGAAGAATGGATGATCGAAAGTCCAAGCACCGCCGGCGGGCCATTGAGATTGGGTGAAGGTGGCGTAGAGATTGGAATCCACGTAGAAGCGGACCGAGCCGGGTTCCCACTCGACAGCGTAAAGGTGAAACGCATCGGCGAAATTCTGCCCGGCGGGCAAGCTGAAGGGCGCGGTGGCGTCGCTCGTTTTGGCAACGGTGCTGGAACTATGGAGCGAACCGTGGACCGTGCCCGGCTCCTTGCCGATGTTTTCCATGATGTCGATTTCGCCGCAAGCGGGCCAGTTGACGGAAGTGATGTTGTTGCCAAGCATCCAGAAAGCGGGCCACATTCCCTGTCCGGCGGGAATTTTGATGCGCGCTTCGAAGCGGCCAGAGGCCTGGCTGAAGAGGCCCTGAGTTTTGAGGCGAGCAGAGGTGTAGTCGCGCATGGTGCCGCCACTGCAGGAGTAAGAGGGTTGGTGCATCGCGGTAATGACCAGGTTGCCGCCTTGCACCTGAGCATTTTGCGTAAGGTTTGTATAGCACTCGAGTTCGTTGTTGCCCCAACCGTTGCCGCCGGTGTCATACGTCCACTTTGAAGAGTCCGGGGAAGTTCCGTCGGCGCCGTTGAATTCATCGCTCCAGACTAACGTATAGCCAGTGGAAGGAGGCGACGGCCGGGGACTATAGGCACTGCCGCAACTCCACAGCAGTAGTGCGGCGGCTAGGAGAATCGGGATGATGGGGGGCGTCAATCGGAACTTGGTCATAAGCCGACGCAAAGGATTCAGCCTGCGCCACTAAGCAAGATTCAGGGCGCGCTTGAAAGAGCCCTTCTCGCTGTCTATTTTTTTCTGGAGCTGGAGGATGGCGTAGAGAACGGCTTCGGGGCGCGGCGGGCAACCTGGAACGTAAACATCGACAGGAATGACCTGGTTGCAGCCCTGAACGATAGCGTAATTATTGAAGACGCCGCCACTGGTGGCACAAGCCCCCATGGAGATGACCCATTTGGGTTCGGGCATTTGATCGTAAAGCTGGCGGATGACGGGAGCCATTTTTTGCGAGAGGCGGCCGGCGACGATCATGAGATCGGCCTGGCGGGGCGAGGGGCGGAAAACTTCGGCGCCAAAACGCGCGAGGTCAAAGCGGGCGGCGGCCATTGACATCATTTCAATGGCGCAGCAAGCCAAACCAAAGCCAAGTGGCCAGATGGAACTTTTACGAGCCCAGTTCACGGCTTTGTCGAGCGTGGTAAAGATGATGCCTTCGTCTTCCAGGAGATTCCCGAAGTCGTCCGGCCTGGTCAGCGTAACGTGCTTGCCGAGTGATGTGCTCATGGTGTCTTGTCCAAGCTATTTTCGCACAGCGAAGCGGTCAAGACAAATGACGCCCTTGACTGTGCAGGCTGGCATCAAGAAGTTAGCTTGTAGTCGCTGGGAGAGACGGAGCGGGTGCGGCGGAGGTAGGAGACGACGGAGCCGGGCCAGAGCGTGGTGATTTCGCCAGTGGTTTGGTCCTGATACCAACTTTTGCAGCCGCCGGATTGCCATACGGTGCCTGCCATGCGGCGGTAAATTTCTTCAACAAAGGACTGTTGGATTTCCGGGCGAACTTCAAGGACGCGCTGTTTCCTGCTCTGCATCAGCTTCAAGCAGTTCATGGTGTAGCGAACCTGGGCTTCGATCATGAGTACGACGGAATTGTGGCCAAGTCCGGTGTTCGGGCCGAGAAGTATGAAGAAATTCGGGAAACCGCTGACGGTGACGCCGAGATAGGCGCTCATGCGTTTTCCCCAGGCGTCGTGAATTTCCACGCCGCCCTTCCCCACCGCGCGGCAGCCGATGAGCGGCTCGGTAGCGCGAAAGCCGGTACCATAGATCAGTACGTCCATGGGGCGCTCGACGCCGTCACGCGTGACGATGCTGTCTGGACAAACCTCGGAGATTCCTTGCGTGACCAGTTCGACGTTCGAGCGATTGAGTGTTGGATAGTAGTCGTCGGAAACGAGGACACGTTTGCAGCCCAGCTGATAGTTGGGCGTGAGCGCCGCGCGAATCTTGGGATCTTCGATGTTCCGGGCGAGGTGGCGCCGCGCAATGGCTTCGACCATCTTGCGGAAAGTCTGATTGCCGAGAAAGCCGAAGACGCGGAACTCCTGACGCCAGAAAAGAAATTGGCGCAAGGCCCGACGGGTGATGGGGACGCTACGGAAGCGGCGCCGCCACTTTTCATTGATAGCGAAATCAAGGCGCGGCACAATCCAAGGCGGAGTGCGTTGAAAAAGATAAAGCTTGCCGACGCGGGGCGCGATTTGCGGGACGAATTGGATGGCGCTTGCGCCAGTGCCGACGACGGCGACATTCTTGCCGGCAAGATCGACGCTGTGGTCCCAAGATGAGGAATGAAACGCCGGACCTTTGAAACTGTCGAGGCCCTTGAGCTCCGGAAAATGAGGCACGTGCAGCGCGCCCATCCCGGAAACGAGCACGCGGGCACAAACGCGCATTTCATCTCCTGCCGTGGCGTTCCAGACTCCTTCCGATTGATCCCAAACAGCTTCTTGAAAGCGAGTATTGAGGCGGAGGTACGGCGCGAGCCCGTAATGCTCGACACATCGCTTGAGGTAGGCGTGGATTTCCTGCTGGCCCGGATACATGCGGGTCCATTCCGTGGAAGGAGCGAAGGAGAACGAGTAAAGGTGGGAGGGAATATCGCAGGCGCAGCCGGGGTAACGATTTTCCCACCAGGTGCCGCCGATGTCCGCGCTCTTTTCGATGATGAGAAATGAATTCATGCCGGCTTCAAGAAGCTTGATGCCCATGCAAAGGCCGGAAAAACCGGCGCCGACGATGAGGATGTCGACATTGGTGACGGAGGAGTTTGTCGATGGAGAGGCGGGCTCGGTCATGCGCGAGTTGTCACTTCCTTGCCTGATTCCGCAGGGGCCACCTGAGCGCGGAGAAACGCGGCGCTTTCGCGGAGCGATTGGCGAGCTTCAGGAACCAGGTGGGGGACAAGCTGCCAGGCGTGTGGCACGACGGGCCAAATTTTCAGGTCGACGGGGACGCCGGCGGCGCGGGCGCGTTCGGCGAGGCGCGTGGAGTCATCGCGCAGCACCTCGTCTGCGCCAACGTGGATGAGAAGCGGTGGCAGGCCTCGGAGATCAGCGTAGAGAGGGGACGCGAGTGGATTGCGGGGATCGGTGTCACCGAGATAGTAGCGCGCCGAGTGGGCAACGCCCGCCCCATGAAACATGGCGCAGCGGTCGGTGTTGGTTCGAATGGACTCGCCGGTGGCGGCAAGATCGGTCCATGGAGAAAAAAGCGCGGCGGCAGCGGGGAGCGGAACGCCAGCGTCGCGCAGCGCGAGCATGAGCGACAGTGAAAGACCGCCGCCAGCCGACTCACCGGCGACGACGATGTTTCGTGGTGGATATCCAGCGGTCAGCAGGGCACAGTAAAAAGCGACGGCGTCTTCAACGGCCGAGGGAAAGCGATTTTCGGGGGCAAGACGATAGTCCGGAGCAAAAACGTGGAAGCCGTGGAGCGCAAAGAAAGCGGTAATGGGCCGGTGCGTCTCCGCCGAACAGGCAAAGTAGCCGCCACCGTGAAGATAGAGGAGCACGATGTTGCCGGGCGACGGGCCTTCAAGCCGTTCGCCGGGGACGCCACCGAGACGAGCGGGAGAGACCTCGACTGTTGGCGGAACTTTGTAGGGATCGGGGTGAAGGATTTTGCGCGCGACGCGAAAATCCCGCACACCTTTCAAACGACGCTTAACGCGCCATTTAACGATCCAGACGGAGAGTCGCGCTTGAAGGCTGGCCATTACCTGCCGCTTTCAGATTTACGAGAGATATAGGACGAGAGAATAGCAGATATTGACGAAAACTAGACTTTGAGGACGACTTTGCCGAACTGCGAGCTGGATTCGAGATAGGCGTGGGCGGTGGCGGCCTCGGCGAGCGGGAAAACGCGGTCAACGATCGGTTTTAGTTTGCCGGCGGCGACGAGCTTCATCACCGTTTGCAATTCGGATTTGGTGCCCATGTAGGAGCCGAGGAGCGAGAGCTGGCGGCTAAAAAGGAAGCGAAGATCGACGTTGGCGTCGTAGCCCGTGGTGGCTCCGCAGGTGACCAGGCGGCCGCCAGCGGCAAGGCTGGCGAGGCTGTCATCCCAAGTGGCGGTGCCGACGTGCTCGAAAACAACGTCGACGCCGCGCTTATTGGTGATGCGGCGGACTTCGTCGCGGATTTTTTGCGTTTTGTGATTGATGAGGTGGTCGGTGCCGAGCTCTTTGGCTTT
>WNFR01000999.1_pt1 | contig 29224 bp, 33 predicted proteins | sample 5400221 | NCBI WGS metagenome assembly WNFR01 (sample SAMN13153357, study PRJNA577476) | soil metagenome | isolation source: 40 cm soil under Madrone tree | place: USA:California | collected 2016-06-14
CCAACAGGATGCGGCCGATCAGCTTGCCGTCGGGGGCGAAGACTGCGACCCCATCCTGATCCTCGCCGCCGGAAAAGCCCGCCCAGACATTGCCCTCGGTATCGCAGCGGATGCCGTCGGCATAGCCCGGCGTCGCGTCGAAGAAAACCCGGCCGTCGGCGACTTTAGCGCCGTCCTCGACGACGTCGTAGACGTGCGTCGTCTTTGCTCCGCTGCCTGGGGTGTCGACGACGTAGAGCCGCTTTTCGTTGGGGGAGAAGCAGAGGCCGTTCGGCCGCTGCATGTCGCCGACCGCGACCGTCATCACCCCTGTTGTCCCGTCGATGCGGTAGACTCGGAAGGGCAGCTCCTGCGGCGCCTTGTGCCCCAAATAATTGCCGCGAATCCCGGCACCGTTGTCGCTGAACCAGATCGAGTTGTCGGCTTTGACGACAACGTCGTTGGGGCCGGTGAGCTTTTTGCCATCGAAGGCTTCGGCGAGCACCGTGATGGTTCCATCGTGCTCGGTCCGCGTCAGCCGCTGCGCGTCCATCTCGCAGGTCACGAGCCGCCCCTGACGGTCACGGGTGTTGCCGTTGGCATAATGCGAGGGCTTGCGGAAGACGCTGACCGTACCCGTCTCCTCCTCCCATTTCATCAGCCGATCGTTTGGGATATCGCTCCACACGAGACACCGGAGATCCCCGAACCACACCGGTCCTTCGGTGAAGCGGCAGTCGGTTGCGGCCATCTCAACCGCTGCGTTGCCGAGCACGAGCGGCGCAAAGCGGGGATCGAGGATTTTGATGCGAGGGTCGGGGTAGCGCACGATCGGCATTGCTGTTCCCTCCCCACCTCAGGAATTGGGCCCGCGCTCCATCGACACCGGCTGCCAGCGGCGCAGATCCGTCTTGGCCAGCACCGACGGGTTGACGCAGGACATCGGCCATTTTCCGCCCAGCACCAGCGACAGCTCGAGACCGACCCGCCGGCGCCGGGCCGGATCGAACCGGGCGGAGGCCGAGGCGACATGCGCGGTCAGGATGACGTTGTTCATCCGCAGCAGCGGGTTGTTGCCGCCGGGCGGCTCCTGCTCGAGGACGTCGAGACCGGCGCCGGCGATCCAGCCTTCGTCGAGTGCCTTGATCAGGGCCGCCTCGTCGGTCGTCGGGCCGCGTCCGGTGCTGATGTAGAGCGCTGTCTTCTTCATCTGGCGGAAATGTTCCTCGCGCAGCAGCCGGTTGGCGCTCTCGGTCGCCGGCGCGTGCATCGAGATGATGTCGGAGCGCTGCAATAATTCGGGCAGGCTGACCGGCTCGACCCCGTGCCCGATCATCACCAGCTCCTCGATGAACGGATCGTAGGCGATGATGTGGAGGCCAAAGGGCTTGGCCCGCGCCGCCACGGCGCGCGCCACATGGCCGAACGAAACGAGGCCCAAGGTCAGGCCCATCAGGCGCGGGATCTTCGACAGCATCGGCCGGCCCTCGGCCCAGCGTCCGTCGCGGACCAGCTTGTCCTGTACGATCAGCCGGCGGAAGCTGGCGAGGATCAAGGTCATCGCGTGGTCGGCGACTTCGTCGATAAAGGTGTCGGGGCAATTGGTGACCGGAATGCCCTTTTCGGTCGCCGCGTCGACATCGACCGAGTCGACGCCGACGCTGCCCAGCGCGATGATCTTGCAGCGCTCGATCCCGTCGATCATCCGCTTGGTGATCCGCCGCCCCTTGGCGTAGACCGCGTCGGCATCGCGCGCAGTGGCGACGAACTCATCCTCGGAGCCTGGCGGGACCTCGAAGATCTCGGCGTCGATCGGTGTGAGCGCCTCCATCTCGTACCCGTATTCGCCGCGGGCGACGGTGAAGCTGGCGCCGGTTGGCGTCGCGATTCTGAATTTGGGCAAGGGTCCCTCCGTTGCTGCGAGATCGATGTCCTGGATCACACCGTCGCCGAAGCAGGTTGTCAATCACCGTGCTCCCGTCCGGCCGGCGGCGGTGCCAGGGGGAACAGCGACACGACCATAGTAATAGCCAACAGCAGCGACAGCCCCGCCATTATTCCGGCGAAGCGGTCGAGCCCCGGAGTGGGAAAAAGGGGCGGGCCCTGACCCTGGATCATGCTCAATAGAAACGCGAGCCCGGCCTGGGTCCCGACATAGCCGATGCCCGTGCTGCCCGATTGGATCTGCGAGCTGAGCCAGACTCCGGCCATCAACAGCAGGACCCACACAACGAAGTTGCTGCCGACCCAGTAGAGGCAGAAGAGACCCAGCAGTGCACCGAGCGCGCAGCCGACAAGGCGATAGGCGGAGCGCTGGATGATTGTCCGTGCATCGGGCTCGATGACCGCGGTCGTCGGGACGGCCATAACGGCGACCGCGGTCACGGCCATTGTGCTGGGGCCGAGCGGCGCCAGCCAACTCACCAGCAACGGCAACAGCATCACGGTGAGACCGCCGCGGCAGGCGTGCAACACCAACGGCCAAATCTCGCGCAACCAGCGTTCGAACTGGCGAGCATGGCGGCGCGACCAAAACAACAGCGGCAGAGGATTCGGTGAGCTCGCCGCGGGACTGACCGGGGCGTCGGGAAGCGCGGGTAGCAAAAAAGTTATGAGCAGCGCCGCCGCCGTACCGATCGTCACATCGAAAACACGGTTCACGGCGATCGTAAACGTGATTTGCGGCTGATCGAGCGCCATCAGCATCACCAGATTGCCGGTGATCGCTCCAATCAGCCAAGCATAGCCGTGACGCGAGGTTGCGAATCCGATCAGGCCGGCGCATGCCAACACAAACAGGCATAGGCAGAACGACAGCGGATCATAGACGAACAAGCCGATGACGATCACCGCGATTGCAGCACCGGCGGCGCTGCCGATGACGCGCGTCGCTCCGCGCGACAGCGAGACCGCCAACGAGGATCGCGTCACCATCCAGGCGGAAATCGCCGCCCACCAAGGTTCGTCGGAATGCAAAACGAGCGCGGCTACGACGGCCAAAGCCACGGAAAGCGCTGCCGCCAGAGCCTCTGTGCCGCGTGGACCGCGAGGCTCGAGCGAGCGCAATTCGGTGCCGAGCGCGCCGGTGATCTCCCGCAACACGATTTCGCCTCAGTAGAAGAGGAGGGTGCGCGCGTCGGCGCCCATGTGGAGGACGATGTCCGGGCTTTGCTCCTGCAATACCAAGGTCACCGGAAAACGCCGCTCCAACCGGATCCAGTCTGTCGTTGGCGCGACATACGGCAACAGTTTGCGCTCCGTCTGATCACGGCTAATTCCGCGGGCAATACCTTGGATCGTGGCAGGATGAAGATGCCACGGGTAGGTGTCGAGCCAGACCCAGGCCGTATGGCCTACTTTCATATGACGGATCACGCTTTCCTTGTAATTAGCGTAAATCCGCCAGGCATGCGCGTCGACCAGACCGATCAGCGGCGCATTTTCCACTGCCTGATCGCCGGCCCGCAGCGTGAGTTGGGTGATGGTGCCGTCGGTCGGTGCGAGCAGATTTGTCTGAGCGAGCTGCCATTGTAGATAGGAGATTTCGGCGCTGATCGTCGCGACCGTTGCTTGATGCAGCGTCAACATCTGCTGCGCTTTTGCGATGGCCGCCTCGGCGTCGGCCAGCGCCGCTTTTGCTTCCTGCTCCTTCGCCGTTGCCGTATCGAGCGCCTGCCGCGAGAGAAAGCCTTCCTCTGTGATCGGCGTCGCACGGCGCAAATTGTCGTTCGCCAGCCGCTCCTTCGCTGCGGCATCGTCCCGGTGCGCCTGCGTCGCTGCGATGACGTCGCGATCGACCGCAAGCTGCGCCTCGGCTTCCGTCCTTTTCGCCTGCTTTTCGTTCAAGGTCAGCTGGAACGGCGTCGGATCGATCGTCGCCAGCAATTCGCCTTTTTTCACTGTCTGGTTGTCGACAATGTTTACGCTGACAATCCGCCCGCTGATATAGGGAGCGACGCTGACCAGGTCGGAAGTAACGTAGGCATCGTCTGTGTAGGCGAAGAAATAGCCCGAGGCCCAGTAGAGAACCAGCGCCAGCACTATCGCCGAAAGCACTAGCAGCACTCGCCGCCGATACCTCGCAGCGCCCAAGGCCGGATCATCGGTAGCGGATGTCGCAGACAGCGCGCCGTCCTGCCGCTCCAGGGTGGCTGCAGGCACCCTGGAGGAGGGAGTCAGTGGCTCGGGAGCCGCCGCGTTCGGCACCTTCCGCAACATCGCCTGAGTAGTCCGCTCCGACATCGATTCAGAAGATTGATCGGCTCACGATCCGAAACCCATCCACCGACTCCTAAACCGGGCCGAGCATTTCCACCAAGTCAAGGTCACAGGTACAGCGGCTGGGCGGTTCACAGCATCGTTTTGGGCCGCTCATTCGTCGGGTAGCGGGGCAGGTGATCGGCGATTTCGAACCAGGCGATCTGGCCTTCCGTCCAAAGGTGCAGGGCCGGCTCGACCACCTCGGGGTTGTCGAGAGTGGCGATGCTGATGTCGACCAGCCTCGGGTTGTCCGTCGCTCGCCAGGTCAGCGGCGTGCCGCATCCGCCGCAGAAATGCCGGAACGCTTTGGCCGAGGAAGCGTAGGCGACGGGGTTCCCGGCCGTGACCGCAAAGCTGTCGAGCGGCACGGTGAGCCAGGCGATAACCGGTGCGCCATGCGCCCGCTGGCACATCCGGCAATGACAGTAGAGCGCCTCGACGGGTGCGGCGGTGATGCGGTAGCGTACGGCCCCGCAAAGGCAACCGCCGGTGAAGACCTCCTCCATATGCACCTCCGCTGTTACCGGCCTTATTGTCGCACGAAATAGGGACTCCGCCTCATGACCCTCGATATTGTCGTGATCCAGCCGCTGGCCGCGCTCATCGCTGGTATACTCATTCTTCTCGTGCCGCGCCTCTTGAATTACGTGGTCGCAATTTACCTGATCATGATCGGCGTTATCGGCCTCTGGCCGCGCCTGTTGTACCACGTTCCACATTGAGACGGACGGGGTTTGCTGGGGGCGATCATGGCCGGGGCGACGGTTCGATCGGCGACAGATTTGATCCTGCGAGGCGGCCGCGTCATCGACCCCGCGAGCGGGCGCGACGAGACGGCCGATCTCGCGTTCGCCGAAGGTAGGGTCAAAGCAGTTGGCCCCGATCTCCCAGCAGAGGGGCCCAGATTGTCGATGCACCCGGGCTTCTGGTCGTACCCGGGCTGATCGACCTCCATACACATGCGTACCGGGGTGGCACCTCGCTCGGCGTCGACGCGGCCGATGCGGCGCCGGAACCACGACTTTGTCGATGCGGGCGCTGGGCCGCCAAGATCTGGGAAGGCTGGAGACCGGGGCGGTCGGCGACGCAACTCTGCTCGAACTGCAGCGGGGCAGTTCGATTATCGCGATGTTCTAGGTGAGTCGGTGGCGTCTAAACGCCCGAGGCCTGGTCGTCGCGGGACGCCGATGGCACATCTCAGCGGGCGTGAGGGCAGCGGGCACAGTGGTTCACCCGAGGGCCGCGGTGAGATTTAGGTTTTAGGCGAATCGCCGCCTTCGGTGGGCTCGGTAGAGCTGCTGTCCTGTCGCACCGAGGTGCGTTCCTGCTGGCGCTTCAGTTTTTCGTCCTTTCTCGCTTTTTTCTGCCGGTCGCGCTCCGCGCGCTCGAAACGGTAATTCGGTCTGAACGCCATCGGCGTACTCCTAGTTATCAGGTTACCAGGAAGGCGTGCCCTCTCCGAGGTCGCAGTATCCCGAATTTGTGCGTGAGATTAATATCCCTCGCGCTCTAGGCGTTTTCGCAGCATCTTGCGATGGCGACGGATTGCCTCGGCCTTCTCGCGCACCCGGCGTTCCGACGGCTTTTCGTAAGCTCGCCGCCGCTTCATCTCGCGGAAGGTGCCTTCGCGCTGCATCTTTTTCTTTAAGACCCGCAATGCTGAATTGACGTCGTTGTCGCGCACAAAAACTTGCATCAGCGATCATCCTTTTCGTCGAGCCGCGTCTCTCTACGGTAGCGGGCGAGGCGAGGGGAGTCACACGAATGAGCGCCACTCCCCCTGCTTGCGCTAACCTTGCTTCAAGTTGACAGCCGAGGTCTTCCCTCGATCGCCGCGCTCGAGGTCGAAGCTCACCTTTTGACCTTCGTGCAAATTGCCGATGCCTGAGCGCTCCACCGCCGAGATATGGACGAACACGTCCTGCGCGCCGTCGTCAGGCTGAATGAAGCCGTAACCCTTTTGGGGATTGAACCATTTTACGGTTCCGATAGCCATTGCCGTCCCTTCCAAGAACGAAAATTGCCGTCGCCCGGAAGCGAGCGACGGGTCAAACTTCAACACGGTGCGGGGAGCAGGTCCGGCGCTCTATCGCGCGCTCGGGAGAGCCAGCCGAACCACGGGGGAGTCGACATTGACAAACATAGGCTCTTCGGGGTCGCCTTACAACTCGGTGGCGGTCTCGGCGACACGGGATCGAACGGCCGGATCATTTGATTGTGCTGCCAGCACGACCCAATTTCATCAAAGACGCACGCGCGGCCGCCCTGATCGGTGGTGCGGCGCGCACGACCTTCTCGCCGTGTCTCACACCTACCGCACAACTGTCTGTTACGCAGAGGTGCTAACAACGGAGCAAATGCCAGGACCATGAGAAGACGGACACGGGAAAAACGAAAGGTGAGACAAACTAGTGGTCAGACGCATTCAAATGGTTCACGACAAGCCCCAGGGGACCTTCAGCATAATATCTGGTGCTCACCAGCCGCGACGTTCGGTGCTCGTCTTCCCGGCGAAGGCCGGGACCTATGCTCGGCATGGACACCGGCCTTCGCCGGTGTGACAGTATTTTTGCGACTTTTGGAACGGGTCTACTGTCGCGCGGCGAATCGTCTGACTGTGTCTGAGCACTAGACCTACATCATGCTTGCCCTTCGACCAAGACATTTTCAGGCGATCGGACAGCAGCAGCTTTCTTCTTTCTATCCGTTTTCCAGTTGGCTGCAAGGCGCCTCGCCGTTGCGAGCTGAGCCGGCGTCAAATACGAGGAAACACGATCGTATCCTGATCGAGCTCTGTGGTGGTGTATGCCGCGCAAATTTGTCATCGCCAGGAGGAACCAGGCACAGGCGTTGATATAATCTCCCGGCGCATCCGGCCCTTCGGCGTACATCTGCGCGAGCTTACTCTGAGCGCGTGCCAGACCCTGTTCGGCGGCAGCCAGCAGCCATTTCATGGCCTCGGCGCGGTTGCCGTCGATGGGATACCCATTGTCATCCAGACGGCTGTCGCAGAGGACACCAAGATTGAATTGTGCGGCGGCGTCGCCGCTCTCGGCGGCAAGAATGAGGTGCTTGATAGTGCTGCTTTGCATGAGCGCATCCTGACCACCTGGGGCGGTCTATTGCTCCTGTCTCTGCATTCGACGCGTGCGTTTGCGCCAATCCTGAAAGCACGTTTGATGCGACATGGGTGCTTGTCGCGAGTTTCCTAAATGGGGTCGAAGTTGTGATATACAATCGCGAATAATTCCGCGGACTATTCTGGAATATCTCGGGTCTGATTATCCGCTGTTATCAGGGGTCACCTTCGCGGGCAAAGTACCGCCACGCCCGGGCAAACCGTGGAGCAATGCCCTTAAAGCCGGCCAACATTACTTGTCAATCATGGAATTGAACCGGGTGCTCGTCATCCCAATATACCTTGATGATTTAGAATGGTCGAATTGCCGCAGGGCGTGCGCGACTTAAAATGCTGCGGCGGGTGGCATATGTCTCGGCATCGGCGCCGATTTGAGGTGTGTCGCGGCGGGACTTTCTTCCATCGTTTCGGCGCTGCCCGGTTGTGTCGGATCGCGAAATAGGGATAGCGCCCGCCGGGAAGGGCAAATTATCATGACAGACAACCCAGTCGACCTCGACGAGTATCGCGGCATGGCCGCACAGAAATCGACCGAGATCCGCCGGCGTCTTCATGATGTGGAGGCCGATCAGGCTGCCCTGCGCCGCCGCCAGGAAGAATTCGAGCGCCATGCCGTCGCGGCTCCGTCAACGACTTGGCCCGAGGCGGCAGCAAAGGCGCGCTATTTGATCCAACTTTTCGCTGCGACGCTCGAGGCACGGGCTCCGCGGCGGCAAGAGCTGATAGCGAAGGTGCTCGACGATCTCGCCCGGTTGTCTGAATAGTCAACATCATAGGCATTTTGGTGGTGCCTTTTTGGCACACGCATGACAGCCGGGAGGTGGGAATCGATCGTCGCGAATTGATCGTGCGCCGGGAGTGTACGGACCCCGGTAGATCAATTCTGGTCCCGGATCCAGCGCCCCGGACAGATCCCGACGACGATGAACGTGGGATCGCGAGCGGGTGTGACCCACGTTCCACATCCGGGGGCAGGGTCATCGGAGGCTCGTAACGAGTGTCGGTCGATACTATATCTAGTTTCGTCGTCGGAGCGACAGTCATCCGGGCGCCGACGGCTGAGAGCTGAGCCTCGCCAAAGAGAGAGGCACACACTCCCGCCTGCGTAGCCAAGGCGGGGGTGCGATGGTGCCGCAAAAGGCCGGCGATGCAATGTGCAAGTCTCCAGACGATTCGAGCCAGCGAGGTGCTCATCAAAATGGCCATCCTCGATAACGGAACACTTTTGAAAGGTCTACTGATGGAAGCATCCGATGTGAGACGCTCAGTCGAGGAGCTCGCGCAGGGGCTCTACGAAGCGAGTGATCCAAGTGGCTTACCGTGGGTCAAGCGCGGGCTGGCGGTCCGTGACCCGTGGCTTCAGGTCGCACGGCAACAGATAGCGCAATCCGAAAATCCCCCTGAGCGCGATGAAAGGGGCGGGCAATGATCGTACGTCTGACGATCCAACAGGACGGCGATGGGTTTCGCGCAATGATCTCTAAACGCGATGATCAGGGTAACGGCACTATTGGGGCTCCAGAGATCTTTCTGGTGGACAATAAGGAAGAGGCCAAGAAACGAGCGAAAGAAATGGCGCGCGGCTTGGGACTGAAGACCTATAGGGTGGTTGATAGGACGCTCAAGGTCTAGCCATCCGGAGGACGCTGGGAACCCGGCCAATTGGGCGCCCTAGCCTGAGGAGACGGCCATGTCAGAAGAGAACAAGGTCGCCGCGGCGATACTCGCCTGCGAGGCCTCGCGTCAACAACAGGAGATGGTCCGGGCAGGACCGGGTAAGGCGCCCGCGGCTAGGGACGTTGCCGGAGAGCTCTGGTTATATTTCGAAGAGTTTCTCGGGCGGCTCGAGCGCGATCGTACCTGTACTCGTTAGCCCTCACAAAGAACGGCTTTTTTTCAGCGTCCGTCAGACCCTTTCTCGGCGCAGCGTTGGGAAACTACTCCGCCGCGGACCTCTCCGGCTCGGCGGAACGTCGGGCGGCGTGCCGGTCGATCTCGGCCTGTATCGCCGCTCCGGCCTTGCCGGTGAAGTCCTCGTGGTGGCTGGTGGCGTAGTCGTAGCTGCCACGCAGCAATTCCCGGCTCTTCTGGAAATGCGGGTGGACAAAACGGGCCATCAGCTCGTAGTGCTTCTTGGTCGCGTCCCAATCGGCCCAGTTCTGCGCCAGCTCGGCAATCACACCGAACCCGCCTGACCCGGCGATCAGCCGGTCGATATAGGCGATCGCGTCGTCGGGGGTGCCGACGCACCCGGTGCCGGTCTCGACCAGCCACTCATAGGGGTCGGGGACATCCGGCGGAATGATCGGGAAGGTCGCCACGTCGCGGAAGTAGTCGGCGAAAGCCTGCACGCCGAATTGTACATTCTTGCGCGCCTCTTCGCGCGTCTCGGCGATGTGGAACATGCCGACGACCCGCCAGTTCCTGCGGTCGGGGACATGCCCGTTGGCCCGCGCCGTCTCCTCATAGAGACCCCAATTCTCGGTGTGCCGCTCCATCGCCGCGGGGCTGGTGCCGCCGATCGACAGCATGCCGATGCCGTATTTCCCGGCGGCCAGCGACCCCGCCGGCGAGCGCGCCGCCGCGACCGCCAACTCCATTGTCGGGCGGGTATAGGAGCGCAGCTGCAGCTGCGCTTCGGTCAGGTTGAACCAGTCGGTCTTGCGATTGACGGTTTCGCCGCGCAGCAACGGGATGATCACCTCGAGCGCCTCGTTCATCATCTTCCGCTGGGCGCCGGGGTCGATCCCGATCTTCAGCGCGTCGTGGACGAGGGCGCCGGGGCCGACGCCGAACATCGCCCGGCCGCGCGTCATGTGGTCGAGCTGCACCATGCGGTCGGCGAGCATGAACGGGTTGTGGTAGGGCAGCGAGACGACGCCGGTGCCGAGGCGGATGTGGCGGGTGCGCTGCGCCGCCGCGGCGATGAACATCTCCGGACAGGCGATCAGCTCGAACCCGCCCGAATGATGCTCGCCGATCCACGCCTCGTGATAGTTCAGCCGGTCGAGATGCTCGAGCAGCTCGACGTCGCGCTCGATCGACAGGGTCGGGTTCTCGTCGTGATTGTGGAACGGCGCGAGAAAAATGCCGCTGCGCAAATAGAGTTCGTCCATGCCTGGTCCCTTTGGCGGAAAGCCTGCTGCGGCCGATGGTCCGCCATCGGCATGGTCGCTGCAAGCGAATTTCCCCAGCCGCCATGTTCCTGCTATCATGGCTGCCATTACCGTGAAGAGGAGAGAAAAACATGTCAGAGCTCGGCGCCCACGCGATGCGGGGAGTTCCGTGGCCCTCGAATGGCCTGACCGAGATCCCCTTCCGGATCTACACCGATCCTGACCAGTACCGGCTCGAGCAGGAGCGGATCTTCAAGGGTCCGACCTGGAGCTTTCTCTGTCTCACCTCCGAGATCCCGAATGCGGGCGATTACGTCGCCACGACGATCGGAGAAACAGCGGTGATCGTCACGCGCGACGAGGAGGGCGAGATCAACGCCGTCGTCAACCGCTGCGCGCATCGCGGCAACCTGTTGTGCCTCGAGCGGCGCGGCAACGTCAAAGAGATCAGCTGCATCTATCACGGCTGGACCTATGATCTGACGGGCAAGCTGACCGGTGTCGCGTTCGAGCGCGGGGTCAAGCGACAAGGCGGCATGCCGCCCGAATTCCGCAAGGACGACCACAATCTTCAGCGGTTGCGGGTGGCGGAGTTTGCCGGATTGGTTTTCGGGTCGTTCCGCGACGACACGCCCGATCTCGAAACCTATCTCGGACCGAAAATCTCCGGCGGAATCAGTCGCGTGCTGAACCGGCCGGCTCGGGTTCTGGGCCGCAGCACCCAGGTATTGCCGAATAATTGGAAGCTCTACGCCGAGAACGTCAAGGATACCTATCACGCCAGCATCCTGCATTTATTCCTGACGACTTTCCGGATCAATCGCCTCAGCCAGGAAGGGGGGATTGTCATGGATGACAGCGGTGCTCATCACTTCAGCTATTCAAAGCTGGATTATGCGCAGGAGGACGCCGATTACAAACAGGCGGCGCTGCGCTCGGACAGCGGGTTCCAGCTCAAGGACAGCTCGATCATTGAGTCGATCGACGAATATGGCGACGGCATCTCGGTGCAGATCCTGACCGTCTTCCCGAGCATGGTGTTGCAGCAGATCCGCAACACGCTCGCGGTCCGCGTCATTCGCCCGCGCGGGCTTGAAAAGACCGAGCTCGAGTGGATCCACATCGGCTTCGAGGACGATGACGAAGCGATGACCGAACGGCGCCTCAGGCAGGGCAATCTGGTCGGCGCCGCCGGCTATATCTCGATGGAGGACGGCTGCATCGGCGGGCTTGTCCAGCGCGCGATACGCTACAACGACGAGGACAACGGCGTCGTCATGATGGGCGGCTACGACGCCCAGCCGCAGCCCTTCCGCACCAGCGAGGCCGCGATCCGTGGCTTCTGGAAGGAGTACCGCGCCCTCACCGGTGCCTAACAGGGCTGCATCGCAGTTGTGCGTGCTTCGAGACGCGCCTCTGGGGCGCTCCTCAGCATGAGGATACCGTGAATGGCTTTAAGAAAAACGCCTCATCCTGAGGAGGTCGCGAAGCGGCCGTCTCGAAGGGCGCACTGCGCTGATCCCTTGGGGCGCGTGTGATGGACGATGTTACCGTCCGGCTCGGGGTGCACGAGCTGATCGCCGCCTATGTCGACTGCATCGACGAAGACCGGCTCGAGGACTGGCCCGATTTCTTCGTCGAGCAGTGCCGCTACGTCATCACCAGCCGCGCCAGCCATGAAGCCGGGTTGCAGCACGGGGTCGTCTATGCCGCTTCGCGCGGCATGCTGATCGACCGGGTGACGGCGCTGCGCCAAGCCAACATTTTCGAGCCGCACCGCTACCGCCACATCGTCGGCCCGATCCGCGTCGAGCAAGTCGACACGACGGTGGCGCGGGTGCGCTCGAACTTCATAGCCGTGCGGATCATGCATGACGGCGAGATGAGCCTGTTCGCCGCCGGCCGATATCTCGACCGTATCGATTTGACGAGCCAGCCCTACCGCTTCATCGAGCGCCTCGTCGTCCTCGACAGCCAAAAGATCGACACGCTGCTCGTCATCCCGCTGTGAGGTCGTCGCGCCTGCAGCCGAGTGTGGCTATCTGAAGAGCCTCCTTGGCAGTCCAGACTGCCTGATCATAGAGGCCAATGTTTTCGGGCGAATTTCATCGCTCGCGGAATGGTAAGCGACGGTAACAAGATGGATCCGCCCACCTATTGTTCCTTCGTATCGCCGATGACTTCCTACCGTGCGCTTTAACTCGAAGCCATGTGCTTCGAGGACGCTGATAAAGTCCCGAAACTTCACACTGTGCAGGCCAGCGTGTACCCGTGCCTCTCATCGTCATCGCCGCCGCTCGACCGAAGTGCCGCGTGAAGAAAAGCAAATAAGAACCGCATGCGCGACCAGAACGGAGCCCGTCGATGCAGGAGCCGGTCTCGGTCGTCCGTGGGGAGGCCGCTCACTCGTTCTACGTAGTCAGTCACTGCGACGTTTAAGTCGTGATAGACCTCTTCGAATGACGAACCCTGAACTGCGATATCAAAATCTAGACAAAACGCTTCCCATTGCCCGTGGTGGCGCTCCGCGTAGCACCGTAACAGCTTGCGCATCTCCGTTGTCCCGTCATCCTCGGCGTGCCACTCGTTGGATATATTCATCCGCTTGGGTATTGTAAGCTGAGCCGTAGAACCGGAGCGATTGCATGAGCGAACGCGAGTTGGCGGGGAGATACCTCGAAGATTTCAGGGTGCGGGGCGAGGCGATCGCCGAGGCGTGCACGCGTTGCGGCGAATGCTTTCGGGCTTGCCCGATGGTGATCCCCGCCGGGCTCGGCGAGGCGAATGCGGAAGAAACGGCTGGCGGCATCGTCAATTTGATTACCGGGGGGACCGGGACCCCGGAGGCGATCCGCTGGGCCTCGGTGTGCAGCGGCAGCGGCAACTGCATCCCGGCCTGTCCCGAGGGCATCAACGCGCGCTTTATGGTGCAGCTCGCCCGCGGCTTCGCCCGCGCACAGACCGGCGACAAGCCGCTCAACACCCGCTGGCGGCAGGGCTTTCAGACGATGAGCCGCGGTGTGCGCATTCTGTCGCGCCTGCAGCTGCCGCCCGAGACATTGGCCCGCGTCAAGGGGCAGTTGGAGCCCTCACGCCGGAGCCCGCCCGATGTGGTTTTCTACACCGGGTGCAACATCATCAAGACCCCGCACATTGCGCTCTTATGCCTCGACGTGCTCGACCTCCTCGCAGTCGACTACGAGGTCATGGGCGGGCCCGGGCAGTGCTGCGGCGTCTATCAGTTCCGCGAGGGCGATTTCGACAATACGGCGCGTGTCGGCTTTGCGACGATCGATGGTCTCGCCACGGCTGGCACATCGACGGTGCTCTCCTGGTGCCCGAGCTGTCAGGTCCAGATCGGCGAGGTGGCGCTGCCGAATTACGAGATGCACAACGGCACCCGGCCTTTCGACCTCAACCCATTCCTCGTTTTCCTTGCTGACCGCGCCGAGCCGCTCGCCGGGCTGATGCAGCACCGGGTCGAGAAGCGGGTTGCCCTGCACGAGCGGCCGGTATTGCCGGCGGTGCAGACGGCGGTGCGCAAGCTGCTGTCGATCGTCCCGGGGGTCGAACTCGTCGAGATCGATGTGCCCCGCGTCGGGACGCAGGCCAACAGCTTGGCGGTATTGCCGGCGTTCAAGCGCGAGCTGGTCGCGCGCGAGCTCGCCGCGGTGGCCGATGCCGGCGTGACGACGCTCGCCACAATTTATCACGCCTGCCATCGCGAGCTTTGCGATGCCGGCGACGGGCGCAGCTTCGAAATCGTCAACTTCATGGAGATCCTCGGGGAAGGGCTCGGCCTGAAGAGCGAGGACCTCTATAAGCGCCTCAAGGCGATCCGGGATGTCGACGACATCATCATCGAAACCAGCCCGCTGATCGCCGCGCACGGCCTGGATCTCGACGCGGTCCGCGATGCGCTGTTCCAGGAGTTTGGGGGCTCCAGGCGCGAAGCGCCGGCCCGCTGATGCCCGCAGCAGGGTTGCTGACACGCGCGATCCCGTCGACCGGCGAGGCGATGCCGGTCATTGGCCTCGGCACGTGGCGCGCCTTCGATGTCGGCGCCGGCGCGGCGATGAGGCGGCAGCTCGGCGAGGTTCTGCAGCTGCTGCTCGATGCCGGCGGGCGAATGATCGACAGCTCGCCGATGTATGGCCGGGCCGAGGCGGTCACCGGCGATCTGCTGGCCGAATCGGCAGCTCGGCCGCGCGCCTTCCTCGCGACCAAGGTGTGGACGACGGGCCGCGAGCGCGGTATCGAACAGATGCGAAGCTCGGCCCAGCTGTTGCGCACCGAGGTCATCGACCTGGTGCAAATTCACAATCTCCTGGACTGGCGTACGCATCTGGCGACATTGCGCCGGATGAAGGAGGAGGGGAGGGTGCGCTATATCGGCATCACCCACTACACGACCGGCGCATTGCCGGAGCTCGCGCGCATCCTCGTCGGCGAGCCCGGCATCGATTTTGTTCAGCTCAGCTACTCGCTGGCGACGCGGGCGCCCGAGACCGAACTGCTGCCCATTGCGGCGGAGCGCAGTGTTGCGGTCATCGCCAACCAGCCATTGGAGCGGGGCGATCTATTCCGCCGCGTGCGTCGGCGTGCCCTTCCCGATTGGGCTCGCGAATTCGACTGCGCGAGCTGGGCGCAGCTGTTCCTCAAATATATTCTGGCCGAGCCCGCGGTGACTTGCGTGATCCCGGCGACGGGCAACCCCGAGCACGTGAGGGACGATCTCGGCGCCGGGTTCGGCCGGCTGCCCGACGCGCGCCAGCGGCAGCAGATCCGTCGCCTCTGGGACGAGGCTTAGCTTAGCCGCTGGAAAACCAAGCTGGCTAGCGAGCGCGTCCGATCACGCTCTGATTTGTGCTATAAGCGGGGCGAGGCCGGTGTTGTGGTAGGCACCGGGCCGTGCCCCTGACCACCATCGAGATTGACGCTCGATCATGGCTGACAACGAAAATACCCCACTAGGGAACAACGAGCCGGAAACTCTGGTGCTCGTCTACTTGCGCGGCATCGAGGAGCGGCTCGATGGCATCGAGCGCACGCTCGATGACTTCGCCGCCGCGCGGCCGTGGTGCGCATGGCGGGAACCCCGTGGCGGGGGACGATTATGACCGACGTCTCGGACGACGATTTCTATTTGATGGCCAATTTCTTTCCGTCGGACACTGGCTTACCGATGGTCGTGTGGGCGTCGGAGCGCGGCCATGCGCGCCACGACGTGCGAGTCAAGTGCCTGCCCCAGGCTAGAACTGGGGTCAACCAGTCGCACGGCACGCGGATGCTACCCGGGAACCTCGCGGTGGTCGCCGTCCGTCCCTCGCCGCGGCTCGTTGTTGGCCAATTGTCACCGGCTGATCTGCAGGCCGTCTCGCAATGGATTGTGCTCAACGAGGCCGCGCTCGTGGCGTACTGGGAAGGCACGATCAGCACCGTCGAACTCGTCCGGCGATTACAGCGGCTACCGTGATATGGCTAGCGGCTCTGTTCGCGTGGCTTCCCGTTGTCATGGACGAGCCGGGGTTGCTCATTCTATGGCACGTACTGTTGGCCTTTGCGGCACTGCACTGCGTGCGGTTGTGATCGCCGGCAGCACGGCGGTCGCCGGCGACGCCTTCGACTGGGATCGCCACCACGCCTGCGCCGAAAAGGACCGCATGCGCAAGCCTGCACCCAGGGGCTGGCGTTCTGTGACGAGCTGGCCTTGCGCCAGGCCCAGCGGACATGTTCGGGGTTCACTGGCCGCCGCTCATGATGACCAAGCTCGCAGTCGCCCTCCGCGACCTGTTCGACAGCGTTCCTAGCCTGCTCGAGGTTCACCGACCGAAAGGGGCACAGATGAAATTATGTAAGGATCGCCGCTTTGCCGCGCTCGAGGACGAGGATGGCAAAATGGTGTGGCGCTGTCAGCATCGGAGTGCGAAATTCACTCCGCGTCCCAATCTTGTTACTGGCGCCCCGGTTCGCCCCTACCAGATACGTTGTTCCGAGGCGCGGTACTTCCCGGCCAACCAAGTGCCTTATTGCGGGGAAGAAGGGCGTTACTGGGAGATGCGGCAGTGAGCATGAGCAACGCGATGGACGCGCACGCCGCGGCCGGGCGCCTTGCTGCGATCGCCGATTACCGAACCCCGGAGCGCGCCGACGGTGACCTATGTTTATCTCCCGGTAGCCGTCGGTCGAGACTGGCCATGACGGAAAAGTAAATCTTGGGTTTGTGACTCGGCATTACCGGGGCGCGAATTTCTTGAAATGCTTGGAGAGCGCCAGGCCTTGGCGCTGATAGGAGGAGCCGATCGGGCTGCCGTAGAGCTTGTCCGGCCTGGTGATCAGCCGTTCATAAACGAGGCGGCCGACGATCTGGCCGTCCTCGATCAGGAAAGGCACCTCGTGCGAGCGCACCTCGAGGACGGCACGGCTGCCGGCGCCGCCGGTCTCCGGGGCGCCGAAACCCGGGTCGAAGAACCCGGCGTAATGCACCCTGAACTCGCCGACAAAGGTATCGTAGGGCAGCATCTCGGCGGCATGGTCGGGCGGCACCACGACCGCTTCGCGTGACGCCAGGATATAGAAGTCGTTGGGATCGAGCACGATACCCCCTTGGTCCCGTGGGCCGCGGTGCGAGTAGACCGCCTCCCAGAAGTCGCGCGGGTCGTAGTGAAAGCTGCGGTCGACATCGATGACGTCGGCATGCCGCCGCGCCTTGAACCCGACGATCCCCGTCGCCGTGTCCCCGGCGACGTCGACGGTAAAGGCGAGACCATTGCGGATCGTCTGTGGTGCGAGAGGCGACCCCGCCGGGGTCTCGACGAGGCCGACTTCCTGGTGCAGACGGCGCAGCGCGGTGTCGCTGAACCCGGGCGAGCCGCGGCGGATGCGCAGCTGCACGAGGCGAGAGCCGGTGCGCACCAGGATGCTGAATGCCCGCGGCGAAATTTCGGCAAAGAGCGGCCCCTTGTAGCCCTTGCGGATGCGGTCGAACTCGGTGCCGTGATCGGTGATGACACGGGCGAAGACGTCGAGCCGGCCGGTCGAGCTCTTCGGATTGGCAGCGGCCGAGGTGCGCTTCCTCAGCGATACGAACTCGAGCAACGGCACGATGTAGACGCAGTCCTTCTCCAGCACCGCGCCCTGGGTCAGGTCGATGTGGTGCATCGACAAGAGATCGAGCTTGTCGCGCACGCTCGCCCGGGCGCCCGGCAGAAAACTCGCCCGCACCCGATAGGCGACTTCGCCGAGACGCAGATCGATGCTGGCGGGCTGGATCTGATCATCGCCGATCGGCTGCCGCGACAGGATCTCGCGGCCCTGAGCCACCGCTTCACGCAAGAGTTGGGAGGGCAAGAGGCCTGTCGAGCGATCGGCGTCGGCGGTGTCCGGCGCGGGGAACAGGTCGCCGCCTTGAGGCTCGGCCATTCGGGCAAGGTTCCGTTCAAATCGGCCGGACTGTTCTAAGCCAACCGGTGAGCCACGGGAATAGAAAGACTCGTGTCGAAACGCGTTGACAGCTCAACCGTTTGTCCAAAAATTCGACCCACCTTGCCCGGCATGTTTCGAAACAGGCGGCGGAGTGAACCTTGTTCGGTGCTTAGCCGGCCGCGCTCGTCACCACCAGGCGCCGCCCAAGCGCGTGCAGGGCCGCCTCGATCTGGTCGAGACGCGAGGCGTGACGGCCGTCGAACAGGCGCGTCACTTGCGAGGGCTGCCAGCCAAGCCGCTCCGCCAGTTGGCGCTTGTTGAGCCCCGCCGGCGCATCGCCCGATAGGCCTCGAACTTGGCTGCGGTCAGGGCCGACAGAGCCACAACCGGCCGTCCCTTCGGTGGCGACGGACGGGGTACGTCCTCGTTATGCGCCATTCTCCCGAGGATCACCTCATCGAGCAGATCCTCGGCCTGAGCGAGCGCCTCGTCGCGGGTCTCGCCCTGGCTCCACCCGTTCGGCAAGTCGGGGAAATTGACGATGAAGCCGCCTTCCTCGGCCGGGATCAAATCGACATGCCATGCCGCCGCGTCGGATCTCCGTTTCACGCTTTCCTCCTATCGCAGTTCGCGGATCGTCAAGCCGAGTTGCCTCAGGATGCTATGCAAGAGGCCGGTCTTCAGCTCGCCACTGCCGGTCGGGACATGAGTGACTCGATCGCCGCGCTCGACCCTCACATGGCCGCCCTTACCGCGGCTCGGAACGATCCTGATGTCGCGGCGCCGACGCAGTTCTCCGAAGCATTTCGTCGGCCGTCATCCAGATCGTTCTACAGATCTGCGTATCAACCTGCGACCGGAGACTTCACACTAATGTATAATCTTCGGGGCCAGCGACTCCGAGAGAAACATGGCGCGCGCTACGAAGACCGCGATAAAGGACATCGAGAGCCTCAAGCACCACGACGCGCGGCCGAGGCACATCCCGACGACAGAGCGGAATTTTTCCCGTTGTTTTCCCGGTTGACGGGAAATTTCCGGCGTGGGAGCAGGTCTCCGCCGTCGGGCTCGTTCATTCGGCAGTGTTCCGTTGAGAATACCCCGCCAGTTCTAAGCCAACGGGTCGACCGCGGAAATAGCAGGAGTGTTGCTTCCGCTCTCCCGCCGCCGATACTCTCGGCTTCGGAGCTGGGTACGGAGGGAGGCATGAAGATCCGCGACGGCTTTGTCGACACGGTCGGAAACACACCGCTCGTCAGGCTGCGGCGCGCTTCCGAGGAGACGGGATGCACGATCCTCGGCAAGGCCGAGTTCCTCAATCCCGGCGGCTCGGTCAAGGATCGCGCGGCGTTGTTCATCATCAAGGATGCCGAGGAGCGCGGGCTTTTGAGGCCGGGCGGCGTCATCGTCGAAGGCACCGCCGGCAACACCGGCATCGGCTTGGCGCTGGTCGGCAACGCGCGCGGCTACCGCACCGTCATCGTCATGCCCGAGACGCAGAGTCAGGAAAAGAAGGACATGCTACTGCTGTGCGGCGTCGATCTGCGGCTTGTCCCCGCGGTGCCCTACGCCAACCCGATGCACTACGCGCGCTACTCCGGGACACTCGCCGCCGAGATTGCAGCGCAGGAGCCGAACGGAGCGATCTGGGCGAACCAGTTCGACAATCTCGCCAACCGGCGCGGCCATTACGAGACGACCGGCCCCGAGATCTGGGAGGAAACCGACGGCAAGGTCGACGGTTTTACCTGCTCGGTCGGCACCGGCGGCACGCTTTCCGGCGTCGGTATCGCTCTCAAGGAGCGCAACCCCAAGGTCCAGATCTACCTGTCCGACTGCATGGGCTCGGGGATCTACAGCTGGTACGCGCGCCGCGAGTTCAAGCCCGAAGGCAATTCGATTACCGAGGGCATCGGCAACAATCATGAAACCGGCAACCTCGAAGGGTTCACGCCCGACGGACAATACCAGGTCACCGACGCGGAGATGCTGCCGCTCCTGTTCAACCTGGTGCAGGAGGAAGGGCTGGTGCTCGGCGGCTCGACCGGGATCAATGTCTGCGGCGCGATCCGATTGGCACGAGAGCTCGGCCCAGGTCACACGATCGTGACGATCCTCGCCGATTCCGGCACTCGCTACCAATCCAAGCTCTTCAACCCGGAATTCCTGAAAGCGCGCGATCTGCCCCTCCCCCCCTGGCTCTAAAGAAGTGAGGCTCCGCCCCACCGGATTGCTCAACCATCGCTGTCCCGGCGAAAGCCGGGACCCACCTCCAAGCGCGCGCAATGTTCTTCGCTTATCTCCTCGCGAGCAGACCACATGGGACCTTGTATATCGGGTCGACCTCAGATCTTGTCCGGCGGGTGTGGGAGCACAAGGTCAACGCGGTCCCTGGGTTTACTGCAAAGTACAGCGTTGATCGACTGGTCTGGTTCGAGCGTCACGACACATTGGAAACAGCGATGCAACGTGAAAAACGGATCAAGAGTTGGAAACGGGCTTGGAAAATTGAGCTCATCGAAAAGGACAATCCGCATTGGATCGATCTCTACCCGGACATATCGAGTTAGGGACCAGGCGCTCGTGACGACGGCAGGGTGGGTCCCGGCTTCCGCCGGGACAGCGAAGATTGGAGGACGCCAAGAAACATGACCGAGCTCATCTTCCGGGAGGACGCCTACCTGGGATCCTGCAATGGCCGGGTGATGGCCGCCGAGGGGCGCGGCATCCGGCTCGACCGCACGGTCTTTTATCCGATAGGCGGGGGGCAGCCGGGCGACACCGGCTTGCTGCGCCTCGCGTCGGGTCCGGCGATCGCAATCGTCGACACGATCAAGGGTGCGCTGGCCGACGAGGTGATCCATGTTCCCGCGCCTGGCTCGGTGCTGCCCGAGCCCGGAACCGAGCTCATCGCCGAGATCGATTGGGAGCGGCGCTACCGCCTGATGCGCATGCATACTTGCCTGCACTTGTTGTGCAGCATGGTTCCGGGGGCGGTGACCGGAGGCCAGGTTTCGGACGGCAGGGGGCGACTGGACTTCGACGTGCCCGGGTCGAGCCTCGACAAGGAAGCGATCACCAACCGGCTCAATGAGCTGATCGCCGAAGCACACCCGGTCGGCCCAAGGTGGATCACTGACGAGGAGCTCGCTGCCAAACCAGAGCTCGTGCGCACGATGTCGGTCAAGCCGCCGAGCGGCATGGGGCGGGTACGCCTGATGGAAATATTGGGAGTCGATCTGCAGCCCTGCGGCGGCACTCATATCCGCAACACTTCCGAGATCGGCGGGGTAGCGGTGACGAAGATCGAGAACAAGGGCAAGCAGAACCGCCGCGTGATCCTCGCTTTCGCCGAGTGAGGGAGGAGAGAAGCCCATGCCCTACGCCCGCCCCGACGCGCTCGTCGGCACCGATTGGCTCGCCGCCCATCTCGGCGATCCACATATCCGGGTCGTCGATGCCTCATTCAAACTGCCGGGGATCACCCCGACGGCGCGGGAGGATTATGATCGCGGCCACATCCCGGGGGTGGTCTTCTTCGATATCGACGACATTGCCCAACCGGGCACGAGCCTGCCGCACATGATCCCGCCGCCCGATCTCTTCGCGCGCAAGATGGAGGCGCTCGGCATTGGCGATGACGACCGGGTCGTCGTTTACGACAGTGTCGGGTTGTCCTCGGCCGGGCGGGTGTGGTGGATGCTGCGCATGTTCGGGCACCATGATGTCGCGGTCCTCGACGGCGGATTGCCCAAGTGGAAGGCCGAGGGCCGGCCGCTCGACAACGCGGCTCCGATCCCGCCCAGCCGCGGTTTCACCGCGCGTTTCGACCCCACGCTAATACGCGGCAAGCGCGCATTGCTCGAGAATCTGGCGGCGCCGCGGGAGCAGGTCGTCGATGCCCGCGCCGAGGGTCGGTTCGACGGCACGGCCGAGGAAACCCGGCCCGGGCTGCGCCGTGGCCATATTCCGGGCAGCCGCAACCTGCCCTACGACCGGGTCACCGACCCGCAGACTCGCCGGCTGCGCAATGCCGAAGAACTCTCCGAGCTGTTCCGCGATGCCGGCGTCGCGCTCGACCAGCCGATCATAACGACCTGCGGTTCCGGCGTCACCGCCTGTGCGCTCGCTTTCGCACTGCACCTGATCGGGCATCCCGGCGCCGCCGTTTATGACGGGTCGTGGTCCGAATGGGGATTGCCGGGCGACACCCCGGTCGAGACTGGTCCCGCTCCCGCGCAGATCTCGTGACGTGCTCGAAGACGTCATCACCTATCTGGAAATGCTCGCGCGCCCGGCGGGCCGGCGGTTTCCGGCGCCGCTCGACAAGCTCGCGCTGATGCGGACCGAGAACTGCACTGTGCATTTCTACCGCTATCTCTACAGCGCCGTCGGCGAGCCCTGGTTGTGGTTCGAGCGGCGGCTGATCGACGACTCGGCGCTGGCGATGCTGCTCCACAAGCCGACGATCGAAATCTTTGTCTTATACGTGGGCGGCGTCCCCGCCGGCTTTTTCGAGCTAGATACGGCGGCGCCGCGCGACACGAAGCTGTGCTATTTCGGCCTCGTTTATGATTTTATCGGGCGCCGGCTGGGTCCCTATTTGCTGCAGGCGGCGATCGACCAGGCATGGTCCCGGCCGCTCGACCGCTTCTGGCTGCACACCTCCACTTTCGACCACCCAAAGGCGCTGAGCGTCTACCAGCAGGCCGGCTTCGTCGTCTACGCGCGCCGCCCGGTATTATTCGAAGATCCGCGCGAGCGCGGGATCCTGCCGAAGACCCTCACCCACCGCCTGTTGCCGCCGTTGGACTAGATTTGGAGTGCCCCACGGCAGCGAGCGCAAGACGTTCGTCCAGGAACTTGCGGGTCTCAGCGAGAGCATCGGCGGCCGCCTCGGGTTCGCGCCCGATATAATGGCCGGCGTAAGGGTGCGGCATGGCCGGGGCATCGAAGGCGTGCAGGGCGCCGGGGTAAGTCTTCATCCGCACCGAATGCCCGTTCATCTCTACCGTATCGCGCCAGCGGGCACAGCGGTCGGCCGGCGTCCAATCGTCTGCCTCGCCGATCAGGATCAGCGTGTCGGTCTGCAGCGCCGAACGCGGCGGATCACACCCGGGATAGAAGGCGACGGCAGCGGCGAACGGCTTTGCGGAGGCTTGGCTCACGGTATCGGAAAGCACCGCTTTTAAGACCGCCCAGCCGCCATGGGAGAAACCGATTACGCCGATGCGCTCGCCGCTGACATTAGGCTGGGTGCGCAAATAGTTCGCGGCATTGAATGCGTCCAGCGCTTGCAGCTGGGGCGGCACCAGCATGCCGTGATTGCAGACCGTCGTCATGCCGCGCGGACGGAAGCTGTCGACGAGCAGCGCCACATATCCCCACGCTGCGAGCTGTTGCGCCCAGAGCCGGTCATGGCGGACGACCCCGGAACACCCGTGCAGCACGACAACCGCGGGAAATGGCCCTGCACCCGCCGGGGCGGAAAGCTCGGCGCGCGCATCGCTCGCCGGGCCGCCCACCGTGCGGGCATCAAGCGTCAGCGGCTGAGCAATCGCTGCCCCACAGCCCAACAGAAGGATCACGAACAAAAGCTCAAGTCGCCGCATCAGGAAGTCGCGCTGCGGGTCTCCGCCATGCTGCCACTGAAATAGAAGGCCTCGGTCGGCAGGTCATCGTGTAGCCCGTCGAGGATCTCGCGGCAGGCACTGAGCGAATCCTTCAGAGCAACATACGAACCGGGCCGGTGCATCCATGGTTCCCTGGTTGTGGTTCACCACCCTTGCGCTCTAATCGCCCCGGTCACGCCAACGTTGGCGAATCGAACCCGCCGTCCGTCTGATCGAGGGTCCGCGCCAGCGGTGTGAGCGGCGTGTAGATCGCGGATGCGTCACGATGGCTATAGGCCGTCCGCCTCATCCTCCGCTTCCCATTTGCGCCGCCAGCTTTCGACTGTGAGCCGCTCGACCGCCATATTATATGCGTAGTTCGGATCATGCCTCGTGGCATTGCCACGAGCCAGGTCATGCGTGTGCTCGGCGAGTACCGAAGCGACTGCATGAAGGGCTTCATGCCGGTCCAAGCCTCCTGCCATTAAACGCTTCACCGCGCGGCGCACGGGCAACTCGTCGCCGATCGCCACCTGATTCTCTACGATGACATGGAAAACGGCGTGCAAGCTGTCGTTCGGCGTCGAAATGCCGGCGCTCCGATGGTAGTCCGACACGAGGTTGAGCCGTTCACCCTCATCGAGTCCGAGCCATTCCGCCGGATCGGGGGCTTCGGCGGGGTCGTAGCCTGGCGTGTCCTCCGCCCCGAAATCATCTCCGAGATCATCATCGTCATCCGCCAGCGGCAGAAAGTCGAAGGCGCCGTCGCCGCGCCGTCGGCGCAGGTCCTCGATCCGTCGCCTGATCTGCGCCGGCGTGTCCTCCGGGCCGGGGATGTAGAGCGCTTTACCGTCATGACCGAAGCAAAAGGTCACGTCGCAGCCATCGGCAGAGTTGTCGCCGAATAGGAGGTCCAAAGCAGCATAGTCGGCGTGAGGCACAAAGCCGAGCGTCCGCGCATAGGTGACCAGATCGCGCAATAGCTTTCGCGCATAGCACGGGTCGACAGCAACCAAGGGAGCCGTTTCCCCGACCGCTGCGAAATATCTGTCAATCTCCGATGCATCGCCTTCAAGGAAGAGGGTGTCCTTGACCCCAAGGCAAAAGACGTCGAGGAGGAAGGAGGCCATCGCGAGGCTGCCGAACCCCGTCTTGCGGGTCAGGATTACCACCCCGTTGCCGCGCTCGAACAATCCATCCTGCATCAGGCAGGAGTCGAGGGGAGCGACCGCAAGCCGTTGCATCCGTTCGGACAGCGGCGACTTCCTTTCGGGCTGCGTGAGCGCCCGCCGTTCAGCCAGCAATTTCTTCCTGCGTGCGGCTTTGGCCGCCCGTCGACGCGCGATTCCCAAAGACATGGCGCATCCCGCCAAAACATGTAGCACATCATCAAACCTTGAACATAACTTGGCGAGAGCGCGCGATCCACCGGAAGACCTGGGAGGCGAGATCCAGGCCAGCTCGCGCAGGCTGAGCTCCGACTGGTTCGACATATTCGGCGAATCCCCTTTCGAGGACATCTCGGCGAGCGCCGGACGATGGTGGTCGACAGTTGCGGCTCGGCCGTCCCTTTCGCCAGGTCAGTAAGACGCGTATTACCGAGCTACTGTGGCTTGGTCCCGACCGCGCAATGCAGCGGGTGAGCCATGAAGAGGAGGCCCTGCTCCGCTGCGCGGTTGCGCTCGGCATGCCAGAGGGGCAGCTCCTCCGGCGACAATTGCGACAACACGTGATCTTCGCGGTTGCGCCAGATCGGCCCGCCCGGGCGATCGAGCGTCACTAGCGACGGGAAGCCCACAAGATCGACAAAGCCAGCCTCACGCATGCGGCGATAGAGACTCCGGTCCGCGACCCCGGCAGGGCCGACGGAATGCGGCGGCTCTTCCACCTTGCGCAGGATCGCCTCGGGCAATGTAAGGTTCCACCATTGCGGCATGTCGAGCGCGCGCACGATAAGGCCGACCCGGCCGCCGGGGCGAACGACACGCATCGCCTCGGCGATCGCTCGATCCGCGTCGCATTCCTCGAACACGGTCACTGAATAGGCGCAGTCGAATGCTTCATCGTCGAACGGCAGGGCTTCGGCATTGCCCTCGGTGAAGCGGATCGCACCGGCGAGCCCTTCCGCTTCCGCCAGCTGGGCGGCTTCGCGCAGCAGAAACGGGTTCACATCAACCGCTGTAATCGGGTTGGCATTGCCGAGCCACTGCGCCAACAGGCGCACCAGCGATCCGGCGCCGCAGCCGATCTCGAGGATCGTCTCACCGGGCTCAGTCGCAATCACATCGATCAAGGTTCGGAACATCGCCCGATAGGTCGACATCTGCGCCCGGTCCTCGAGCGAGGCGACGCCGCCCAAATGCGGGCCCCCGAGGGTCACGACCGTGAAGCGCTCCGACAAATGCGGGATCGCCGGGTTCCATTGCGACGGGGCGAGAAAGAACGGCAGCAGGATCAGAGCCGGGCCCGAGCCCTCGATGCGGTAGGAAATGCCGGCATGGTCTCCTTCCGCCCGCGCGGAGCGGGGCGTACCGGGCTTGTGTCCGTTCGCGGCCAAACGGTCGAGGAATCCAACCATTTGCTCGGCGATCTCGTCGGTCCGGTCGGCGACGGCATCGGTCCAACTGCCGGGAGCGTCGTACCCGGAGAGGACAAAGCGCCCTGCGGCCGGCAGACGAGCCGCGGCGCGTACAGTGGCATCGGCCGCCGGCCCGCGTTCGCCGGCGATCATCAGTACGCGATCGGCGATATCGGCGAAAGGCGCCGGATCGAGACGGTTCGGCACGCACAGCACGACACCGGCCAGTCGTTCGGGATGCTCCGCCGCCAAACCCGAGATATCCCGCGGGATCGGGGTCCCGAAATACGCGGCGCCAAGGCCCAGATGATCCATCAGGCCAATCAGCCGTTCGGTAGGCGACATATTGGTTTCCTGCGACACGAGCCTTCCCCCTGCGCCCACGGCACCGACCGACAGCGACCGTATCGTGATAAACGCCGGCGATCAATCCGACGCGCCTAGGCTAGGGGCGAACCTCTACCGGGAACATTTCGTGGTTCGGCAATGCAGTCACCGGCGACGCCGTTCAGACGGAGCGAGCAGCTCCTCCGCCCCCGTATTAATGAACGGCGCCTTCGGGCGCCATTCTTTTGCTGGAGGCATGCTCGCCCTAATGGGCGAGGATTTGGCTCAAAAACAGCTTGGTGCGGTCGCTCTTGGGGTTGGCGAAGAATTCCTGGGGCGGCCCGCGCTCGACGATCTCGCCGCGGTCCATAAAGACCATCGTGTCGGCGACCGTGCGCGCGAAACCCATCTCATGGGTGACGCACACCATCGTCATCCCTTCTTCGGCGAGCTCGATCATGACGTCGAGCACTTCCTTGATCATTTCCGGGTCGAGAGCCGAGGTCGGCTCGTCGAACAGCATGATCTCCGGTTTCATGCACAGCGAGCGGGCGATGGCGACGCGCTGCTGCTGCCCGCCCGATAGCTGGCCCGGATATTTATCCGCCTGCTCAGGGATGCGCACCCGCTCGAGGTAGAGACGCGCCGTCTCTTCAGCCTCCTTTTTTGGCAGTTTGCGCACCCAGATCGGCGCCAGGGTCAGGTTTTGCAGCACGGTCAGGTGCGGGAACAGGTTGAACTGCTGGAACACCATGCCGACCTCGCGGCGGATCGCCTCGATATTCTTCACATCCGATGTCAGCTCGATCCCGGCGACGACGATCTCGCCGCGCTGGTGCTCCTCCAGCCGGTTGACGCAGCGGATCATCGTCGACTTGCCGGAGCCGGAAGGCCCGCAGACCACGACGCGTTCGCCCTTGTAGACTTGGAGGTTGATGTCTCTGAGGACGTGGAACTCGCCGAACCATTTGTCGACATGGCGCAATTCGATGATCGGCGCCCCCGCAGCCGCATCCGTCATACGCGCCGTCCTTTGTTGAATTCGCGCTCGAGCATCTGGCTGTAGCGCGACATGAAAAAACAGAAGCAGAAATAGATCGCCGCGGTGAAGACATAAGCTTCGACGGAGGTGCCGCGCCAATTGGCATCATTCAGCGACGCATTGATGGTGCCGAGCAGGTCGAAGAGCCCGATGATGATGACGAGCACGGTGCTCTTGAAGGTGCCGATGAAGGTATTGACGAGGGGTGGGATCACCAATGCCAGTGCCTGCGGCAGGACAATGAGCCGGGTGCGCGGCCAATACCCGAGCCCAAGCGCATCGGCGGCTTCGATCTGGCCTTTGGCGATCGCCTGCAAGCCACCGCGGACGACCTCGGCGAGATAGGCGGCGGCAAACAGGATGATGGCTACCTGGGCGCGCAACAATTTGTCGATCGTCATGCCGGCGGGCAGGAACAGCGGCAGCATCACCGAGGCCATGAACAGCAGGGTGAGCAGCGGTACGCCGCGGATCAGCTCGATATAGGCGACGCAGAACGTGCGCACGGCCGGCAGCCGCGACCGCCGCCCGAGCGCCAGCAGGATTGCCAGCGGAAAGGCGAAAGCCATTCCCACCACGGCAAGGATCAAGGTCAGCGGCAGACCGCTCCATAATTCGTTGCCGACGTAACTCAGGCCGAGAATGCCGCCCCACATCAGGACGCCGACCGCCACGAACCCGGCCAACCACACGAGCACCAGCTGCCGGCCCCACAGCCTCCGGTCGCAGCTCGCCAGAATCAGCGCGATGAAGATCAGCACCACGAAGAGCGGACGCCAATGCTCCTCGTACGGGTAGGTGCCAAACAAGATGAAGCGCAATTTCTCGTGGATGAAGGCCCAGCAAGCGCCGGCGCCACGGCAGGCGTGGCTATTCGGTGCTGTCCACACCGCATCCAACAAGGCCCAGCGAATGACGGGCGGGATCGTGACGGCCAAAAAAGCGACCGCGAGCAAGGTCAGACCGGAATTGAAGACGCTGCTGAACAGATTGGCGCGCAACCAGCCTATGAGGCCCGCGGCCGCGGGTGGCGGTGGCTCCACGACAACGGGGAGCTCTTGCGTGACGTCCGTCATCGCGTGCCGACACATCGATGGCGCTGGGAATCGCGCACGATCTCGTCACACCGGCGAAGGCCGGTGCCCATTTGAGACATGGGTCCCGGCCTGCGCCGGGACGACAGGACATATCTCACATCGGTCATCGGCACGCCTACCGCTCCACCAGCGCGACGGCGCGGTTGTAGACATTCATCAACAGCGAGATGATCAGGCTTATCGTTAGGTAGACCGCCATGATCATCGCGATGCCCTCGACCGCCTGCCCGGTCTGGTTTATCGTGGTGCCGGCGACCGAGAAGAGGTCGGGATAGCCGATCGCCACCGCCAGCACGCTGTCCTTGGTCAGGCTCAGATATTGGCTGGTCATTGGCGGAATGATGACCCGCAATGCCTGCGGCAACACGACCAGCCGCATCCGCTGCCCCGACTTGAGGCCGAGCGCCATCGCCGCCTCGCTTTGTCCGTGGCTGACCGCGAGAATGCCGGCGCGCACGATCTCGGCGATGAAGGTACCGGTATAAACGACGAGGCCGAGCAACAGCGCGGCGAATTCCGGAGAGACCGCGTGCCCGCCGGTGAAGTTGAAGCCTTTCAGCTCGGGCCGGTCGAGATCGACCGGTCCGCCGGCAACCAGAAAGACCGCCAAGGGCAGCCCGACGACCAGCCCCAGCCCGGCCCAGCCGGT
>WNFR01003425.1_pt1 | contig 29210 bp, 33 predicted proteins | sample 5400221 | NCBI WGS metagenome assembly WNFR01 (sample SAMN13153357, study PRJNA577476) | soil metagenome | isolation source: 40 cm soil under Madrone tree | place: USA:California | collected 2016-06-14
GACTGGATTCTCGAAACCGGCGCTACTTATGTCATGGGTGTGCCGACCCATGCGATCGGCATTCTGGCGGAACTGCGCCGCCGGCGGCTCGACCGGCTGGGCGCGGTCAAGGTCTTCTACATGGCCGGCTCGCCGATCCCGCGGGAGACGGCGCAGGCCTTTCTCGATCGTGGCGTCCTGCCGCAGAATGTCTATGGCATGACCGAGAATGGCTCGCATCAATACACCTTGCCGAGCGATGAGCCGCGCACCATCGTCGAGACCTGCGGCCGTGCCTGCCGCGCCTACGAGATCCGGATCTGGGACAAGGACAACCCCGATCTCCCGGCCGGGCGGGGCGAAGTCGGCGAAATCGGCGGCCGCGGCGCCTGTCTGACCCTGGGGTATTTCGACAATCAGCGGGCCACGGAGGAATCGTTCAACCGCTCGGGTTGGTTCATGAGCGGTGATCTCGGCCGCCTCGACGAACAGGGCTGTCTCGAGATCATCGGCCGCAAGAAGGATCTGATCATCCGCGGCGGGCACAACATCCACCCCGCCCGGATCGAGGATTTGACGATGCGGCACGCTGCGGTCGCGCGCTGTGCGGCGTTTCCCGTCGCCGATCAACGGCTCGGCGAGAAGGCCTGTCTTGCCGTGATCCTGCACGAAGGCGAGGCTGTCGACCCGGGTGAGTTGCTCGCCCACCTCGACCGCGCAGGCCTGTCGCGATACGACATGCCGGAATATTTCATCGCGATGAGGGCTTTCCCGCTGACCGCGAGCGGCAAGATCCTCAAACGCGAGCTCGTCTTATGGGCAGCGGAGGGTCGCATTCGGCCGATGCCGATCCGCTGGAGCGACCCGTCCCGGCAGCCGGGAGCCTGACCCGATGGCGATCCATCTGACGCGCATCGACGAGCTTGCCCTGATCACGCTCGACCGCCAGGAGGTGCTAAACGCAGTGAGCTTTGATCTGCTGCGCGATCTCGGCGCCGCCGCATCGCCGAGGCTGGCCACATGAGAAGCCCCCGCGCCTGCGAGCGCGCCGCAGGCGCCGCTGATACCGCTGATAAATACAGCGAACAAACAGCAGGGGAGCTGGCATTGGCCGCGGAAACCCTCGGCTTTTGACGACCGCGGCGGCAAAATAACAGCGAGAAACAGCCAGTAAGAACAGCGAAATGCCGCTGTAAATCCACGCAACAACAGCAATTGCCGCTGCAGGTCATTCCAAACTTGCCCTTCGGACGCCTCGCGGCACAATAGCGCAATCGACATCAATGGCAGAATTCCTCTCCAAGCGGAGCGTAGATAGTCCTTATCGCAATATAATATTATGCCAATGTGGCAATTTTTCGGGTCGCCACTCGGTGCACGCTCACCTAGTGGCAAAATCGATGAGGCGTTCGCCCATAGATGGCGCACGCACAGCCCATCGCGATCTCCACCGATGACGGATCCGCGGCAAATTCAATATCGAGACACCATCCACGACGCGAATAACAGGACAAAGCCTTTAATTTGATTTATCGTAGCGCTCGCTAACTACGCGATACAATAGAAACTTCGTCGGGGAGGCTTTAATGGGCACGATTCCTCCTGGGGAGGCGATCCTTCCTCAGCAAATGCTCGCTGGTTTCGCCGGGCGATGCGGCGGTTACCAGCTAGCGGAATACCCGACCATCCCCGTACCGCGAGAGTTCGCGGCCGCGGACCGAACCAGGCGGAGGTCTGCCGGGAGCAGCGCCGGCTGGCGCGGCGCCGACTGTGCCTGGGGTCAACATGCACCTCGTGGCGACCGGCATTGCCGCCAATCTCTGGCGCAACGGCGACCAATCGCAAGCCTGGATGCTCGATGAAGCCGCCCGCGACGCGGTAATGGCCAGCTGTTCAGGTTGGCGCCGCGAAAACGGGGAGGAGGCCATGACGACGAGTGACACGACCCAAAATCTGCTCGACGCCGTCGATCGTATCGGTCCGCTGATCAAGGAACACGCAGCCGAGGCTGAAGCGGACCGTCAGCTGTCGCGCCCGGTCTACGACGCGATGTACCGCGCCGGCTTGTTTGCGATGCTGGCGCCCAAAGCGCGCGGCGGCATTGAGCTCCATCCGGTCGAATGTATGCGCGTCTGGGAAGCGATTGCTCGCTTCGACGCCGCTGCCGCCTGGAACCTCGTGATGAACCAGGCAATTGCCGCCTTCGCCGCCTGGCTGCCGGCGGATGGGGTGGCTGAAGTGTTCCGCAATGGCCTGCCGACCGTGGCCGGAGCTCTCAATCCACCTAGCGCTGCGGTCCGCGCCGACGGCGGCTGGCGGATTACCGGGCAGGTTCCGTTTGCCAGCGGTTGCCATCACGCCGACTGGCTTGGCGTGCCTGCTGTCCAAATCGAGGGCGGTCACCCAAAGCTCGATCCGGGAACCGGCCAGCCCGCCGTGTTTGGCGCGTTCCTGCCGCGCAGCGCGGCAACGATCGTGGACACCTGGCACACTCTCGGAATGCGCGGCACCGGCTCGTCCGACGTTGCCGTAAAGGATCTGTTTGTTCCCGATCGGCTGACTGCACGGGTTGGCCCGTTGCTGCGTCCGGCGCCGGGATTCGAGGGGCCGCTGTTCCGCATGTGGCCGTGGACCGCGATCTTGGGCGAGGCAACCGTTTCGGTCGGGGTCGCCGCCGCAGCGGTAGGGTCCGCGGTCGATCTCTGCAACGCGCGACACACTTTACCGCGCCGCCGAATTCGCCTTCGCCGATGTCGAACGCAGCAATGCGCTGCTTTCGCCAGAGGCAAAGATCCGCTTGCAGCTCGCGGTATCCTTCGCAGCCGAAGCCTGTGCCGAAGCCGTGCGTTTCGTCAACGATGTTACCGGCACCTCGTCGATTCGCCTGGGACATCCTTTTGAGCGTCACTTTCGCGATGCCCACACCCTCCTGCAGCATTCGTCCAAATCCAGCCCTCGTTATGCATCGGCGGGTCGATTAATGCTGGGTCTGGAGAGCGATTGGGTTTGGCTGAACTTTTAACCTGGGAGTGATACCGCTCTGGAGGTAAGTGTGTCCGAAGATCTGTGCCGCTGGCTCGCGGGAATCGGATTGGAGCAGCATGCTGAGACCTTTGCCGCCAATGACATTGATCTCGACCTCCTGCCCGATCTCAGCGACGAGGATCTGAAGGAGCTGGGGCTGTCTCTCGGCCACCGCCGAAGGCTGCTGCGCGCGATTTCCGAAACGCTGAGTGAACAATCGCAGCCTACTCCCTTTGCAGGCGCGGCGGCGGGCAGTGATGCGGTCCGTGTGGCAGAGCGGCGCCAACTAACCGTACTGTTCTGCGATCTCGTCGGGTCGACCGAGTTGTCGGGCCGGCACGATCCCGAGGATTTCCGCGAGCTTCTGCGGCGCTATCACGACGCAATGACCGCCGTTGTCGAACGCTATGGCGGCTATGTCGCCAATTATCTCGGAGACGGGGTCCTCGCCTATTTCGGCTGGCCGCGGGCGGAGGAGGACGAGGCGGCGCAGGCCATCCGTGCCGGTCTCGATGCGGTTGCGGCAGTAAGGGAATTGTCTCTCCAGGCGCGTGTCGGGATTGCGTCGGGCACGGTCGTCGTCGGTGACATCGAGGGCGCCGGGCGCCGCCAGGCCGGGGCGGTGGCCGGTGAGACCCCGAACCTCGCCGCGCGGCTGCAAGCGCTGGCGGGACCCAACCAAGTCGTAATCGGCGGGCTGACCAGGCAGCTGATCGGGGCCGCGTTCGTCCTCGACGATCTGGGCCCGCAGGCGCTGAAAGGCATTGCCGAGCCGGTGCATGTTTGGCAGGTGCTGGCCGAGCGCTCGGTCGAAAGCCGCTTCGACGCCCGCATGGGCAGAATGACGCGCTTTGTCGGGCGTGAGCACGAGGTGGCGCTGTTGATCGAGCGGTTCGAACAGGCGGTGGCGGGTGAAGGACAGGTGGTCCTGTTGTCGGGCGAAGCGGGAATCGGCAAATCGCGCATCGTCCGGCAATTGCACGAGCGGCTGTCGGGGACGGCGCATACCCGGGTTCGCATGCAATGCTCGCCGTCTCATACCGCGAGCGCACTGTACCCGGTCATCCGCCATATCGAGCACGCCGCGAGCTTCCTGCCGGACGACGAGCCGGAAACCAGGCTCGACAAGCTCGAGGCACTGCTGCGGCGCGGCGTCGACGACGCGAGAGACAGCGCGGCCTTGCTGGTCCCACTGCTGTCCTTGCCCGCGACCGATCGCTATCGAGCGATCGAGCTCACCGCAGAAGAGCGCAACGAGCGCACGCTCAAGGCCCTGGTTGATCAGCTGCTCGGCCTCGCGGCGAAGGAGCCGGTGCTTTACGTCCTCGAGGATGCGCACTGGATCGATCCAACGACCCGGGAGCTGATTGCGCATATCCTGGCAAGGATCGGCGATGCCCGGCTTCTGGTGTTGGTTACCTACCGGCCCGATCTCCAGTCGGATTGGGCGCGCCATCCGCAGGTGACGGCGCTCGACCGGCTCGGCGCTGACGCCAAGGACGTCGCGCAAATCGCGGCGGTCATCGGGCGCGAGTTCGGCAGCGAGTTGCTGCACGCCGCCACCGCCAAGCCGAGGGAGACGATCGCTCTCGCCCTGGAGCGGCTGGTCGCCTCGCAGATCGTGCTTCCCGCCGGTACCGCGCAACGGAGCGCCTATATGTTCCGGCACGCGCTCATTCAGGACGCGGCGTATCAGTCGTTGCTGCTCAGCCGCCGCCGCCAGTGCCATCTCGACATTGCGCGAGCGCTCGAGACACGCTTCCCGGAAGCAGCCGAGGACGAACCCGAGATCATCGCTCAACACTATACCGAGGCAGGCGCGCCGGAGCTGGCGATCCCACATTGGCTGCGGGCCGGCAAACGCGCCTTGGCACGGTTTGCCGTTTTCGAGCCCATCGCTCATTTCGAGCGCGGTCTGCAACTGGCACGGGGACTACCCGACGGGGCCGCACGGTCTCGGCAGATTCTGGACCTGCTCTTGCCGCTCGGCGACGCGCTCTACCGAACTACGCGAGGACAGGAGGCTTTGGCGGCATTCAAGGAGGCGGGAGAACTGGCCCGCGAGCTTGGCTCGCCTGCGGATTTGGCCCAGGCGGCGTTGGGTGTGGAGGACATCGAATTCTTGGTCTCCGGCCCCGAACGCGACGCCGTGGGCCTGCTCGAGGCCGCCCTCGCCGCTTTGGGGGAAGGCGAGAAGGTCGACCGCTGCCGGGTTCTGAGCCGGCTTGGCCGGGTATTGTTCGGCGCCGGCATGACCGAGCGCGCGAGTGAGTTGTTGCACGACGCCGTCAATCTGGCCCGCCGCCTCGGCGACCGGCAGGCGCTATGGGACGCGCTGGTCTGCGAACATATCACGACGGTCGGTTACCCATGGTCTACGCGGCAATTCCCGCAACGGCGCAAAGCCCTCGACGAGATTCTGGCGCTCGCCGAGGAGATCGGCGACCCCAAGCTGATCATGGAGGCAGAGGGTCGGCGCACGCCCGCCTTTCTCGAAATGGCCGATCTCGCCGACTTCGAGGCATCGCAGGCGCACAAGAGCGACGTGGTGAAGAAGCATCAGCTCACCCGTGCGTCTTGGACTGTGGCCGGCGTCGACGCGATGCAGGCGATCCTGCACGGCGATTTCGCCGAGGCCGAGCGGCTGGCGGGCGAGGCGCTCGAACTCGCAGAGGGCGTGCACAGCGAGGTTGCCACCGGCATCTATGGGCTGCAGATGTTTACGATCCGGCGCGAGCAAGGGCGTCTCGCCGAAGTTGCGCCGCTGTTCCGGCGCTTTCTCGACGAGAACCCGCAGGAGGCGGCGTGGCGGCCGGGTCTGGCCTTGATCGCCAGCGATCTCGGCTTCAAGGATGCGGCGCGCAAGGCCTTCGAGGGTTTGGCCGCGGCGGGATTTGCCTTGCCGATCGACGCCAAGCGCAACGTGACGCTGTCCTACCTCGCCGAGGTGTGCGCCCGCCTCGGCGACGCGGACCGCGCCGAGCAGCTTTACGAGTTGCTGCTGCCATACCGGGATCTGGCGATGGTCGTTCCCGTTTCAACAGTCTGTTGTGGGGCCAACTCGCGCTATCTCGGCATGCTGGCGACAGTGATCGGCGAGTGGGCGGCGGCCGAGGAACACTTCGCGGCAGCGCTCGAGATGGATCAGAGGTTGCACGCCTGGCCGTGGCTCGCCCATACCAAGCACGAATTCGCCATGGCGCTGACCGCTCGCGGCCGGCCCGGCGATCGGGGCCGAGCGGGCACCTTGCTCGCCGAAGCCGCGGCAAGCGCCGAGCGGATCGGCATGCCGGCGCTGCAAAAGCAGATCCGCGCATTGCTGCAGTGATGTTATCCTGATGCAACATGGCCGATCCGAGCAGGTTGGCCAAGCAGCGCAGAGGAGGGCCTTATGCCGCGCTTTGTGATCGAGCGGAATTTTGCCGAAGCGATCGACTTCACCAAGGCGGATGCCGACAATGTCCGGCTGATCAACGATGACGAGGGGGTCAAGTGGCTGTTCTCGTTTTTGAGCGCCGACAAGAAGAGCTATTGCCTCTACGAAGCCCCGAACGCCGAGGCGATCCGCGCTGCTGCCCGCAGAGCCAACCTGCCGGCGGACGTCGTCATCGAGATCGCCGAGGTGAGACCAGAGATGTTCGTCTGACATCAGCGGATCCTCTGGCGAAGGAGGGTCGCATTCAGCCGACGCCGATCCGCTGGAGCGATACGTCCCGGCAACGGGAAGCCTAAGCCGATGGCGATCCATCTGACGCGCATCGACGAGCTTGCCCTCGTCACGCTCGACCGCCCGGAGGTGCTGAACGCACTCAATTTTGAGTTGCTGCGCGATCTTGGGGCCGCTCTCGACCAGATGGTGGGGGGCGACGCCCGCGCGCTGCTCGTCACCGGCGCCGGGGACAGAGCCTTTTGCGCCGGTGCCGACATCAAGGAGCTGATGGGCCGTTCACTCAGAGCCCAGCGCGAAGGCACCGTTTTTGGGCAGGCGATCCTCGCCAAGCTCGACACGCTGCCCATGCCTTCGATCGCGCTGATCAACGGCTATGCGTTTGGCGGCGGGCTCGAATTGGCGCTCGCCTGCACGTTCCGGCTCGCTGCGCGTAATGCCAGGCTCGGTTTGCCCGAGATCAAGCTGGGCCTGATCCCGGGCTATGGCGGGACGCAACGCCTGCCGCGGCTGATCGGCGAAGCGCGCGCGCTCGAGATGATCCTGACCGGCCGCACCGTCGAGGCCGCGGAAGCCGAGCGGATCGGACTCGTCAACCGCATCGTCGACGGCGATTTGATCGAGGCCGGAAAGAGTTTCGCCCGCGAGATGACCGGCTACTGTCTGCCGGCCCTGGGCTTCGCCCGCGACGCCATCCACCGCGGCCTTGCGTTCTCGCTCAGGGACGGTCTGGAGATCGAAGCCGACCTCAATACGCTCGCCTTTCAGACCGCGGACGCGGTCGAAGGCATGATGGCCTTCCTCGAGAAGCGCAAACCCGTGTTCAAGGATGGGTGAGTTGCCATCCGCCGCGCCCCCTCCCATTCCCTCCCCCGCTCGCGGGGGAGGGTTAGGGTGGGGGCTCTTCGACCGTCTCGACGCGATGCCGGCGCTGTCGCCCGAGGAGGCGCAGATCCTCGAAAGCGTCAAGAGCCTCGCCCGTGACCGGATTGCGCCGAACGCCGAGCACTACGACCACTCGGCCGAGTTCCCCTGGGACAATATCCGAGCGATCAACGCGCTCGGCCTCAATGCGATCTTTGTGCCGGAAGCCTATGGCGGGGCCGGGCTCAGCTATGCCGCGTACCTCGCCTGTGTGCGCGAGATCAGCAAGGCGTGCGCCTCGACCGGCATCATCTGGGCGACGAATTTCCATGCGACGAAGCCGCTGATCGATTTCGGTACGGAGGAGCAAAAGCGGCGTCTGTTGCCGAGTGTCGCCGACGGGGCGCTCGCCGCGCTCGCGATTACCGAGCCGGATGCCGGGTCGGACGCAACCCACATGACGACGCGCTTCACTCCCGCCGGCGACACGGTCGTGGTGTCGGGCGGCAAGACCTTCATCACAAATGGTGACGTCGCCGACCTGATCCTCGTTTTTGGCAAATGGGCCGAGATCGCCGACGACAGGAAGGCCATCTCGGCGGTCATCCTAGAGAAGGGAACGCCCGGATTCACTGTACTCCGCAAGGAGGACAAGATGGGGCACCGCGCCTCCTCCACCGCCGCGCTCGCCTTCGAGGATTGCGTCGTGCCGCGCGCTAATTTGATCGGCGGACCCGGAGCCGGGTTGCCGCTGCTGCTCGCCTCGCTCAACAAGTCGCGTCCGAGCGTGGCCGCTCACGCTCTCGGCATCGCCCGCGGGGCCTTTGAGGACGCCGTCGCCTATATCAACGAGCGCCGGCAATCGGGCCGTCGCATCATCGAGTTCCAGGGCATCCAGTTCCTGCTCGCCGACCTCGCGACCGATCTCGCAATGTGCGAGGCGTGGCTGTGGCACGTCGCGCATCTCATCGACAGCGGCGTCAGCGATTTCGGGCCAGAGGCCTCGATGCTGAAGATGCGGGCGTCCGACCTGGCCATGCGGGTCACCACCGAGGCCGTGCAGCTGCACGGCGGCTACGGCTATTGCAAGGACTACCGGGTCGAGCGGCTGATGCGCGACGCCAAGATCACTCAGATCTGGGAGGGCACCAACCAGATCCATCGCCAGATCATCGGCCGCAGCTTTATGGTGAAAGGTTGAGCGGCGGCATGCGCCCGCTCGACGGGATCCGGGTTCTCGACTTCACGACCTTGCTGCCCGGTCCGCTGGCGACCCTGCTGCTCGCCGAGGCTGGCGCCGAAATTATCAAGATCGAGCGCCCCGAGATCGGCGACGAGATGCGCCTCTACCGGCCGCGCTTTGGCACCGATTCGGTGAATTTTGCGTTGTTGAACCGCGGCAAACGCAGCGTCGCGATCGATCTGAAGGCTCCTGGCGCCATCGCCAGCCTTCGCCCGCTGATCGACAGCGCCGACGTGATCGTCGAGCAGTTCCGGCCCGGTGTCATGGAGCGTCTCGGCCTCGGCTGGGAGGAGCTGTCGGTAATCAACCCGCGCCTGGTCTATTGTGCGATAACCGGCTATGGCCAGGACGGGCCAAAGGCGCAGGTGGCGGCGCACGATCTCAACTACCTCGCCGACACTGGCCTCTTGTCGCTCGCCGCCGGGGCGGACAGCGCCCCGGTGGTGCCGCTGGCGCTGATCGCCGATATCGGCGCCGGCGCCTATCCGGCGGTAATCAACATCCTCTTGGGCCTCGCCCAGCGGAGCCGCACCGGGAAGGGCTGCCGGGTCGACGTGGCGATGACCGACAATCTCTTCACCTTCGAGTACTGGGCGATCGGCAACGGGCTCGCCGCCGGTGAATGGCCCCGGCCGGGGGGTGAGCTCGTCACCGGCGGCAGCCCGCGCTACAACGTTTACCGCACCGCCGATGGACGATACCTCGCCGCGGCGCCGCTCGAGGACCGCTTCTGGAGCAATTTCTGCGATGCGATCGGCCTCGATCCGAGATTTTGCGACGATGCCGCCGATCCCGAGGCGAGCCGCAGCGCCGTCGGCGAGAAGATCGCCGCCCGCACCTCAGAGGAGTGGCGTGCGAGGTTTGCCGGAAGGGACGTCTGCTGCGCCGTCGTCGCCAGCGTCGAGGAGGCGCTGGCCGACCCGCATTTCGCGGCGCGCGGCCTGTTTACCCACAAGTTGACCGCCACCGGCCAGAGCATCCCCGCGCTCCCCGTCCCGATCGACCCGCAGCTCCGCGGCGACGGGACGGAGAAAAATTATCCCGCGCTCGGCGAGGCCAATGCAATGCTTATCGAGGAGCCATCAGAGTAGAGTTCAGCGCCCGCGCAAGGAACGCAGACCTCATCCCGATCCGCGTCTAGGGCAAGTTCCTTCGCCATCAGTATCTCGTCGTAATACTTGCCGTCGTATTTGAGCGAGTTCTTTTCGACCCCGTATTCCACAAAGCCTAGGCGAGCATACAACCGGCGCGCTTGCTCGTTGCCGACCACGACGCTCAGTTGGATTAGCTCGACACGTGTGCGCGCAAACGCGATTATCGCCTCGATTAACCGCCGCGCAACGCCAGTCCCTCGCGCGTTTGGTCGAACATACATGCCCCAAAGCAGGCCCTTATGCGCCTCCTTCTCGCCGCCCCGAACGGCGAACCCGGCGATTCCCAAGATCTCCGTACCACGAAACGCACCAAATATTTGAGAGCTGCTCAGTCTGTCGAAAAACCAGGCCAGAGGCTTTGTGAATTCAGCCTCGAAAGTGCTGCCAAACGCTTCCGGGTTCTGTTTGAGACCCGCGAGGCGGATGCCGCGGTATGAGGCGGCATCACCGGGCGTTAGCTGGCGTATATGGATATCAGCCACGTCCACGCTGCTTCTCCGCTCTCCCGATGCCCCACGCGACAATCGCGTGCTCCGTTCGATCGACCGCCGGTAGCGATTTGGCTTACAATACTACCGAGCTATGGCAATTTTATGCCCATTGCCCGGGCAACAAGCAGCTGTGCCTCGACAACCGAAGAATGTCGTCGGCACTCAAGGATTTTGGCCAGGAATGGTCGCCTCGATTCCGCGGTTCGGAGAAAGACCCTTCTCAAATGGGGCGAATCACGTCCGGCACGAATGACCTGAACGAGGCGGCTGCGGTATCGAACGCTCCCCGGCTCTGAAAGCGGCGGCGATCGCTATTCCGTGCCGATGCCGAGGAGCTCGCCGATGCGCTCCGCGGCCTTGAGCCCGAAGCCGGTCAACACCACCACCGTCACCTGATCCGCCCCGATCGTACCGTCGCGCAAGAGTTGCGTCAGCGCCGCGCCAGCAGTGGCGGCACTAGGCTCGACAAAGAGGCCAAGCCGGCCGAGCGCGGCGATAGCCGGCACGATCTCCGCTTCGGCGACCGTGACGACACCTCCTCTCGAGCGGCGCAAGGCGCCCAATACCTCGGCGACGCGGACGGGCTTCGGAGTGGCGATCCCGTCGGCGACGGTCGGTCTTGTCGCGAACGGCACCAGCCGATCCTGCCCCGCCGCCGAGGCGGCTGCGAAGGCCGCGCAATTAGCCGCTTGCACTGCGAAGAGGCGCGGTCGCGCGACAATCTCGCCGCCTTTTTCAAGCTCGTCGAAGCCGCGCTCGAGGCCGAGGATGTTGCTGCCATACCCGGTCGGAACGAGAATATTGTCGGGCGCGCGAAAGCCGAGCTGTTCCCACAGCTCGAAGGCGAGCGTCTTGGTGCCTTCGATAAAGAATGGCTGCCAATTGTGGCTGGCATAAAAGCTTTCGCCGATTGCGGTAAGGGCGGCCTCGGTCACATCCTGCCGCGTGCCGGGGATTGCCCGGACATCGGCGCCCGAAACAGCGATCTGCACCAGCTTGCCGCGCGGCGCCGTGGCCGGGACATAGATGCGGCAAGGTATGCCGGAAGCCGCCGCGTAGGTCGCAATCGAGGCTCCCGCATTCCCCGACGAATCCTCGTGGATCGGTCCGACGCCGACCTCGAGCAGGTGGTTGATCATGACCGCCGTGCCACGATCTTTGAACGATCCGGTCGGCATCTGCGATTCGAGCTTGAAGCGGACCTCTGCACCCTGCCAGTCGCGCAGGACGAGAGGCGTCCAACCCTCGCCGAGCGAGACGCGCGGCGAACCTGTAAGCGCCAACGCTGCGGCGTAGCGCCATAGCGAGGCCTCGCCGGAAGCGATCTGGCCGCGCGTGAAGCCGCTGCCGGGCGTCAAATTGAGATGGCTGCCACAATCACACCGCCACAGCGGCCGGTCAGCTGCATAGACACGCCCGCAGGCGGGACAATCATAGCTCGCGATCGTCATCGTCACTTCACCGAAGCCCCTAGCCGCAGCCGGCAGGTCCCTGGCGGGTCTGCGGACGAGTCCCTTATCTTTTCCCGCCCTCGCTTCATGGCCGGTGATATAGCCAGGAACAGAAGCGCAATCCAATTCGAAACCTAGACCCGAACCCGGAAGCTCATGTATGAACGGGTATCGGACCCGTGATGCCGGCGGGGTCGCCGCTAACGGCTGCGGGTCTTTGAGGGAGGAGATCCGACATGGCCGAATACAAATTGATCTCTGCGGATTCTCACGTCAGCGAGCCCCCTGATCTGTGGGCGACCCGGGTCGACCAGAAATACCGGGATCGGGCCCCTCGGCTGGCGGTCAACCTGCCTGGCAAGGAAGGCGCCTATTTTCTTTATGAGGGCTATGCGCCGCACCCGATCGGGATTGGCCTGGGCGCCGGCAAGAGCCCGGAGGAGCTGGCCGAGTTCCTGACCAAGGCGACCTATGCCGACGCGCGTCCGGGCGGCTGGGATCCGGCGGAGCGAGTCAAGGACAATGACCTCGATGGGGTCGAGGCGGACGTCCTCTACACGACGCTGGGGTTCCGCATCTTCTGGATCAAGGATGCCGGGCTGCAAGCAGACTGCTTTCGCGTCTATAACAACTGGCTTGCCGAATATTGCAGCTATTCCCCGAAGCGCATGGTGGGGCTGCCGATGATCTCGCTCTACGACCCTCAGGCGGGGGCACGCGAGCTCGAGCGTTGCGCAAAAATGGGCCTCAAGGGAGCGATGATCTGGTGCTCGCCACCGACGGACCGGCCCTACAGCTCGGATATGTACGATCCGTTCTGGGCCGCCGCGCAGGAGCTGCGCATGCCGGTCAGCCTGCACGCGATTACCGGTATGGGCTGGGAAAGCCAGTGGGATTTCGGCGACCGCTACATGCGCGGTACTGTGTTGCCGCACGAGGTCGAGCGCTCGTTCAGCGTGCTGATCTTTTCCGGGGTGCTCGAGCGCTTCCCGGAGCTGCAGATCGTCTCGGCGGAGAACAATATCGGCTGGCTGCCCTATTATTTTCAGCGGATGGACCGCACCTTCGAGCGCAACCGCTATGCCGCGGGCTGGAAACTGAGCCTTAAGCCCAGCGAGTATTTCCAGCGCCAGATGCACGCCACCTACATCGACGACTATGTCGGGGTCGCCAACCGCCAGTTCATCGGCGTGGACAAGCTGATGTGGTCGTCCGACTACCCGCACCAGGCCTCCACCTGGCCGCACTCTCAGGAGGTCGTTGCGCGGGACTTCAAGGAGGCCAGCGCCGAAGACCGCTTCAAGATCACCCGCGCCAACGCGGCCAAACTCTACGGGTTCGCGCTCTAAGGGGACCGTCTCCGCGTACCCCGGGCTCGCGGTGATATCTCCCGAGCTCCCGGAGGCCGTGCGTGGGCCGATCACCGCCTTTACCACGGCGGCACGGCGGGTGTTCGCCGATGATCTTCTCTCGGTCGTGCTGTTTGGCTCGGCCGCAGAGGGGCGCATGCGGCAGACCTCGGACGTCAATGTGGTCGTGGTCCTCCGTGCCGCCGACCCGATGCGTCTGGAGGAGATCGGCGAGGCGTATCGGCTCGCTCATGCCGCGATCCGGGTGTCGGCGATGTTTATTCTCGAAAGCGAGATCGCTGTCGCCAAAGACGCCTTCGCCGTCAAGTTCGCCGACATCGTGGCGCGGCATCAAGTGCTTTACGGTAGCGATCCATTTACCGGGCTCACGATTTCACGCGAAGCGGCGATGCATCGCCTGCTTCAAGTGCTGGTAAATCTGCAGCTGCGGCTGCGCGAGCGATTTGCTCTGTTGTCAGCTTTTGACGAGCAGTTGGCACTGGCCGCCGCCAATGCAGTCGGGCCACTGCGCGCCTCCGCAGCCGTGCTGCTCCGGCTCGAATCGGGAGAACACGCTGCGCCGCGCGAGGCATTGCATCTGATTGCGGACCAGACCGGCCGCGGCGCAGCCCTCGCCGCAATCACCGAGGCGCGCGAGAGTGGCGGCGTCCCGACAGCGGGCGCCACCGCCACATTGGTCGGCGCGCTCGAACTGGCCACGCGACTGGCCGCACGGGAAGAGCGACTCCAGTAGATGAACCCGTTCGATCTGAGTGGCCCGCAATTTCTCGTATTCTATATCGGCGTTGCTGTGATCGTAGTGATCGCAGTGAAGCTGGCGATCGACATGGGCGAGGGCGGTGCGGCACCGGCGCTCCCGTTAGGCGACCCTTACCAGATCGCCTGGTTGTGCGGCGGGACGCCGGAAGCCGCCCCATAGCGGTGCTGTCGCTGGTCGATCGCAGTCTACTGGCGGTGGATTTTGATGATCTCATCATCCCAAATCCAGTGCGATCCTTTGTCCTGAAGCCGATCGAAAACGCTATTCTGGCGCGTTGCGCTGGATCCCGGACTGCTGCAACCGCCGTCCTGAACGATCCGGCGGTTGAACAGGCCTGCGCCTCTTATCAAGCGCCGCTCGAGCAGATGCAGCTGACTCCTGATGCGGGGCTGCGGGCATGGCGATTCAACTGGTTCGCATATGGTGCCGTGATCCTGCTCGGGTTGCCTGATCAAGATCGCCGTCGCGATTGGCCGGGCCAGATACAACATCGCATTCCTCGTGATTCTTATGGCGATCGCACTGTGGGCGGCATGGCGATTGGTGAGCCGCCGTCGCACTAGCCTCGGCAATAGGATGCTGAAAGATCCTCGCCGGTTGTTTCGTGCGCTGCGTCAGCGCGCCGCGAGCATTCGCCCAGGTGCAATGACCAGCGACGCGATGCTGCTGGCTGCGGTTTTTGGTCTGTCTGCGCTGCCGTCGACGGGTTTTGCCGACCTGCTGCGCGTCTACAAAAAATCTGCCAGCTCGGGCGGCGGCTGCGGATCATCATGCGGATCGGGCTGCGGCGGTGGAGGGGGCGGTTGTGGCGGCTGCGGCAGCGGTTGAGCGCCGCGATCGGTTCGGGTTCGGCTGGCGCGAGAGGATGAAAGTGCAAGAGGCTCGAGTGCGGCGATATCGAGAGCGGGAGCAGTCACTCCCTGCCGGTGCGGCCGTGCCGCGGGTCCGGGCCCGGGTCGCGCCCGGCTGCAACCTCGGCCAGCCGGCCGAGGTAATGGGCCCAGCCTTCCGCATGGCCGGCGCATTGTTCGGCATTGGGCAGGCCGGTGTGGGTCAGGCGCAGCAGCGTTCCGGCCGGCTGCTCGATCAGGTCGATCTCGACCAGGCTCGACCCCGGCGGCACCACCTCGCTGCCGTCCCAGCCGAAGCTGTAGGCCAGGCGGTGTACCGGCACCACCTCGCGGAAGGAGCCGCGGGCGAAGCGAGCGTCGGTGACATTGACGAGATAGAGCCCGCCGGGCCGCGGCTCGACCTGCGCCTCCGTCCCCATCCAGCGCAGGATCTTCTCCGGATCGGTCAGGAGGGCGAACACCGTGGCGGGCGGCGCCGGGATGTGCATCTCGCAGCTACATGCTCAAGGAGATTACGCTGGTGCCGGCGCCGGAGCGGTTGCCGGTCGAATGTTGCAACCGATCCAGAGCGGCTCCGAACGCGCCTTCGAGTTCATGGCGAAATACGGTATCAGCGGCGTGATCGGCGGCGGGTCAGCCGAAGGCGGCGCAGTCGAGCGGCACATGCTCGGTTTCCAGGCGGCCTACGCCCGACGCGGCATCAGCCTCGAACTTGGCGAGCGGCTAGCGCTCGGCTATCAGTTCCACATCGCGTCGAGCCGCGAGCAGGCGATGCGCGAGGCCGCGCCGCATTACGAAGAGAACATGAAGATGTTCGGCGAATTGCGCCTGCTGCGGGCCTTGACCGACGAGCAGATCGCGGCGGTGCGCGAGCCGCGGCTCGTCGGCACCGTCAAATTGCCGACGATCGAGGACGCGGTGAAGGCCGGCGGCTTCCTGGCCGGCCGGCCGGAGGACGTCATCGAGCAGCTGAAGGCGGTCGAGAGGCGCTATCCGGGTCTCGACCGCGTCATTTGCGCGACGCCGCTCGGCACCCCGCTCAACGTCCAGCTCGAAGACCTCGACCGGTTTGCGAAAGAGGTGATCCCAGCCTTCCGCAATACCAGGACCGCCGCTGCGGCGCAATAGACCCCCGGGCTCAGCTGCCGGGCGCCCCGTTCGGCGGCACGCCAGCGCCGCCGGCCGGGCCGTATCAGTAACAACGTAACCCACCGAACATCGTCCGCTGGGCCGAATGACGGCGTCGCGCGCCGAAAGCGGTCGCCGGCGCTACAGCAAGCCGCAGCGGCGATCCACAGCAAGTAGGAGAAAGCCTCTAGCCGTTTCTACCAGAATTCGAAACTTCTCAAGTGAATTTCGTTCTAAATTTCACCAGCCCAGCCGCAGGAACAGAAAAGGTGACCTCGCCGTCGTACCGACCCTGCGAGACAGCGCCTGCTTGGAATATAGGAACCGTTGTTCCTCGTGGTCGGTCTCTTGCCGACGGAGCAATCAAGCAGACCAATCCTTCTGCGCGGGCCTGCGCGCCAAGTGCCCAACACTGCGTATGATCGTCATCTATGAGCCAGGGAAATTCGTTCAGAAAACGCCGCACATCTTTCGCCCCACCGCGGACTAACCATGAAATGAGCTGCAATCGTATTCGATAGGTGACACCGGGTGAGGGATTGTAGAATTGGCGCTGCCAGTATGCGACTTCCTTATTGGCCGTCCGATTCCGTCCTGCCGTATAAAGCACCCCATAGGTCCTCCCCGCCGAGTACCTCCCCTCGCGAAACGGCGGCCTGAATGGGATTTGGACTAGCTCGATAATACTCACGGCACCAAGGGCCGCTTCACCACCCAGGAATTCAAGGGCCTCGGCGAATTCCCGTCCGTCCCCTAAGTCGTCGCGCAGGCGCTGCACCTTCCGCCTGCGATCAGGAGATTGCGTAACCCTGCTAACTCGCTCTGAGACTGTGATCGCCCTAGCGCGATTCAACATCTATCGGTTTGCCATACGGCGTTCGACGAGACCCTGAAGCTCGAGCATGCCGGGAATACGCTTTTGAAGCATATATGTCAGCGGTGACATATTTTCGAGGATTGCCAGCCTATCCCGAAGCCACCGCCCTTCGTCCGACGCGTCGACGAACAGGTCAGCCAGAGTGCTGTGTATCGCGTACATGATCCTGACGCGGTCGCCCTGGTCCGTTTCGGTGGCAAACGTCATTCTTCCTTCAAGGAGTGCTGGTACCAAGGTCTGGCTCGGATAAGCCAGAAGGTTTGCAAGTTCAGAGTTCGTCAGAGACCATGCGCGAGCGATTTGCTGAATGAGCCGCACTGGCCCGGTGACCCGGCCTTCCAGCGTCGCGCGAGCGAGCGGCAGTCGCTGCGAGACAACTTGATCTCCAAGGCCCTGCCTAAGAGCGGACCGCGCGGGCACTGGCTGCTCCGAGGGAGTTCCGATGCCGATGTTTCCCAGAAGGGCAAGAACTCCCTGCTGCGTCTGCAGGCCCGTCTGCGGCGATTGGAGCCCTGGTATTCCTTGTGCTTCTGGCAAGACCTACTCCTGCTTCAACGTGCCAATACCCAGCCATTCGCTAATGGCGATCGATGATGTTTCTAAAAATCCGAGCTTCTTCTCGCCAGTGTCCAATTCGCCGCCGGGCATAAACTGGTAATCTCGATATAAATAGAGATCGGCATCCGGTAATGCAGCCGGTTCGGCAAGGACAGTTAACTGCCAACCTGCCGCCTCGTTTCGAAAACTCACTTTCGTAAAATGCTCCATCGTCTCAGCACCGATCCGGGCCTTGTCGAATGTTGTCCGTTGAGGCTTTGCAATCCGATTAAGCTTTTTCACCAACTCATCTTTGCCGCCATGGACGCGAAGCCAACTCGCGATTCGTAGATTTACGGCACCTTCTTTTGGAGACATCGATTTATTTATGAAGTTCTGCATGAGGAGTACGCAATCCTGCGCAAATCTCACTTCTTCAGGACGTCTCAAATTCGTGGCCTGCACAGAGAACTGATCCACCTTAAGGATAATCTCTAGCCGTCCCTCTAGGAGGGTGATCGAAAGTCCGACTTCAGAGAGCGTATTGGAATTGAGGGCCTTGAACGCACTTACGGGCACGCCTGGGTATCGGTCTGCGAACGCCTGGTAAACCGCTCTGATAAGGCGCTGGATATCCCCGACGAGCTCCAACGCCGGAGAGGCGAACGGTGCTGAGTAGATCGCATCTACGCGAGATAGGTCGAATGCCATCGGTATGCCGCTCCTTCCCCAAGCTTAGCGCTTCGAGAGATCAGGCGTCCATCCACGCAGCACCTATGCGGCTGAAAGCGGAGATTGACAGCGCCGCCGGGGGAGACCGCTTATAGATACCCGCTAAGTACCCGCCTTTCCGGATCGATCATCGGGCCGGCGCGAAGTTCGGTTTCGAGGCATTCCCGGCCCCCTGTTTCCCCGATCGGCGCGGCAGCCTTGACCGGAACGTATAGGGAACACACATAGCAGGCATCTTTGCCAGAGCTACGGCCATCGGAGGCCTGCCCGTGTCAATCGCTGCGATTGCCTTGCCGCGTCCTGCTGGCTCCTGTTTTCGCGACCCGGAGTCAAGCAATCCCAATCGGTTGCGCCTGATCTCTTTTTGCCTCGCGCACGCGCGCGTGCGCGCCTGAGAGGGCGCTCGCCCTTCGAGCCGGTGCGTCGGTCGCGCCGCCGCGGCGGGCCTGACGACGGCGAGGGCATTGGCGGAACGCGAAGCCGGCGGTCCACAACGCGGAACCGGTATGGCTCGGCAAGAGGGGCGCCGAGACCGGTGGCGCTGTGCCATAGTGGGCCCACGAAGCAGCCGGAGCGACCGATGCCCGCCAAGCGCGCCTACGGCATGGATCAGGACTTCTATCCCTGGTCACCGATTGTTGCTCGCCTCGTTCTCCGATGGCCGGACAATGCCCGGGTCGCGCTGGCGGTCATCGTCAACCTGGAGCATTGGGAATGGGAGGTGCCGGCCGGTACGCCGGTGGCGGTGAGCCCGATGGGCGGTCCCGAGGGGATGTGGACCGGCAACCAGCCGCAATTCCCCGATATCGGCGGCTACGGCAACCACGAATACGGCAACCGGGTCCGGATTTTTCGCATTCTCGCCGTGCTGGATAAGTACGGCATCAGGCCGACCCTCGCGCTGGACAAGCCTGCCCCTGGCAGGGAACAGGGGGCAGTGGCCGACCATTATCCGAGGCTCGTCAAGGAGGGCCAGAGACGCGGCGCCGAGTTCATCGCGCACGGGCTATCGCGCCGGCGCATCATCCATATCGACATGTCCGAAGACGGGGAGCGCGACTATATCCGCGCCTCGATCGCGGCGGTCGAGCGGACGACCGGCACGCGCCCGGTCGGCTGGTCCGGCCCCGATTTCCAGGAGACCCCGAACCCCCAATCTGCTCGCCGCCGAGGGCATTCGCTACGTCTGCGACTGGGGCAATGACGAGCAACCCTACCGGATGACGCCGAAGACCGGCGAGCTCTATTCCCTCGGCGTCAACGCCTATCTCGACGACAACTACATCCACTTGCACGGCCGGCGGACGATCAACGAAGTCAACCTCTTGTGGCGCGAGTGGTTTGACGGACTCTATGCCGACGGCGCGACCACCGGGCGGCTGATGGTGCTGCATCTGCACCCGTGGATCATGGGGCAGCCCTGGCGCATTCGGCATCTCGACGAGGTGCTGGGCCACATCTGCGCTCACCAAGGCGTGTGGAAGGCTACCGGCAGCGAGATAATCGACTGGTTCAAGGCGCAGTCATCCGTTGCGAAGGGCAGCCCTCCCCCTTGATGGGGGAGGGTTGGGAGGGGGTGATGTTTCCCGCCGCGCAAGTCGAGACATGAAGAAGCATCCCGTCGACGGCGCACGCGCGCGAGCTCGCACGCTACGGCAGAACATGACCGAGGCGGAAAGGCGAGTCTGGCGAATACTGCGCTCGCATCAAATGAAGGGGTACAGGTTCCGCCGCCAAGTGCCGATCGGCCGCTATATTGCCGACTTTGTGTGCCATGAGGTCCGGTTGATCGTGGGGATCGACGGCGGCCAGCACGATCGCTCATCGCCAAGCGAAGCCGAGCGAAGCGGGTTCCTGCAAACCGAAGGCTACCGCATTCTGCGGTTTTGGAACGACGAGGTCCTCGCAAATCTTGACGGCGTCCATGAGACGATCGCCGATGAGTTGGGCCGGATCACCCCCACCCAAACCCTCCCCCATCAAGGGGGAGGGCTTTACGATGCCATTTCCAGTCGAACGGAGACGACAAGATGACCCTTCCGCCCGGCCGCTTCGACTACGCTCCAATCAATGAGCGCCCGATCATCAAATGGCCGAACAATGCGCGCGTCGCGTTCTGGGTCGCGCCGAACATGGAGTTCTTCGAGTAACTGCCGGAGAACCGGCCGACCCAGCCGGACATCCCGCACTATTCGCGCATGGATTACGACAACCGCGTCGGCTTCTGGCGCATGCTCGACGTGCTGAACAAGCACAAGCTGCGCGCCTGCTGCTGTCTCAACCTCGAGGCTCTGGACCACTTCCCCGAGATCAAGGACGCCATGATCGCCGCCGATCTCTACAACAGCCGGCCGATTTACGACCTGTTAGAGGAGCAGGAGCGCACCTATTGGCAGGACTTCATCGCCCATCTCAAGGAGATGACCGGCAAGCGCCTGAAAGGACGGCTCGGCGGCGGCGCGGGCTACACGGTGCGGACGGACGACCTGATGGCTGAGGCGGGCTGCCTCTACCACACGTCATGGATCATCGACGACCCCGGCCAGACCAACGCCGCCGGGATGCTCGCCTGGAACCGGGAGGCGGATTACTTCCAGCAGATGATCAAGGACCAGTTCGACACGCTCTACCGCGAGGACGCGGAGAACGGGCGGGTCATGTGCCTGTCGCTGCACTCGCACAATATCGGCCGGCCGAACGCGGCCAAGCATCTCGACGAGGCGCTGCGCTACATCCTCGGGCATGAGGGCGTCTGGGCCACCACTGCCGACGACATCGCCGAGTGTTATCTCGCCAACTACTACGACCAGGTGAAGTCCTGGATCACCGAACGCAACGCGCATACGGAAAGATGAAGCAGAGAAGATACCGGTGGGGGGCAATCTGCTCACGCAAATCCCCCGCGACCTCGATCAGCGGCCCTGAGCCCGCTGCCGGAATCCTCGCGCATCTCGACCGGGTCGATTTGATCGAGGTCATCGCCGACGATTATTTTGAGGCCTCGCGTCGTGATCTGCGTGCCCTGCGCACCCTCGCCGCGCAGGTGAGCATGGTGTTGCACGGCGTTTCGCAGCTCGACGACGCGCGAGCGGCACTGGCGGCTGGCCGGAAGGTCGGCCCGTGAGCTCGCCACCGCCTCTACACCGACGAAGCGGCCCTCGCGGCGTTTATCCGCACGTCGCCGGTCTCGATGATGCTGATGTGTCGGCTATGGTCGCCGCCGATCACGTCGGCCTTGTCATGGCCGCCGCCAGCTATCGCGCCAAACGTGTGCGGCGAGAGGGCCGCCGGCGGCTGCTGCGACGGCTGGGAGGCTAGAACAGGCCGTCAAGCCTCCGCCGGTGCGGGTTCGACGACCCCGGCGGCGATGTCGAAGAGCGGCAGGAACATTTCCGGTTCCTGCGCGCCGGAAATTGCATAGCTGCGGTCGAGGACGAAGCAGGGAACGGCATGAATGCCGAGCCGTCGCGCACGATGTTCTTCGGCGCGCACCTCGTTCGTGCCGGCCTCGCCCATCAGGTAGCCGTGGGATTCTTCCTCATCGAGACCGGCGCGCGCCGCGATCGCCGCCAGCGTCTCGATGTCGCCGATGTCGAGCCCTTCAACGAAATAGGCCCGGAACAAGGCTTCCACCATCTGATCGGCGCAGCCCTCGGATGCGGCGAATCGGATCAGCCGATGGGCGCGCAATGTATTCGGTGTGCGCCGAATCCGCTCGAAGGCGAAGTCGATCCCCTCGATGCGTCCCGCGGCGCAGACAGCCGCATAGCTCCGCCCGGCAACACGCGAGCCGCTGAATTTCGCCGCAAGGTAGAGTTCGCGTGAGATGCCGTCGCTCGGCATGTCCGGGTTGAGCTGGAAGGCGCGCCACGACAGCGTCGCCGACAGGTCCGGCCGAAGCGCCAGCGCGCGCTCGAGCCGGCGCTTGCCGATAAAACACCACGGACAAATCACGTCCGAGACGATGTCGATTTGCATGCTTTCCTCCCGCCGCTTGACGCTGGCGTGGCGTCCCGTGAGGATGCCGGGAGAATGCTTGGGTTGGGAAGAGAGTTTACCGTGTTATCGGCTGAAGATCCTGATCATCGGGATCCTTATGACGCTCCGCACCTCGCTCGCAACGCGGCGAACTTCACCGCATTGTCGCCGCTCGGCTTCCTGTCGCGAGCCGCGGCCGTGTATCCCGACAAGCTCGCGGTCGTCCACGGCGCCACCCGGTTCACCTACCGCCAGCTTTATGACCGCTGCCGGCGGCTCGCCGACGCGCTTCGCCGACGAGGGATCGGGCAGGGAGACACGGTCGCCGTCATGGCGCCAAACGTGCCGGCACTGCTCGAAGCGCATTACGGTGTGCCGATGGCGGGGGCGGTGCTTAATGCGCTGAATTACCGCCTCGACGCCCGTTCTATTGCCTTTATCCTGGCGCACGGCCAGGCAAAGCTGCTGATCGCCGATCGCGAATTCGCCCCGATCGTCGAGGCGGCTCTGAACGAGTTCGATGGTCCGATGCCGCTTGTCGAAATCGACGACAGCCCCGGTGGTGCGTCGCTCGGCGGGACCGACTACGAGGCCTTCCTCGCCGATGGCGACCCCGCTGGTGCTTGGGTGATGCCCAGCGACGAATGGGAGCCGATCGCCCTCAACTACACCTCGGGCACCACCGGCGATCCGAAGGGCGTCGTCTACCATCACCGCGGGGCCTTTCTGAATGCGATCGGCAACGCGATCACCTTCGGGCTCGATCGCGACTCCGTCTATCTGTGGACATTGCCGATGTTCCACTGCAACGGCTGGACCTATACCTGGGCGGTGACAGCCATGGCAGGCACGCATGTGTGCCTGCGCCGCGTTGATCCGGCGCCGATCTTCTCGGCGATAGTGGAGCACCGGGTCACCCACCTGTGCGGCGCACCCATCGTGTTGAACATGCTGGCGCACGCGCCCGAAACCGCGAAGCGGCGGTTCAACCATATCGTCGAGGTCGCGACCGGAGGTGCGGCCCCGCCCTCGGCGGTGATCGAGTCAATGGAGCGGATGGGCTTTCGCGTCACCCATCTCTACGGCTTGACCGAAAGCTACGGTCCCTCCACGGTCTGCGCGTGGCAGGAGGAGTGGGCGGGTCTGCCGATAACCGACCGTTCAGCCCGTATGGCGCGCCAGGGCGTTGCCTACCTGACGCTCGACCGCCAGCGAGTGGTCGATCCGCGGACAATGAAGGACGTCCCAGCGGACGGCAACGCTTTGGGCGAGCTGATGCTGCGCAGCAACACTTTGATGAAGGGCTATCTGAAGAACCCGGCGGCGACCGAAGCGGCCTTCGAGCACGACTGGTTCCACACCGGCGACCTCGCCGTCCGCCACCCCGACGGCTATGTCGAGATCAAGGACCGCTCGAAGGACATCATCATCTCGGGCGGCGAGAACATCTCCTCGCTCGAAGTCGAGGATGCGCTCTATCGCCATCCGCAAGTGATGGAGGCGGCGGTCGTCGCCAGGCCCGACCCGGTCTGGGGCGAGGCCCCTTGCGCTTTTATCACGCTCAAGCCGGAGGCCGGCTCCGGCTCCGTTTCCGGCGATGACATCATCGCCTGGTGCCGCGCCAACCTCGCCCATTACAAGGTACCGCGGACGATCGTCTTCGGACCGTTGCCAAAAACCTCGACGGGCAAGATCCAGAAATTCGAGTTGCGCGAGCGGGCGAAAGAAATCGGTTCGTGACCGCACTGCCGAGCTTCGACCTCGCAAATCAGGTCGCGCTGGTCACCGGTGCCTCGAGCGGGATCGGTCGCCACCTCGCCGAGCTTCTCGCCAATGCTGGAGCCAAAGTGGCGCTTGCTGCGCGTCGGGTCGACCGCCTCGCCGAAGCGGCCCGCGAGATTGAAGCGGCCGGCGGGCAGTGCCTGCCGATCGCCTGCGACGTCACCCGGTCCGACAGCGTCGCCGCCGCTGTGGCTGTTGCCGAAAACACCCTCGGGGCGTTGACCATCCTCGTCAACAACGCCGGCGTTGTCGTCGCCAAACCGGTGCTGCAGCACACCGAAGAGGAATGGGATTACGTCGTCGACACCAACCTCAAAGGCGCTTGGCTGATGGCGCGCGAATTCGCACAGCATCTGGTCGATCGGCAGCGGCCCGGGCGCATCGTCAACATCGCCTCGGTTCTCGGCGTGCGCACGATCGCTCGCGTGCCGAGCTATACCGCGGCCAAGGCCGGGCTGATCCACCTGACCGGCGTGCTCGCAATGGAGCTGGCGCGCCACGGCATCCTCGTAAACGCGATCGCACCGGGATATGTCGAGACCGACTTCAATCGCGATTTCCTGCGCTCCGACGCCGGCAAAAAGCTCGAAGCACGCATCCCGCTGCGCCGTGTCGCACGTCCGGACGATCTCGACGGCGCCATGCTGCTGCTTGCATCGCCGGCGGGCGCTTACATCACCGGCGCGGTGATCGCGGTCGATGGCGGGCACGGCGTCGCTGCGATCTGATCCACCGCGGGAGGCCGGCTCGGCGGCGGACGAACGTCGGCCGGCACTGGCGCGGTTTCTCGCCGAGGCGAGCGGGGCGGGTGCCGTCGAGGTTACCGGGCTCGCGCCGCTGCGGGGCGGGGCCGTCCAGGAGAATTGGGGGCTCGACGCGCATTTCGCCGGCGGCCTGCTCGCCGGAGATCAGCGGCTCGTCCTTCGCACAGCCGCCCCGACCGGAGTTGCCGCAAGCCTCGACCGCCTGCGCCCAAGTGACGGTTCCCGAACCGCTCTTAGTGAGCGACGATACCGCCGTCTTTGGCAAAGCGTTTTTCATCATGCGGCGCGTCGATGGGACCGCCGCAGCTCATCGGATCACCCGCGACCTTGTCCTCGATCCCGCGCTCCCGGCGATTGCCGAGCGGCTCGGCCGCGAACTCGCCCGCATCCACACGATTCGCCCGCCGCGCCCCGATCTCGCGTTCCTGCGAGACTATGGAGAGAGTGGCCCGGCGCAGCAGATCGCCGGATTTCGCGCCTATCTCGACGATCATCCGACTCCGAGGCCGGCGCTCGAATGGGGCATCCGCTGGCTCGAGACCCACATTTCCCAACCCACTGAGCCTGTGCTCTGCCATCATGATTTCCGTACCGGCAATTACATGCTGGATCGGGCGAAGTTGACTGGGATTCTAGATTGGGAATTTGCTGGCTGGGGTGATCTACACGAGGATATCGGATGGTTTTGCTGCAAAGGTTGGCGATTTGCACGGCTCGACCGGGAAGCCGGCGGCATTGCCGACCGCGCGGCCCTCTATCGTGGCTACGAGAGCGAATCGGGGCGGTCTATCGACCCCGAGCGCGTCTTTTTCTGGGAAGTGCTGGCGAGCGTGCGGTGGGCGGTGATCGCCCTCCAACAAAGCGATCGCTATATGATCGGGGGCGAACGCAATCTCGATCTCGCGTTGACCGGACGACGCGCCACCGAGTGCGAGCTGGAGGTCCTGATGCTGCTCGACCCCGGGCGCGAGCCAAGCTCGCACCCTCCCGACAGCCCCCGGGTCGGGCCCGGGGGTCACGCTTCGCCGAAAGCGGCGGAGCGCCACCGGATGGGTGATCTGCCGACCGGGAAATCACTGCTCGATCTCGCCCGCGATGTGCTGCTGAATGATTTGATGCAGCATCTGCCGCCGGAGAACCGGCTCGACGCGCTGCTCGTAGCCAACAGTATGGCGATCGCTGAGCGCGAAGCCGTTGCCGGTGCGGGCTCGGCGCTGGAGATCCTTCGCGAGGTGGAGGTATTTTACGCATCGGAGATGCGCCAGCCGACAGGCGCGCGCAGCCGCGCGCCGGAAGGGCGCATTGCAGAAGACGGTGCCGAGCAGAGGGCTGCGGGTGAGGGCGAACACGAGCTCTCGCGGCGCTTTGCAAACGACCTTCGGGGGGGCGCTTTCGAAAGTTCCGATGCACGCGAGCGCAACGCTCGCGATATCCTGTGGCATCTGACGATCGCCAAGCTCCGCCAGGCAAATCCGAGATTTTTGGCCGCCAACGGCTTAAGTTAGCCGCGTCGGGAGATCAAGCCGTGCCCCAAGCCCGTGTTCCGCAAGTGATCGACGCCTTCTCCCGCGGGGAGATTGTCGTCGTGACCGACGATGACGATCGCGAGAACGAGGGGGACCTGATCCTCGCCGCGACGCATACGACACCGGAGAAGATGGCCTTCATCATCCGGCATACCTGCGGCATCGTCACTGCACCGCTCACCACCGAGATCGCGCGGCGCCTGCATCTGGCACCCATGGTCGCGGACAGCGAGGCGATCCACGGCACCGCCTTTACGGTTTCGGTCGATTATCGGCACGGCACGACGACTGGGATCTCGGCCGAAGACCGCACGGCGACGATCCGCAACCTCGCTAACGGCAACGCCGGCCGGTCCGACTTTGTTCGGCCCGGCCACATCTTCCCGCTCATTGCCAAAGATGGCGGGGTGCTGATGCGGTCCGGTCATACTGAGGCGGCAATCGACCTTTGCCGGCTCGCGGATCTCGAGCCGGTGGCGGCGATCTGTGAGCTGGTCAATGATGACGGCACCGTGATGCGCGGACCGCAAATCCGGGCTTTCGCGAAGAGCCACGGTTTGAAGCGCATCTCGGTCGCCGATCTGATCGCCTATCGCCAGGCGCGCGAGAAGCTGGTGACCCGGGTGGCCGAATTCACGGTGGCCAGCGAGATCGGCGAGCTCGGAGGCTATGCCTATGTGACGCCGTTCGACAAAGTTCACCACTATGCCTTTGTTTATGGAAATATTGGCGACGGCAACAACGTCCCGACGCGGCTCCATCGCGCCAATGTCCTCGAAGACGTGTTCGGGGGCGCCAAGCCGATCCATGCGGCTCTGAGCCGGTTCAAAGCGGCCGGACAGGGCGTCCTCGTGTATCTGCGGGACGGCACCTCAGGGGTGCCGGCCTCCACAGTTGGCGAAGAGACGACCGGCTCGGAGCATGAGCGCAGCGTGCAATGGCGAGAAGTAGGGCTCGGGGCACAAATTCTGCGCGATCTCCGTATCTCGTCGATACAGCTGCTGGCGACCCGCTCGCGCACCTATGTCGGGCTTGCCGGATTTGGCATCGAGATCACTGTAACGGAGCCGCTCGAGTGAGCCCAGGTAGCATTAGTGCTCGGATGAAATCGTGCTCTATCTTCCCTTTGCTTTCGACATGTCGGTTTATGGTCTTTCGCTGCTCACGGAGGTTTATGGGCTCGACTGGATCGCCGGCGTTCCGCCGACCATGCGGCTCCTCACCCGTGTCGTCGGGACCGAGAGAACCGGGATCATGGTTGCCTGGATCACCGTCATCCATCAGGTTGGCGGCGCCTCGGCGGCCTATCTCGGCTGGGTGCTGCGGATCTCCTTCGGGACATATCTCGAGGCGTTCCTGTTGGCCGGACTGCTGTGTTTTGGGGCTGCGCTCATGTCGCTGTTGATCGGGCTCGGCGGGCGACGTCCAGAACCGTCGCAAAATGCCGTTCCCGTGGTGTGACCCGGGAAGGCTTCACACTACCCGGGCGGAGGGATTGGGACCGCCGGCTGTTTAAGCCAAATGTCGGGATCTCGCCGGACTGAGAGGTAGGAGCCGGAGATGTCACCGTGGCTGCCAACCGTGCTGGTCATTATCCTCACCGCTGTCGCGCTGACCGAGGCGGGCTCCTCGCGCATTACCACGAGAAGTAGGCGATTATGGATGGCCAGCATCACACTAATGGGTTCGCTCGCCATTGCCAGCATGGTCTGGCAAGTCCAAAGGACAGTTGTTGCTTCTGCAGCGTTGGCCGGAACAACAACTTTACAGGAAGCCTCGAATAGAGAGCGTAATGGGCCGACCGTATCCGATCTCATAAAGCAGGTAAAAGCTCTCGAGGATCACATCAGAGAACTTGAAGCCGCCAAGCAGGTTCGCACGATAACGACAGATAATGCCGATAAACTCGTGGTGTACCTGCGGCAGTTCGGTAATCGACGGGTGATCGTTTCGTGCATCCCGGATGACCTCGAGGCATATCAGTACGCCAACCAGCTCGTAAACATCCTAAAGGCGGGCAATTGGGATGCACAAGGTCCGCAGGTAACCAGAATATTCGGTGATGTACGAGCACCGGGGGTCAATGTCTATGTCAATGGAGAGGATCATTCCGATACGGTGAAGATATTGTTGGACGGCTTCATAAAATTCAACATTCCATACCAGAGCAGGGTGACACCGAGCCAAGCCATACCCGACACCGAAACCGTCGAGCTCTTCATCGGGACAAGGCAATCGGACCGAGTAAGCGCCTGCGGCGATTAGTCTGGATCGCGGCGGGCCGGGCGTGACAAGAACATATCGGCGACGTGCGAGAATGTCCCGACGGACTTTGACGGAGCTGTCCCCCGCTTGGTGCCCGGGAAGAGCTACGGGGGAATACCGAAAAGTGACAGCGCGTTATTGCTGCTCGAAACCCCATGAAAACTCGCCGTGGCGGCGAGTGGATTGCTCACTAGGTATCGGTGCGCCAAGCCGATTCGGCTGACAAATTGAGCCGCAACGAGGCATACGATGATTAACGAGAGATTGTGGCAGAGCTTGCCTGAAAAGGATTCCGAAGCGGCCGTGGCCGAATTCATCCGCACCAAAGGGGTTACGCGGTGTCCGACCGCCTGCGTTCTGCCGACCCAAGGCTCGGTTGCCGCCACCGATCGGGAAGCCCTGGAAGAGTACGCGGTGCGACGCGACCACCTTCGCCGGGTCAGGGTCGCAGCCCGCGCCCAGCCATATTGGGATATCCAGGTCTCACGGCCGGCGGATAAATAGCCCGGCAGCTCACATTCGACCGCCCGGCGAGGCGCGCCCATGGACAGCAAATCTGCCACATCCATGGCAGGCGTGCTATCCTGCGCGCCATGGATCAGTTGTCAGACTTGCCGCCGCAACCGGCGGAGTATTATCGCCGAAAAGCCGCCCGCGCCCGCCAGGTCGCGGAAGGGGTGACGACCCGGGCCATCAAGGCACGATTACGCGAATTGGCTCTCGAGTACGAGAAGCTGGCTGATGGCACCGAAAGCGCGACCCGGCAG
>WNFR01001254.1_pt1 | contig 29208 bp, 21 predicted proteins | sample 5400221 | NCBI WGS metagenome assembly WNFR01 (sample SAMN13153357, study PRJNA577476) | soil metagenome | isolation source: 40 cm soil under Madrone tree | place: USA:California | collected 2016-06-14
CACCGCGGTCGCTGAGACGAGACCTCGGAACGAAGGGAACCTCGCCGCCCGCCTCAATCAGCTTCTGTAGATCAAGATCCTCCAATACCTCCTGGATGACGTCGACATCGATCGTTTGCTGCCTGTTTACGTAGCCCAGCGAGAGAGCGTTGAAGCAAACATTATTAATGTTCCGTGGAACACCCCGGGTGCTGCCGGTTATAAGATCCAAAGCGGATGGAGTGAACAGTGGCCTTGCGAAATCGTAACCAGCCACCCGCAAGCGGTGGTCAATGTATAGGCGGGTTTCTTCGGCATCGAATGGTTCCAACCGGGCGATGATGGAGACTCGTTGACGCAGCTGGATCAGCTGAGGAGACGCGAGCTTTTCGGCGAGCTGCGGATGACCGGACAGGACGAAGTGCATTAGCTTCTCGCGGGGAGTTTCGACATTGGAAAGCACCCGCAACAATTCCAGTGTGGGCTCCGCGAGATCTTGTGCTTCGTCAATAACGACAACAAAGCGCTTCATTGAATTGTATTCGCGCAGCAAAGCATCGTTTAACTTTGCGTGCATCGCCGAGAAACTCTCACCGCCGCCTTCAATACCCAGACTCACCAACAAGCTCGTCAGGAGTTCGCGCGAGGAGCACCGCGATTGAGAGAGGAACGCCGTGCGCGCCGAGCCTTGGAGTTTTTGCACGATTAGCCGAAGAAGCGCAGTCTTGCCCATCCCCGCACCGGCAATCAGCGCTGTAAACCCGCGGCCCGTATTCAGTCCGTGGAGTACAGAAGCCAACGCTTCCCGATGTGTACTTCCTAGATAAAGAAATCGCGGATCGGGAGTGACTCCAAATGGTGGTTCTGCGAGTTGGTAGAAATTCAAAAACATTTCATTCTCTTGGTGAGCGTCTGGTTTTGTAATGCCCACTCAGCAGACACTATAGTCGTCGTATCCACGAAATCAATAGAGACCGTCCGATGCAATGATCCCATTGTAAAAATGCGTCCGAGCTAAACAGAACCTGCCAGCCTGAATTAGGATGCGTGATGCTACTCGATTTCGGGTTCGTTATACCATTTTTTCCTGCAGTTAGAAGTATATGGACAAAACGGCACTCACCGGGTATGTGTCACTTATTGGCGAATCGGAATACCAAGTTGTGGTGGACCGCGAACAGCGCCAACTCCAGGCGGTTGAAAACGCCGAGTTCGTTGAAAATGCTCGTTAAGTGATGCTTAACCGTCTGGTTGCTGAGGCCGAGCTTTAGCGCAATCTCTTTATTCGTTTTCCCGGAAATGATTTCCGCTACAATCTGCAATTGGCGGGGCGTCAGACGCCAATTCCTTTGTGGTTTTGTTTCAACAGGTGGCAAGGAGTACTTTTTCAGCTCGCGAACCAGATCTCCCACGCTTCTTCGCCCAATCCAGTATTCCCCCTCCATCACGCTTCGAATGCACTTGCGCAAAAGCTGAATAGACGATTCCTTTAGCAGGACGCCAGACGCGCCGCGGCGCAGCGCGTCAAGGACTTGGAACTTATCCATGGTCGTAGCCATGATCAGGATATGCACCGGCAGCGATAACGAGTGGATCAGACTCAGAGCTTCCAATCCGGAACAGCTTGTCAGGGTCAAATCAAGCAGGAGTACGTCTGGCCTTGCTCCTTGTGTGAGTTGTACGGTCTCTCTTACGTCGCCAGCTTGGCCGATCACACGAAAACTTGGTTCCTCCTCAAGCAACAGCCGCAAACCATCACGAAACAATGGCTGTTCATCGGCGATCAGTACACGGATTGGATTGGCGGAATTACCCATAGGCCCCCCTTGCAAAACCCAATTTCCAGGCGCGCTCCAGGCACAGGTTTTGATTTCCACTGCCAGCTCCCTGAGCAAAAAGCGGGCCAAAGAGCAAAATCGGCGTACACCATCATCGAAGACGGACCCTGGGAACTTCGTGGGCAAGTAGCGGAAGGGCGTCCGGACCAGTTCCGCGCAGAGTGACAGCCGGTAGCTTTATCCGGATTCTCAGGAAGTGTAGCGTGAAGGAGAACGACCAACAGTCTATGGAGGCTATAGCTTAAGAGAGCAAACAAATGAATCAGGGGAAGGCGTAGGGGATCGATCCGTCCGAGATCTCGTTCAGTCGCGGCGAGCGTACACGCGACGATCCAAGTACTCAACCGAGTTACGGACCGCGAAATACGTTCCGGCTTACGAGCCTTACTAGATAAAAAACTAGCAGTGGGTCTGAGGGGGGTCAGATCCATGTCGATCCCTTCATTGTTTTAGCCAAAACTTAACGTGAAATGGGCACTCTGTGCTCTCCTCACAGCACACCCACACTGGGTTTCAGCTAAACGAGGAACCAACGCTCTACCTTGCTGTAGAAACCCAGCAGGCAAAGCGTTGTGTCTAGAAGGGAGCCCGGGGGCACGCTCCCCTTGACTATCGCGTTCGATACGCGGTCCTGCCGACATAGCTCGAAACAAATCGGGGCTTTTCCGTGGCCCTTGCCTTGGACCCGAACGGTTGTTTCTTGTTAGGCAGGCAAAATGAGACTCTACTCACATCCATATAGCGAATCAAGAGGCTAAGATGAGCACTAGTACTGTGGAAAAAAGTGGGCTGTGGATTTCCCTTTCTCCTTATTTCGCCCTGTAACTTCATCCCCTCAGTAACTAAGTCTGTAGCGACAAAGTTCGACAGAAAATTACGGACGCACTATCGTGGGCGACGAGGAACTTCCCGAACAGCCGTGTGATCCGGCAGCAAAGTCCCTAGCCCGGTAATCTCGTTGGGCATCACCCGATCTGGAATGTTGGGCGTTCTTAGATGGCTGCAGCAGTAACCAATTTGAACTCTTACTCCTTTGTTCTGCTGGGATTGCCGCACAAACTGCTGCTCTCATGATGTTAACGAGAAAACTCGCACTGCATCTGCGCGGATACGTCTTGATCTACTCGAATGGCAGATTGCGCCCGGTGACAAAACAAAAAAACAAAATATCTAAATCAAAAATTCAAAGACCGCTTCCAATGAGTTCGTTGAGTTTTCGTAGCTTTAGTTGGTGCGGGAAAGATTCGAGCGACGCCAAAGCCTTGGCAGGTTATGGCGCCATGAGGCTAGAGAAACCATGGCACCACCCCGCACCTTCGGGCCATTGACGATTTTTCACGCTCCATTCACATTGTGGACAAATCAGCATGGTTACCGGTCAGCCCAGAAAAAACTGACCGTCAACGGCTGTCACTGATTCAGTTTTCGAATTTCTATGGCGTCACCGAATCGTGAATTGCGGATGATCGAGCCCAGCGAGAACCGGCAAGCCGAGCGCTTTCCTATCAAATTGCCAGTGCGCTACCGCGAATTCGGGGAAAGCGATTGGCACATGGGAACTACGGAGAACATCAGTGGCGCGGGCATTTTTTTCCGCTGTCACCATTCCGCTGAGGTCCACAAACACGTCGAGATCGACTTTGTGCTGCGGAGCGGCCAGAACGAGCCGTTCGGTACCCATGTCGTTTGTCTGGGCGAGATTGTGCGGAAAGAATTCCGGACCGGAGCCAGGGGACTATGTATCTTGGCCGCGACCATTGAGGAATACCATCTGCTTCCTTGGGCAGGGCCAGTCATGTAGGCATGGACTTCCAGGTTTGGGGAGCAATAGCCGCTTGGCACGACCGGAAGTACGGCGGCGCGAAAAGTTTGCTGTGGGTTCTTCGGACCCGCAGGCTTTTGGATCAGGTCCTGCGTGTGCGCACGTCTCGTTTGTGGAGAGTCGGCCCATGCTGCGGAATGTTCCAAGGTAGTTGGTGACGGAGAAGAAAGTCGCAGTTCAGGTGACGCTACTGTAAGTCACACTGCGAAGCTGTGTCCTCATGACAAGTCCTCACGCAAGTGTTTACGACAGCTGCGAACACGAATGGTGGGCTGTGTATACTCGCCACCAACACGAGAAAACCGTTGTCGAAAATCTTTCCGCGAACGCCATCGAAACCTTTCTGCCGGTATACCAGGTTGTGAGGCAATGGAAAGACCGAAAGAAACACCTCTCGCTACCACTATTTCCTTGCTACGTATTCGTGCGTGGCAATGCCGAACGCCGTGTGCAGGTTGTTTGCACGCCTGGAGTTTTTTCGATCGTGTCCATCGCCGGACATCCCGCCGCTATTCCCGCGGCGCAGATTGACGCAATCCGGCTGGCGGTTGGGAGCTCACTTCACGTCGAACCCCATCCATTTTTGCGTTGTGGAGATTGGGTTCGCATCAAGTCCGGCCCGCTCACTGATGTCGAGGGCATTCTGATTCGCAAGAAGGGTTCATATCGGTTGATCTTGTCGGCGGAATTGCTGCAAAAGTCGCTCGCGGTCGAAATAGATGCTTTCAGTGTTGAGCCACTGATACGTCAAACGGATGATTCACATCCGCCCAATTTTCGGCCTCAGGCGCTAGTCCAGAACCACGCTGATGAGTGGCAGAAATTAGGTCCAAGGGGATACGGGGAGCGACTCTCGTGATCATCAAGATTCTCCGTAGGTACGCGTTTTTGTGCATATTGGTGGGGGCATTAGCTACCGCTGCGGCGCAGGAAAAGTCAGAACCTACTGACCGCGCAAAAAGTCAGCAAGCACGTTCCGAATCCGAGCAAAACCCTTCTGCTGCGCGGCCGGGGCCCGCGCAACGATACCCGCGCTATTTGCTCCGGTCGAGCGACGTGCTTCAACTCACGTTCTCCATTTCTCCGGAGTTCGACCAGATCGTAACAGTCCAGCCTGACGGATACATCAGTCTGAGGGGCGTGGGCGAGCTACAAGTAGCGGGCAAATCAGTTCCGGAATTGACCGAAGCGCTTCGCAAAGCCTACGGCCAGTTTCTTCATGAGCCTCTCATCAGCGTCGAGTTGAAGGATTTCGAAAAGCCGTACTTCATTGCAGGCGGTCAATTTAGCAAACCCGGAAAGTACGAATTACGCGGTGACACCACCGTGACCGAGGCGGTTTCCATTGCTGGAGGGTTCACAGAGAAGGCAAAACACTCCGACGTAGTGCTTTACCGCCGAGTGCCCTCGGGTTGGGTGCAGGCAAAACGACTCAACATCAAATTAATGCTAGCCAGCAGAGATCTCTCCGAAGACCTACATCTTCAGTCCGGCGACCTCATCTATGTGCCGCAGAACTCGATCTCAAAGATCCGCCAGTTCATTCCCAATCCGGGGTTAGGGGCTGGCTTTACGATTCCTTGAGCACCGAATCCGGGGAGAAATCGATCATGCTTGAGTTGACATACGCGACAGAAGACAGCCGGGCGCCACTGGCGAAGCTGATCGACGGCGCAACAATCGGGCTTCGGCACCGGCGCGTGATGACCATTTCCTTTGTGGGCGTGTTTCTTGGTGCCGTTCTGGGCACATTTTTACTACCTAGTCGCTACCAAGCGACCAGCAAGATTTTAGTCAAACACGAGAGAATGGATCCGCCGATTTCCGCGGATTCGTCTGGCTCGACGACGCAGTTTTCCGAGGCGGTCACGGACACCGAGGTCAATTCGGAAGTCGAACTGATTCGAAGTCCGGATCTACTTGCAAAGGTTGCTATTGCTTCTGGCCTTCAAAACAAACCTAACTCTATCTGGGCCAATTTGTGGAGGTGGGACAACGACCCGCAAAAGGCGCTCGCGGCTACTGTGCGCAAACTGCGTAATGACTTAAAAGTTGAAGCCCTGCCCAAAACCAACATTATCTCCATCACTTACGACTCGGTCAGCCCTCAGCAGTCCGCGCAAGTGCTTAATACGCTCGTGGACCTATACATGGAGAAGCACCTGGCCGTGCATCAGGCGGCGGGAACTTATGATTTCTTCCATGAGCAGGCGCAGCACTACGAGCATGGTCTGTCCGAAGCGGAATCGCGATTGGTAAAATTCCGAAAAGCAGAGCGAGTGGTTGCTCCTGGGCAAGAGAAGACTGCGGCCCTGCAGAAGATTACCGAATTCCGGGCAGAGTTGAAGCAGACTCAGGCTGCCATCTCCGAAACCGAACATCGCAGGCAAGTCCTTGAGGCGCAGGCAGGTACGGTGCCCTCCCGGACCACAACTGAGGCGCGGCTGTCAGACAATCCGCAGTTGATGGGACAATTGAAATTCACATTGTTGAATCTGGAGTTAAAGCGCACGGAACTGCTGCAGAAATTCGAGCCGACCTATCGACTGGTTAAAGAGGTGGATACCCAGCTCGAGCAGACGCGAGCCGCCATCGCAGCCGCCGAGAAGTCTCAGCTCCGCGAAGAGACAACGAACAGGAATCCGACCTACGAATGGGTTGATGCTGAATTAGCAAAAACCCGTTCCGAACTGGCGGCCCAGCAGGCGCGCGCCGAAGTGCTGAAGCGCACCGTAGCTTCTTACGAACAGCAAGCCAGTGTGCTGGACCGGCAAGAATCGGTCGAACTAGATTTGCAGAGGAAAAAGAAGGCTGAAGAAGATAACTATCTATTATACCAACGCAAGCAAGAAGAGGCGAGAATATCCAATGCCTTGGACCGCAGCCGCATTCTTAACGTAGCTGTTGCCGAACCCGCGGCGGTTCCAGATTTGCCAACAAGATCGCGTTTGTTCACTCTTTTGGTGGGCCTGCTGGCGGCAATTGCGGCCAGCGTGGGGTCTGCGACGACTGCAGAATACCTGAATCCCTCGCTCAAGACTCCAGTCGACGTCATTGAATACTTGGACGTACCGGTTTTGGCCTCGATTTCTCTCCGTGTCCGCTAAGGGAGCGTGAATGTTTCTGGAATACTACGGACTGCGTGAGCAACCATTCGGGGTCACGCCGGACCCGCGTTACCTGTATTTCAGCCAGACGCATCGCGAAGCTCTCGGTTCGCTTTTCTACGGCATTCAGAGCGGCTGCGGGTTCTTGACCCTGATCGCGCCACCGGGCCTGGGAAAAACTACGTTGTTGGCCCAACTCCTCGAGAGGCTGCGAAACACGGCTCAGACTGCCTTTCTTTTTCACACCCAGTGCGACTCACGGGAATTCTTGAGCCAACTGCTTCTGGATCTCGGACTTCACAGCGAAGACCAGAACTTGGCTCGTATGTACGAGGCAATTCACTCCGTGCTCCTGCGAAATGCGCGGACCGGCCGGCGATTTGTGTTGGTGATTGACGAGGCGCAGAATCTCGCCGACTCGGTGCTCGAGACGGTGCGCCTGCTCTCCGACTTCGAAACACCGCAGACCAAGCTCATGCAGATAGTTCTGTGCGGGCAACCACAGCTGGCAGACAGGCTCGCGCACCCTGACTTAATTCAATTGCGCCAACGCATTTCCATCGTAACTAAATTGCAACCACTTAACAATCTGGAAACTCTGATGTACATCGAGCACCGCATGGTGGTCGCCGGACACTCCGGGCCCTCGCCGTTCAGTTATGACGCCGTTAACCTGATTACGGCTCATAGTGCTGGAATCCCGCGGAGCATCAACAATGTCTGCTTCAACGCACTTACACTTGGTTACTCGAAGCGCCAGAAGCAGATCGACGTTTCCACTGTGCACGAGGTATTGGCGGATCTGGATCTGGAAGCATTGAGCTCCAACAACAGCAAGCTAACTGCGGACACCACTTGCGATTCTTTGTTTTCTTTGGGTGAATTGGAACCTACGAACGAACAGAGTTATCGCGAGTTCCATGCCGCAGTACGCGCCGCGTGGGGAACAGAGGCCGGAAACACGACGGACGTCCCATACTCGGAGAACGAACCGCAACCGGTCGCCGGAGAAAGAGTCCGCAATTTGAGTGACGCAGATTATGCGCGGAACATTCCCTTGCCGGCTGTCCCCGAATCGCAACATCCCCAGAACTCAAATATAGCTGCGAAGCTCGCTGCTACACTCGACTCTGTTCTGGCACCGAGGGCCATCGCGTCGCGTCAGGGTGCGCCGGAGCGGTCAACCACTCCGCTCGGCTATGCGGAGACTCAAAATCAGAAAAGCTTCACAACTGCCGCCGAAGTTAAGGTTCCCAGTAGATTTGTTGAACCCGTTCAGCGCGAGTTGGATTCGCCGCATATCGAAGCGGAGGCGCCGTCCTCAGCTATCAATGCCGATCCTCTTATTTCAGACGACACTTCGGTAGAGACTCTCGAAGAACAGCGTGATGCTGTGCTCACGACCTGCAGCAAGACCTCAAAAGACGACGTGGAGGGAACGCACTCTGGACAGGGTGCGCGGGCGATTCTCTCGTCTGGCGAACGCAAGTCGTCTAAGACAGGTTCCCAACGACGAACGCCCGGGCAGTTGACGCCCGAATCTCAAGTGACTAATCAACTCGGTTTGACTGAGGTGCTCACTACTTACTTCGGGTCTCCACTGACTTCAAAAATTGTTCGTCCTGTTCCACCAATACAGGACGGCACAACCTCAGCGACGTTGGAAGCATGAAACGAAGATAAGGGACAGCGGATCGTGTACCGCGGAGTTCAGAAATGCAAAACCCTTCAGTCTCCAGAAGTCAATCGTACCGTATTAAGGATCTGCCATGAGCCGTAATTATGAATTGTTGCGTCTGTTGCATCGAGAGCGCGAACTTTTCCAACGCGCGCTTCCGCCTGACGCTTCGAACGTCCGTGAGAATGAAGTCTCGCGCCTGACCGAAATTGAAAAGCGGCTATTCGAAGACGCAGCGCCTTCGACAGGCGCACTGGCGGCGCCAGCGTCGCAGCAAGCTGCCGGGCCCGCCCGTGGCGAGACCTGCAAACTCGTTCAACGCCTTTTTCTAGGCGCTAGTTCCACCGCGCCTCGGGCAGTAGTGTTTAGTCCTGTTGAACAAAACAAAGAGCACCACTGGATCGCGGCACAAGTCGCGGAGCTTCTTGCGGGTTACACACAAGAGTCCATCTGCCTTGTGGATGCAAATCTTGCCAACCCTTCACTACATGAGTACTTCAGCGTCGAGAACCACTGTGGATTGGCGGGAGCCCTTCTGGATTCCGGCCCGGTTGAAAAGTTTATCAAGCCGCTCGGACGTGGCCGCTTGCATCTCATGTCGGCGGGCGAGCTCTGCAGTAGGACAGACTTGAGCGCCGCTCTGGCTTCGGGGCGCCTGCGTGAACGAATTTCGGAAGTTGGCGCCAGCTTCAACTTTGTGATCATAGCCGCGCCACCGGCGACGAGCGACTTCATCACGTCGTACTTGGCCGCCTTGACCGACGGGTTGGTCTTGGTGGTTGAGCCGCGTTTTACCCTTCGGCAAGCGGCTTGTGACGCCAAAGAAAATGTCCAGGCAGCCGGAGGTCGGGTGCTTGGCGTTGTGCTGCACCGGCGTGAGATGTGGTTCCCGGGTTGGGGCGGGCACGCGCCCGGAGTTTCGAAACCAGCCTGGACTTTCTGAAAAAAAACACCCATCGATTCTCAATCGCGATCCCAGTTCCGTAGATAGGTGAAGCGTGGGTCTGCCTCATCGCTATATTCTCCTGAGCATTTTCAAGGCGTTTGACTTAGCGCTCTTGGTCGGTTCCTTCATCGCCGCCGCGGTCCCGAGCTTGAAGGAGGTCGGTGCGACTTCGCTCAGTGACTTCTTGTCCATGCGCATCTCCGTGCGCAATTTCGTATTGTTCGCAGGCCTGCTCCTAATCTGGCACTTCCTTTTTACTGCGCTCGGTTTGTATGAATCCAAACGGCTCTTGCGCAAACGCAGCGAAGCCATCGACGTTTTGAGTGCGACCTCATTAGGAACTGTCTGTTTGTTTCTGGTGGGCACTGTGTTCCGGCTCACCGTAATCTATCCGCTGTTCCTGATCGTGTTCTGGCTGGTAAGCACCGCCGCCGCCGTTCTAAGTCGAAGCATCCTTCGGTTCATACTCGAACAGGCCCGACTCCGGGGTCGCAACCTGCGGCACGTCCTGATTGTGGGCACAAATCCGCGTGCCGTGATGCTTGCGAGGGCTTTCCAAGCGGATTCCGTTCTTGGTTATCGTGTTCTCGGGTTTGTCGATCACTCGTGGCCGGGGATGGTGGACTTCCGCAAGACCGGCTGTACCGTGGTCTGCGACTTCGCAGGGCTCCCATCTTTTCTGCGCGAAAACGTTGTAGACGAAGTAGTGGTCGCTCTGCCGGTAAACACCTTCTATTCAGAGGCTTCGCGGGTGGTGGCACTTTGCGAGGAACTCGGTGTCACCACGCATTTTCTTTCCAATCTTTTTGATCTCAATGTGGTGCGGGCGAAGGCCGAACGCTTGGACTACGACTCCCTGATCACTCTTCACGCCGATGCGCGACAGGGCTGGGCGTTGCTGGTCAAAAGGCTTCTGGACATCACCATTTCCTTGTGGTGCATCGCGTTGCTCGCCCCGGTGTTTCTCATCACTGCGGTGCTGATCAAACTTACCTCTCCCGGTCCGATCCTGTTCGTGCAGAAGCGTGTGGGACTCAATAAGAGACTGATATCGGTCCACAAGTTCCGGACGATGGTTCCGGATGCCGAGCAAAAGCAGGCCCAGTTCGAACATTTGAACGAGGTCAGCGGACCGGTTTTCAAGATCATGAATGACCCTCGCATTACCGGCCTTGGAAGGTTCCTTAGGAAGACCAGCGTAGACGAGTTGCCGCAGCTATTCGATGTACTGATAGGAAATATGAGCCTCGTAGGCCCGCGCCCGTTGCCGGTGAGGGATTACCTGGGCTTTAGCAAAGACTGGCAGCGCCGTCGCTTTAGCATCCGCCCAGGAATTACTTGTCTGTGGCAGATCACTGGAAGGAGTTCCGTATCTTTCGAAAGGTGGATGGAATTGGACATGGAGTACATCGACCAATGGTCCGTCTGGCTGGACTTGAGAATTCTCATTCGAACGATCCCCGCGGTTCTGAAAGGCTCGGGCGCAGCGTAAAGGAAAAGCCGGCCAAGTATGCGGTTTAGACTTGCACGGAATTTGAAACCGCAACTAGGCGTTCACGCTCGCCAACCACATCCCACAACCATGAAACCCATCGCTTGTGATGACTCAGCGGTTGCTTTTGGAAACGTAGCCGATCTCAAGGCCGCGCCAAAAGTTTCCAATTTCTTGGACGCTCTCTTCAACCTACTGAATGAGAACGCGATTCAGTATTGCGTGCTCAGAGCTCCAGCGGCGGTTGCTGCGGCTGGCAGCGAGATTCTTGAATTGGCTGTTCATCCCGAACATCGTAGGGAACTCGCTACATTATTTTATGGCCTGCCAAGAGAGCGTTTCCGGCCCGTGCAGCGCCTTAACGTAGCCCACGGGACGGACCAGTTTCACTTCGCGCTGCTCGACGGCTCGCCACCGCTACTTGTACATGTAGATGTTCAGTACCCGCGGATTTGCGCTTTGCTGTCCGCCGTCGAAGATGAGCTCTTTGGCCGAAGTCAATGGCAAGGGAAGTGTTGGATGGTCGCACCCGCCGACGAGTTCTCTTATCTATTGGCGAAGACCGCTCAGCTCGGAGCGCTCACTGGCCCAGAGGAAGCAAGCTTGAAGCTATCGGTTGAGACCCTGGGTAGAGCAGAGGCCGAAAAGGTAGCTGGCCGACTGTTTGGTTTGCAAATCCAATCAGAGGTGGTTGTTGCATGCTCCTCGGGTTCTTTCAATGCGATTCTGCCTCGGCTCAGAAAGCTTAGCGGTAGCAAAAATCTGCCACGAACGATTGCGCGTTCCTTGCTGTCTATCGTCGGGCACGGATCGCGATTGCTCCGCAACTGGTTCCGTCCGGCTGGATTACAAATCACCATTCTTGGCCCTGATGGGGTTGGAAAGACCACTCTTTCAACAACAATCTTTGATGTATTCGGGCCGGCGTTTGGCCCGCGGAAAATCCTCCTCTGGCGTCCGGAAGTTCTTCCTCGTCTGTCGAAGGATCCTTCTCCGATCGACCCACCCCATAGCAAACCGCTGCATGGTGCTTTGGAGTCGCTCGCTCGAATCATCGCCATTTTTCTGGATTACTGGCTGGGTCATTTTATTTTGGTGAAGCCGCTACTTTCCCGCTCCGCCTTAATCCTTTATGACCGCGATATCCATGACATCCTTGTCGATCACCGCCGGTATCGCTACGGCGGGCCGCGCTGGGCGCTTACATCGTTGACCAACGTACTGCCCCGCACGGAATCGTTGTATTTGATCTTGGATGCCGCGCCGGAAGTTATCCTGAAGCGCAAACAAGAGGTAGCTCCCGGAGAGGTGCGCCGCCAACTGGCCGCATATCGGAAACTGGCGGAAGACCTTCCCAACGCCTATCTAATCCGAACGGATCGAGATCTCAAATCCACTACCTCGGAACTGGCCCAATCCATCGTGGAGTATCTGAGTCTTCGCTACAAACGCCGCTACGTCTCGAATGGCGCCCCCAAGTCCCAACCGAACTGGACAAAGCAATTGCAGGCTTGGGCGGCAACCCTGAGCGGGGCTCCCGCCGACCTCAAGTTTAAGAGTAGATCCTGGTTGCAAAAGGGCCTTCTAGCCGTTCTCGATCAAGGATTGATCTCCGGATCTAATTTCGTTTTGGCTATTTTGCTGGCGCGATGGCTGCGAGCCGAGCAATATGGCGCTTACGCTCTGAGCTTCGCGATCTTTGTATTGTGCTCGTTTCTTCAACAAGGCCTGTTCCTCGAACCCATGAGCGTCTTTGGTCCTTCCGTCTATCGAGACTCTCAGCGGCAGTACGTCGGAACACTGGCATGGCTTCAGGGTGCAATAGCGGGAGTCGCACTCGCACTTTCGGTTGTTGCCGTTTCCACTTTCCTGCGCTACGACACCGGCGTGTTCCGCATGGCGCTGCTGGGGATGGCTTTCAGCGCTCCGTGTGTTCTGCTTTACTGGTTTGCAAGAAGAGCCTTCTACCTGCAGTTGCAGCCGGGGCGCGCCGTTGGCGGAGCGCTACTTTACTGCATGCTGCTCTCGACGGTTGTCTGGTTGCTCGCTCGCTCCGGCCGGCTGTCCGCTTTCACTGCGTTCCTCGCCATGGGAATCGCAGCGCTATTAACCAGTGTTCGTCAGCTATGGCAAGTACGGCCTGTGATATTTACGAAGAAGAAGACATCTGAATTAAAAGAAGTCGCTACTCGCCATTGGCACTATGGCCGTTGGGCGATTTTGGGTTCCATGTTCATCTGGATCCCATGGAATGTCTACTATCCGATTGTCGGGCATTTTTCAGGGCTGGCCGAAGTGGCAAACCTTCGTGCCTTGCTGAATCTGGCGCTGCCTGTCGCTCAGACGCTTTCCGCCTTTTCGCTGCTCTTTCTTCCTCATGCCTCCCACGCCAGTCATCAAGAAAACTGGGACGGCGCGAAGGGGTTGGCGTTACGGATTACTTCCTTCTTTGCTCTTGGAACTGCCGCGTATTGGCTGCCAGTTTGCTTGTTCAGGGCGCCTCTTCTCCAGTTTCTGTATGCCGGACATTACTCCCAGGTAATTCGCCTGGTACCTTGGATTGCCCTATCTTCCTTTCTGACCGGCGTGGCCCTTGGCCCCACGATAGCTCTTCGCGCCATGCGGTCGCCCGCGACCGTCAGCTACATTTATTTTATCTCTAGCGCCGTCGCACTAGTCCTCGGAATTCCCGCTACCCGCCTGTTTGGCATATCCGGAGCCGTCATCTGCAATCTCTTGTCGAGCATTACGGCAGCCGTCGTTGCGTGGACGATGCTTGCCCGACAAGGGCGTCCCGCGATAAGTGTCCGTCCGGTCAGGCAGGAGGCCGCATGAGCGGTGCCGTGACTCCGTCCCAGATCGCTGCGAAGACCAGTTACTCGTCTCCTGCCGTGCGGTCCACAGGATGGAGGGCTCTTAAGAGGAAGAACTCTGCGACTAAAGTGATTGGCCTCTTTCTATCAATGTCGCTCGGCCTGATAGTCGCGATTTACCCCTCTTCTGCGGGGATTGTATTGGCGGCGGGGAGCGTCCTGCTGCTAGTTCTCATCCAAGCCAAACGGATGGAGATTGAAACCTGGCAGACAATCACACTGATCACCCTCACTGGCTATGTGGTCTTGAATTATGGGTTCGAGAATCTGAGCATTCCTGTTGGTCCCTTGCGATTTATCCCGGTTGGCGAGCTCCTAATGGGCGCGGCGCTGACCCTGGCAGTTCTTCGCTACCGCGGACCACAGCTTCGCGACGCCATGCGCGATCCTTCGATCATTTGCGTTCTTGCCTTGCTGGCGCTCACTCTAGTTCACTTGGCAGGCGATCTACCAGCATACGGATTGTATGCGTTACGCGACGGCACTTCTTCTTTCGAGGCCCTTTTTCTGCTCCTGGGGATTTTATGGGCCGCCCGGGAACGCAATATTGAGCTTCTGACGAAATGGCTGATTTTTTTACTTATCGTGACAATGGCTTACAGCTTCACCTTTCCTTGGGCTGAGCAGTTGCAAAATTGGTCGCTGATTTCAGGGCCGTTTCACTCCGTCTCGCTATTGGGGAATTATCAGGAACTCGCGGTTTACTTGGTTGCGGGAGCGCTGTTTTGTATTTGGGTAGCGCCTACTATCGGCAAATGGCCGCGCTGGCTTCTCGGCGTGTTAACCATCGCGCAGTTAGCTGGCTTGGCCATTCTGCAGTCTCGGACCATGTATGTCGGAATTGCGCTCGTTCTTATGCTGCTCTTCTTCCTGCGCGAGACCAAGCGAGCGTCTCAATTCCTGTCCATCGTTGCGTCGGGTCTGGGCGCTCTGGTGTTGACAATTCTTTTGCTCACGGCGGTGGGTTGGAAAGTTCAGGGGCGTCTCGGTCCGGTGGATGTATCCAGCCTGAGAACTGAGGTGAGGAGCATCTGGCCTTCCACCACTGAGAGTCACGAACTCGGCCATGAAGCCGACCGGCGCGCTTGGTACGGCGAGGTCTGGAACAAGTTGCGCTCGAGTCCCAGCCATTTCCTGCTGGGCGTTGGATATGGGCAGCCGCTCATTGACTTCACGTCGGAGAATGGCCAGCCCGTTCGTCAGCCGCACAATTCGTCTCTGAATGTTTTCGGGCGCCTCGGCCTGTTGGGGCTTTCGATCTGGTTGTTTTTCATATCGGGAGTACTCAAACGCCTCTGGAACGGTGTACTTGAGGCAAGAATAAGAGGGGCAGTTTCCTGTCCTCTGCGCTTGTGGTTACTTGCCTTTTCCGTGCTCGGTTTGCTGGACAGTATGGTCCAGCCATATTTCGAGTTTTCCCACTCTGCGGTTCCGTTCTATTTCCTGGTCGGCGTCGCCCTGGGAATTAATCCCAAAGAAGATACAAAGCGAGCCACGTTGCCAAGCGGATTGAGACTCCCCCTGCTAGCGCCAGGAAGAGACGGTCTACGGCATTTGCCATGGTAAATCAATCGATCGTAGTGACGAGTTGGGACGATGGCGATCCGCAAGATCTCAAGCTCGCGGAGATGCTTCGGCAAGCGGGAGTCGCTGCTACCTTTTATGTCCCCATCTTCGGTGAACATGGAAAGCGCACGCTCGCTCCTGCGGACATGCAAGCCTTGGTATCCGAGGGGTTTGAAGTCGGCGCTCATACAATGACCCATCCAGTTCTGTCGAACTTACATGGCCAACGGCTGTGGGTCGAAGTCCACGAATGCAAGCAAGTCTTAGAACAAATCCTGGACCAGGAAGTGCAAATGTTTTGTTACCCCCGCGGCCGGTACAATCAGGAGGTTCTCGACGCCGTCCGCAAGGCCGGCTATCGGGGCGCGCGCACTACGCGCATGCTCTGCCAAGAGGGTTCGTTCAACGCTTTTGAGATGCCCACGACTCTGCAGGCCTATCCTCATGATTCACTTACCTACTACAAAAATCTCGGCAAACGCCGTGACCTGCCGGGGCTGTACAAATACGTCACCGAGTTGCGTCGGCTGCACAGTTGGGTCGAACTAGGCAAAAAGCTCTTCGACCAATGCTTGACGGAGGGCGGAATCTGGCATCTATATGGACATTCCTGGGAAATCGAGGAGCTTGGGCTTTGGGACGATCTGCGGCAGATGTTGGACTATGTTCGCGACCGCCCCGACGTGATCTACGCCAACAACAGCCAGACCTTGCAATTCCTCCAGCAGGACTTAAAGCCTGTCGAAGCGTTGGAGTTCGGATGAAAATCGCTCTGGTTCACAACACCTACCAGTGGCCCGGCGGCGAGGACGTCATCGTTGCACAGGAGCGGGACCTTTTGCGGTCTGCTGGCCACCAAGTCCTGGAGTACCGGCGCAGCAACCATGAAATTGGGAACGGCGCCCTGGTTCGTCAGATCGCTCTGGCTCACCGAGCCGTTTGGTCCAGCGACACTTTTCAGGAATTTCGCACGCTGCTGCGACAAGAGAAGCCCGACGTCGTTCATGTACACAACACCTTCGTCATGATTTCTCCTTCGATTTACTGGGCGTGTGCGGAAGAAAACGTGCCTGTCGTTCAGACCCTGCACAATTTCCGGCTTTTTTGTCCACCGAGCAACTTCCTTCGTGACGGCAAGATTTGCGAGGAATGCGTCGAGCACAGTTTGCTGCGGGGCGTGGCCCATGGGTGCTACCACGGTTCCCGAGTCGCCACCGGAGCTGCCGCACTGGTGTTGGCTGCTCACCGTTGGGTAGGCACTTGGAACCACAAGATTGATTGCTATATTGCCGTTTCGCAGTTCGCGCGCAGGAAGTTTGAACACGCCGGCCTGCCGCCGGAAAAGTTGGCCGTTAAGCCCCATTTCGTGTATCCGGATCCCGGCGCCCGCACCTCCGCCGGAGATTACGCTATCTTCGTCGGGCGTTTCACGTCAGAAAAAGGGCTTCCAACGCTCCTTAACGCTTGGAGTCGGATAAACACTTCGGTGCCGTTGGTCATCGTCGGGGATGGCCCTTTGCGCGAATCTCTCGAAGTACAAGCGGCCCAAATGAACAATTCTCGTGTGATTTTTCGCGGGCACCTGTCTCGCGACGCGACGCTGGCGGCCGTCAAGGGAGCGAAAATCTTGCTCTGCGCCAGCGAATGTTATGAGCAGGGACCAGCCACGATTCTGGAAGCGTTCGCCTGTGGAGTCCCGGTTATTGCCCCGTTGCTTGGGCCAATCAATGAGGTTGTTGATGATGGACGTACGGGCTTGCTTTTCCGCGCGGGCGATCCCGCGCACCTGGCCGAGAAAATCGCGTGGGCCCTCGGTCACGACGAACAATTACAGAGCATGGGCAAAAGTGCGCGGGCGAAATTCGCAGAGAATTTCAGTGCAGACAAGAACTACACCAGGCTGATGGAAATCTACGAACGCGTGATCTCCGGCAGCGGCTATGCAATGAATCCGCGCGGCTCGCTGGATCAGGCTTCTTACGCGTCGCACGGAACCGCTTCTAGAGTCTCGGCGACAATCAGCCAGCGCGTTTGAAACTCCGCGCTCTTACAAGTCCATCCCCCGGAACGATGTACTTCCGGACAGAGAGAGGAGGAGTCTCATGCACCGCAGTGCTGCGATGCGAGAGCGGCTACGCCAGCTGTCCGTATTTGCCTTGAATCCGGCAAACTCTGCAGAACTCCTTCACTCAGTCTCTGAGCTGGATCAGCAGAAATTTGCTGGTTTTCTCTCGCTGCTCGATAAGCACCACGTGCTCTTGCGCGTCCTGACGCCATTGGAAGAATCTGCCGTGGCGGCCGGGAATCTTCGTGTGGCAGAAAAAGCTCACGCGGCAATCACTGCGGAGTGCGGGCGAATTCGTGAGGCTCTTCAATCTCTCGAAACGATCTGCGGCGAACTTGAGGCGGCTGATTGTCCGGTCGTCGTGATTAAGACTCTGGAACACTGGCCGGACTTCGGAAGTGACTTGGATCTTTTCACCACCGGCGACGAACGAGCTGTGCTTAACCTCTTTCGGAAAAAGCTCGGCGCCCACAGCACGACCCGCTGCTGGGGGGACTATTTGTCTCATAAGTGGAGCTTCGAGTTGCCCGGCCGTCACACGCCCGCCGAAGTGCATATCAGCAGGTTAGGTCAGGCAGGTGAGCACGTCGAACTAGCGAAACGAATTGTGACTCGTCGGCAGCCCATGCAAGTAAATGGTTATACCTTTCAGGTACCCGCTCCAGAAGAACGCGTGATCGTGACCAGTCTCGAACGCATGTACCGGCACCTCTACTTCCGCATTTGCGACATCCTGAATCTGGCACGGTTGTTACGCAGCGACGAACTTGCTTTCCCGGAACTGCAATCAGTTGCCGAGCAAAACGGAATCTGGCCGGGTGTTGCGGCGTGCTTGAAAATTGTTTCGGACTACATCAGCTCGTGCGGGGGCACCACTTGGTCTATTCCTCCGCAGGTCGATTCCGCAACCGAACTAAGCGCCGAAATGCTGTTCGAACGCGACGGGCTGTGGCATCTTCCGGTTCTGCCCCAAGGCGCCAGGCTTTTTGCTTGGGAGCTCACTCATGCCATCCGCCGCGGGGATCTTGCCGCGAGCGCACGGCTGAGCTTGCTGCCACCGCTCGCGTCTGTCGCCTCTCTCGCTTATGCGGTCACCGGAAATAGCGGGCGCATCTGGTAGCGGCCTCGTTGTTGAGTCAGAAATTTGTTCACGACTACAGCTCCAAAGCTTTTTGCTGGAAAGGAATGATCTTATGGGTGTGACGATGCTGGAAAACGAGCGGCATGGTTCCTTCAAGGAAATCATTGCTCACAAATGGCGCATGTTTCGCCTCGTCCAGCAAACCAACGGCTTCTTCACGGCTCTTTGCGAAGTGCTTTACCAGTGCTGCAAGCCCATGGTCTACGCATACACGAAATTTTCATGGTGGTGGTATCGGAAGCGCGGTCGCACGACTCTTAATATTCTCGGCAATAAATTATCACTGCACCCGCGTGACAAGGGCGTCTCCATCGAATTGGCGGTCTATCGCGTGCACGAACCATACACCACTCGCTTGCTAACACAATCTTTGCAATCCGGGATGACCGTCGTGGATATCGGCTGCAACATCGGATACTTCGCCCTGCTTGAAGCAAAGTGTGTTGGCCCGACTGGCAAAGTGATCGCTATCGAGCCCGAGCCGGGAAACGCTCGGCTTTTCCTCGATAACCTGCGCGCCAACGGCTATCGCAACGTTGAGTTCCATCAGGTTGCGATCAGCGACCGCAATGGTACGCTTCCACTGCGGATTTCCGAAAAATCGAATCGGCATTCTCTCAGCCCTGTCCCCTGGCCGACCACTGGTTTCAACGTATCGGTCCGGACATTGGATTCCCTGATTGCAAAGGACCCTCCCGAATCTGTGGACCTGGTGCGCATGGACCTCGAAGGTCACGAAGTGGAGGTTCTTTCGGGCATGCGCGCCACCATCCATCGCTACAGCCCAAGACTGCTCATCGAAATTCATCCGGACCTGATCGGTACACCGGGCACCGTCAAATGGCTAGGTGAGCTGAAAGAGCTGGGATATCGGCCAGATTGGCTGTTTGATCAGGAGCGCGATATGCCGCTCCGTTGGCGCTTCCTCAGCCCGGAAACCCCAACGATGGATCAGCTCATTTCTGATCCCAGAATTCACTCGGAGCCGAAGAGGCCACTGATGGCCCTCTTTTCCAGAGACATGGCAGCCCGCTTGTCTCAATTTCGGATGGATTCCGCAAACACCTTGGTGACGGCTGTCGGCGCTGACTAACGAGCGCTGTAGTCGACAGTCACCGCGATCTTAATCAACACAAACTTCCAGGAGGGGAAAAATGAGCGTGGCAGTGATTACCGGATCGGCCGGACTCGTTGGCTCCGAAGCTGTCGCCTACTTCGCCGACTTAGGAATGGACGTCGTCGGAATCGACAATGGCATGCGTGCCGAGTTCTTTGGCCCGGAAGCCTCAACGCGATGGGTCCGCGATCGTCTTTCCGCTCAGGTTCCTCGTTACGTCCATCATGACGTCGACATTCGCGACTCCGGCGTGATCTCGAACATTTTCCAGCGCTACCGGCGCGATATCTCCTTAATCATTCACGCTGCAGCTCAGCCATCCCACGATTGGGCAGCGACAAATCCCCCGGTCGATTTGACCGTGAACACCAATGGCACTTCCGTTCTGCTTGAAGCCACGCGCCAACTCGCTTCCAACGCGGTGTTCATCTTCATGTCCACCAACAAGGTGTACGGCGATACTCCGAATCAGCTTCCGCTCGTCGAACTCGAAACCCGTTGGGAGTTACTGCCTTCGCATCCCTACGCCGCAAGAGGCATTCCCGAGTCGATGTCCGTGGACCGCACCATGCACAGTCTCTTCGGGGTTTCAAAACTTGCGGCGGATCTTCTCGTACAGGAATATGGCCGCTATTTTGGGATGAAGACGGCTTGCTTCCGCGGTGGTTGCCTCACCGGTCCCAATCATTCCGGTACACAACTCCATGGTTTCCTGGCGTACTTGATGAAATGTGCCGTAACCGAAACTCCTTACACGATTTTTGGCTACAAGAAAAAACAAGTCCGGGACAACATCCACAGCGCCGACCTCATTCGTGCTTTCCACGAATTTTTCAAGAACCCGCGTGCCGGAGAGGTCTACAACATTGGCGGAGGCCGCGACAGCAATTGTTCCATGCTCGAAGCCATCGCGCTCTGCGAGAACATCACGGGCAAAGAACTCCGCGCCAGGTACGTCGAAGAAAACCGCCGCGGCGACCACATCTGGTGGATCAGCGACCTTGCGCATTTTCAGGAGCACTATCCCGGCTGGAAACTGACGCACGACGTACCAAACATCCTGCAGGAAATCTTCGAACTCAATCTCGATCGCTGGAGCGACAAATGCTTAACGCTGGCAAGCGAAACGTACTCGGCATCTTGATCAACGTCGCCGACTATGAGGGCGCAGTGGACGCGATCGCTCGCGCCGCGCGAGAGCGAATCGGCACCGCGGTTTCCGCTCTTGCCGTCCACGGCTTAATGACTGGGGTGTTCGACCGCGAACAAAAATTCCGCCTTAACCATTTCGATTTGCTGGTTCCCGATGGACAGCCCGTCCGGTGGGTTCTGAATTGGCTGCACCGCGCTGGCCTTCCAGACCGCGTCTACGGTCCGAATTTGACACTCAGGGTCTGCGCTCGGGCTGCGCAGGACGGTCTCCCGGTTTTCTTTTATGGCAGCACGGAGGAAGTTCTCTCCTCGTTGCGGCGCAATCTTGAAGCCACGTTCCCGAGTTTGGTGATCGCGGGGATGGAGTCCTCAAAGTTCCGTTGCCTCCGCCAAGAGGAAAAGGCTGAACTTACCGATCGCATACGGTCCTCTGGTGCAGCCATTACCTTTGTCGGATTGGGCTGTCCACGACAGGAAGCCTTCGCCTTCGAATTCCGTGACCATCTTCAAATGCCCACATTGGCAGTCGGTGCCGCCTTTCCATTTCTGGCCGGGATCGTTCCGCAAGCTCCCGGTTGGATGCAAGATGCCGGCCTCGAATGGCTTTTCCGACTGGCAGCCGAGCCCCGTCGTCTCTGGCGGCGTTATCTCTTCCTTAATCCTGCTTATCTGTTTTTGGTCGCCTTGCAGGCGTTTGGAGTCTCACGGTTTTCCACCGAAGGGCGCTCTCCGACACGTGAACTTCTTTACGGCTAACGGCAAAGACGACAGACGAGCGCACTGAAGATCAACATCGAGCACGACCGAGTACAACTGGTATGAAATCAAAAACTACAGCTGAGAAAATCACTTTCCAAACGATTTGCGATCTGCGCGAACTCGAATCCATACGAAAGCTGTGGATGTCTTGGCACAAGACTCGCGATTCCGACATCGATTTCTTCTCCGGCCTCGTTCGCTCCAAAGGCGCTGGCTGTAGTCCTCACGTCATTGTTCTCCTCAGGGATGGCCGGCCGGATGCCCTGTTGGTTGGCCTGAGAGAACGCAGGAAAGTTCCCATCAAAATCTGCTCCGTTACAATTATCCAACCCGAGCTAGAGGTGCTCGAGTTCGCCCACGGAGGCTTGCTAGGCAATAATTCGATTGAGAACTCTACCGCGCTCGTCCGAACGGTCATGAAGTCACTTGCGAAAGGCGCTGCGGATTTGGCTCTTTGGGAGCATCTCGACGCCCAGTCCGATTTGCATCTCAGTGCCAGCAGGTTGCCGAGCATCGGATTGCGAGATCATTGCCGCAAGGTGAGAAGCCATTGGTTTCTATATCGTCCGAAGGGTATGGAAGCGTTCTTTAAGAGTTTGGGGCCGAGCCAACGCTCCAAATTACGCCGCAAGTACAAGAAATTTTCGGACACTTTCGCTGGCAAGACCGACGTCCGCAGCTTTCAATCGGTCACGGAACTTGATGAAGCCGTTCGCGACATGGAGGAGATTGCGCGGAATTCCGTCAAGCGGCAGCTCGGGTTCGGTTTTTTCAGCACTCCTCAGACGAGAGATCAACTGTTTGTCGAGGCAGCGCACGGTTGGCTCCGCATCTTCATCCTTTACGTTGACGGCCTGCCGGTGTCGTTCTGGAAGGGCACCCTTTACCAACGCTGTTTGCACGCGGATCATGTAGGATTTGATTCAGCTTGGTCCGAGTTCTCGCCTGGAATTTTCCTCTTTCTCAACGTCATCGAGCGTCTCCGGGACTTGGATATTCAGGTGATCGATTTCGGCACCGGTACCGGCCAGTTTTACCAGTCCTTCGCAAAGGTCCAGCGCCCCGAAGTGCGCGTCCGGATTTTCGCTCCTAAATTCCGCGCGCTTCGATTGAACCTCGCGCACACTTTGGCGCACTACACCACACTGCTGATTCAAAATACCTCCTGCTTGGACTGGGCGCGAAAAGCGGTATGGAGATTGCGCAAGTCCGCACTGGCGCCAATCTCCCCAAGGCCATCTGAGAGCGACTCCGTGAAGTCGCCGACTGCTGTTCTCTACGGTGAACGGCGTTAAGCCTTCGACCCACTGATTCAGAGACATTTCAGCGCTTTATTGCTCGGTAGCACGACTGGAACGCTTCACGTGTGCGTCTCGGTGAAAGGTCGGCTTGCTATGTCCGTCGCTCGCTTCACTCGGAAAGATAGCCCGATCTGTGGATTCGCAAAGCTGCTGGTGTCTTCGCTTTTGCCCCTCATTGCGCTTTTGGCAGTGCTGGTCCCTCGCGCGGACGCGCAAAGTGATTTCACCATCGTCGCCTTGCCAGACACTCAATACTATTCGGAAAATTATCCGCAAACCTTCACCGCGCAGACCCAGTGGATCGTAAACAACGCCTCAACCTTGAATATCCAGGCGGTGGTCGGCCTCGGAGACATCGTACAAACCGCCACCAACGCCTGGGAATATCAAAACGCGGATACTTCCGTCAAATTACTCGACAATGCCAAGATTCCTTACTTCCTGGCCATCGGCAATCATGATTATTCGAATTTCCAAGATGCCAGCGGCCGCACCTCCGAAACCACCAACTTCAACGTCTATTTTGGTCCGTCCCGCTACCAGAACTATTCCTGGTACAAGGGTCAGTATCCGCCCGGCAGTAACGAAAATTTCTACGGCATTCTCACAATTAACGGCAAGTCGTACCTCTTTCTCATACTCGAATTTTATCCGCGCGACGCCGCGGTGGCCTGGGCACAGTCAGTCATAGCGGCGAACCCGGGAGCGGAAGTCATTGTCGTCACGCACGCCTACATCGCCACCGACAGCACCCGTGTGTCGCTCTGCGACGACATTAACGCGCAGGCCTACAACGTCGGCGCCGACAACGACGGTGAGTCCCTCTGGAAAAAATTTGTCAGCCAGTCCAGCCAGATCAGTCTCATTCTGAATGGCCACTTTACTGACTCCTCCGGTCAGGGCGTCGGGCGGCGAATAGACTTGGGAGTGAAGGGCAACATCATTAATCAGATTCTCTCTGACTATCAGGATCTGGCCAATGGCGGAAACGGTTACCTCAGAATCCTGACTTTTCATCCCTCACTCAACACCATTGACGTAAAAACCTACTCCCCGACCTTGAATGCTTATTTCACCGATTCCGCGAATCAGTTTACGGTGCAATGGCATAGTACGGGTTCTCCGCAAAGCGGCGCGGGCACTGTCGGCGGTCTAGTCAGGACCGTGAGTTGCAGCACCATCCCCGGCGCAACGATCTCGGCCAACGGCATCTTAACTTCTAGCAATTCCAACGGCAATTTCAATTTGAACCTAACTGCGCCAGCTACTTACAGCGTGACCGCCGCAGCTAACGGCTATTTTTCCGTTCTGGACAGCCTGAATGTATGGGTCGGTTATCCGGCTCTCGTCAAGTATTATCTGTCAACTCAACAACCAGGATCGATTTCCGGTACTGTTACAAACACGTCGGGTGCGGGCATCTCCAACGCAACCGTCTGGTATAGCGGCGGAACAACCAAAACTGATTCCAACGGCAACTATAGCTTTTCAAATGTGCCTGTTGGGTCTTATACCGTCACCGGGTCTCAGGTTGGGTACCAGTCAGCCAGCAATCAAAATCTCTCCGTTACTTCCGGGAGCAATGCGGTTTCCAACCTGGTGCTTACGGCGACGTCCAGTGGAACTATTTCCGGCATCGTCACCAACATGTCAGGTGCCGCGATTGTCGGCGCGATCATCTCCTACAGTGGCGGCTCCACAACGGCAACCACAAACTCTGCCGGCAGCTATACTTTGGCGGTTGCCCCGGGCACCTACAGCGTCACCGCCTCCGCCTCCGGATTCCTCGCATCAACTCAGCCCAATGTCAGTGTCACCTCAAATTCGACTACTACTGTGAACTTCGCTCTTGCTCAGTCTGGAACGATTTCCGGAACGGTAACTAATTCCGCAGGAACCGGCCTCGCCAATGCAACTGTCTCGTACAGCGGTGGCTCTGCTACCGCTACCACGAATTCCGGCGGCGCTTATACCCTAAGCGTTGCTCCCGGCACCTACAGCGTCACTGCGTCGGCCACCGGCTACCAGAGTTCAACTCAATCCAACGTCATCGTCTCCATCGGCGCCACTACCACTGCCAACTTCAGTCTGGTGCAATTGGTCGGGACCATCTCCGGTACTGTCACAAACTCTGCCGGCGCGGCAATTTCCGGTGCCACTGTCTCCTATAGCGGCGGATCCACGACCGCGACCACCAATTCCTCAGGTGGCTACTCTCTCAGCGTCCCGCCAGGCACTTACTCCGTCACCGCTTCGGCCACGGGGTATCAGAGCGCCAGCCAGTCGAACGTGACCGTCACCACTGGCAACACCACCACCGCCAACTTGAGTCTGACGCAATCCGTCGGCACAGCCATGACCACCGTGCAGGCCGCAGACAAATTCGGCTCCGGCCAAACTTCACAGTCCCTCGCCTATCCCGCCACTCCCAGCGCCGGCGACACGCTGATCGTGGTCGGCTTCTCTTCCGGCCTCACTGGAACCACCTTGTCGGTCTCGGACAACAACCACCAGACGTGGCAGTCCGCCTATGGTTACGTCACCAATCCCAACAGCAACGGCCAAGTCATGGTCTGGTTCGTCAGTAATTGTGTCGCTCAGCCTACCACTGTCACCGTTTCCATCGGCTCCTCTGCCCATAACATTCACATGCAAATTTTCGAGATGAGCGGATTGGCCAGCGCCCCGGTGGACGCCAGGGGCAGCGCCGACAGTAGCTCCTCCTCCGTCACCACCCAGACCGTCACCACCACCGGCGCCGTCACGCAAGGCCAGGAATACAATTTGGCGGCGACCTGGACCTGGAACTGCAGCACCTGCGCTCCCACCATCACCAAGGATCCCAACTACACCATCCTTTTGCAGTCGCCTAACCCGACCGGCGGTGACTTTGTCCTCAGCCAGGCCCGCATCCAGAACGCCGCCAGCGGCACGCAGAGCGCTACCTTCTCTGCCTCCATCGCCTTCGAGTACGCCACCGTTCTGGTTACGTTCAAGGGCGCTGCCACCAGCTCCAACGGAGCGATCTCCGGCACTGTAACCGACGCCAAGACCGGCGCGGGCATCGCCAACGCTACGGTTTCCAATAGCGGCGGCTCCACCACCGCGACCACCAATTCCAGTGGCGCGTACACTCTAAGTGTCGCTCCGGGCAGCTACAGTGTCACAGCCACCGCGGCTAACTATCAGAGCTCCACCGAAACGGGCGTCGCCGTCAGCTCTGGTTCCTCGACTACCGCAAACTTCAGCTTGACCCAAAATGTCGGAACCATCGCCGGGACTGTCACCAGTTCCACCGGCGCTCCGATCGCCAACGCGACGGTGTCTTACAGCGGCGGCTCGACCACTGCGGCCACCAATTCGAGCGGCGCCTACACGCTGAACGTTGCGCCCGGCACCTACGGCGTAACCGCCGCCGCTGCCGGTTACCAGAGTTCGACCGTGGCGAATGTCACCGTTACGGTGGGCAACACGACTACGACCAACTTCAGTCTTACCCAGTTGACCGGAACCATTTCCGGAACGGTGACCAGCTATCGCCGGTGCGACCATTTCCTATAGCGGCGGCTCCGCTACAGCTACCACCATCTCCAGCGGCAACTACTCTTTAGTCGTCGCGCCAGGAACCTACTCCGCCACTGCTTCCGACACGGGCTATCAATCCTCCACGCAATCCGGCGTCACGGTAGCCTCCAACGCTACAACCACGATAAATTTCAGTCTCGCTCAAGCGGTCGGATCGACGATCAGCACCGTCCAGGCCGTTGATAAATTCGCCCTCGGCCAAACATCCCTTTCTCTTGCCTACCCGGTCACACCTACTGCCGGTAACACGCTTATCGTCGTCGGCATATCGTCGGGGCTTTCGGGTACTACGCTTGCGGTCTCCGACAACAACCATCAGACCTGGCAATCTGCGCTCGCTTACGTCACCAACCCCAACAGCAATGGCCAGATCAAAGTCTGGTACGTCAGCAACTGTCCGGCGCTTCCCACCACGGTAACGGTTTCGATCGGTTCCACTGCCCACAACATCCACATGCAGGTCTTTGAGGTCAGCGGCCTCATCACCAATCCCGTGGATGCCGCTGGTACCGCCGATAGTGTCAGCAATCCCGTCACGACCCAGACTGCGACCACCACCACCGCCGTTTCGCAGGCGCAGGAATACTCTCTCGCGACTTCCTGGACCTGGAACTGCAGCACCTGCACCCCGACCATCACCGGTGATCCCAACTACGCCATCCTGCTCCAGTCCCCCGACAAAACTGGTGGCGATTTCGTCCTGACACAAGCCAGGATGCAAACGCTCGCCAGCGGCAAGCAATCGGTCACCTTCACCAGTTCGAGCAACTACAGGTACGCGACGGTTTTGATCACATTTAAGTGAGACCACCGGTTGTAGAGTAGCGACAGACTGCAGCGAATGTCTCAACGTGCCGGGCTGCACCGCGGGCGGCTGGTGTTATTCGTGTACGGCGAGTTGGCCACGCAGTTCTTGGGTTGTGGCGGAATCCTAGACACGCAAAGTCCGGCATTTACCTAGCGGAGACCGCGCGCTTTTTATCCGACTAGGCCCGAGAATTTCTGCGTTAACATTCCTTTACTGCGCAGACGTGCGAGGAACCGTGGAGATGCAGAGAAGAGAATTGCTTCGTCGATTTGGGGCAGCAACTGCCACAAAATTCCTGCATTCGTCAACCAATTCGGGCTTCCTCGGATTGGATTCCGAGGCGCGTCTTGTTCGGCTAGATCGCAGAGACCTTCGCGCAGCTGTGGCTCGCCTGCACGGAATCCAGCCAGAAAACATAACACTCGGCTGCGGTTCGAACGAATTACTACGCACTGCAGCCGAAGTTTGGCTCGGTAAGGGTAAGTCGCTGGTCATGGCTTCTCCCACGTATGATTCGATTGCGCACGCGGCAGTTCTTGTCGGCGCCGAGGTGCGCGCCGTGCCCCTCAACCGCTACCGTTCCCATGATCTCGAAGGCATGCTCGGCAAAATTGACGCTACCACCGGTCTTGTGTACATCTGCAATCCTAACAATCCTACCGGCTCGCTTACGCCCAAAGCTGACATCGAAACCTTTCTCTCAAAAGTGCCTCCGACCATCCTCGTGCTGATTGATGAGGCCTATCACGATTATGTAGTTCCGACGGGCGATTATGCATCCTGGGTTACGCGCGCCGCGCGTGATCCGCGGCTCATCGTCACGCGTACCTTTTCGAAGGCCTATGGCCTAGCCGGCCTGCGCGTGGGTTACGCAGTTTCGTCAGCAGGTGCTGCTGGACGGACTGGAGGAGCGGAGGTGGCTGTACGTCTTTCGGCGCGCTTGCTCCCTTGCAGTATCAACGTGGTTGGCGCGCGCACAGCGGTCGCCGCACTTTCTGATCAGTCTTATGTGAAAAAAATCTTCTCACTCAATTCTAACGACCGATCGGAATTTTATAATGCGGTGAACGTTCGCATGCTGCGTTGCGTCGATTCTGAGGCCAATTTTGTTTTATTAAAGACGCACAGCTCTGGAAAAGAAGCTGCGGATTTGCTGAGGGCCAAGGGTGTGTTGGTCACAGCGGGATATCCTTATTTCGAGAGGTACATTCGCGTATCGCTTGGTCTCCCGGCAGACATGCAAGCTTTCTGGCGCGCCTGGGGCGAGTGCATGCCGCATCATCCGGTGGATTCGATGTAACGTCAGGTCTACGCTCTGCGATGCCACGATTTCGCAGATTCTCTTGCATGATCGCATCAAGGGCTGCTCGCTTCGCCACCGTGCCGATGTGGCTGTAGCGTTCCAGCATCCGTTTAGGGGTCGTTCGCGGCGGTTTTGGTGGTAAAAACGTAAAGGACCTTGAGTCTCTGACTTCGTAGGATCGGGAGGGCAGTTCTAATACGTTGTTTGGTACTTGACAGCTAGTTGCGCGCTGGTATCCTCCCGCTCACTGAGTCCCCGACCTTAGCGTTTCAAAAAGAAAAACCTTATGCGCTCTGTCGTTAGGTCGTGGGTTCCTATCCTTCTCGTTTCATCAGCACTTGCTTTGGTCCTGGCCGCGCCAGCCAAGGCCGATGGTGTGATATACACTTTCGACACTTCCCTGCACGTTTACTCACGCGGATGGCTTCATTCAGTCCACTTCCGCTAGCCCGGGGGATTTCTAATGGATAAGGCTGCCTCAAAGACCAGTTTTTTTTGCAGCGTCACAATAGCAATAGGTATCGTGTGCGTGGTAGCGCTTGGTTGCGTGCCACAAGCTAGCGGCCAAGCCAACATTCAGGGCCAGTGGCGGACCTTATCGACCACTTGCCCGGCTGCATCTGGCTGCATGCCGATCAACCCAATCCACGCTGCACTACTTCATAACGGTAAGGTG